>ERZ650300.22-NODE-22-length-62706-cov-12.340394_pt1 | contig 62706 bp, 45 predicted proteins | sample MGYA00376236_ERZ650300 | MGnify/ENA primary metagenome ERZ650300 (study PRJEB26733, sample SAMN07839303) | wastewater metagenome | biome: urban; feature: wastewater treatment plant; material: waste water | place: USA: North Carolina | collected 2016-04-28 ...
CTTGTGCTGGCCGACTCCTGGAGGGGGCTTCCTCCCGCGTAGCGCGAATCGCTGGGTCGTACTGTTTACCCCATTGGGGTGGATCCTGACGACGCAGGATTTCATACAGGCGCACCAGGGTCAGTTTGAAGGTTTTGGGCATGTCAGTTCCTTTCCGACCGGGATCGCCGGCCTGAAAACTCGATAGGGAAAGGAAGGCCCTTGACGCGCGCAGAGGGCGCGAGTAGATTTCAATCACCGAGAGAAATCTGAGGGTCTTCCTCAGTACGAAACGCCGCCAGCCTGCCAGCCGGTGGCGTTTTTGTTTTGCGGGGCGTCAAGTCGTCATGAATGCCTCCCGCCGCTTGCCATTGCCGCAGCCAAACCCTCCGGCGACCTCACTGCGGTGTCCGCTCCACTTATCGCCAGCGAGGGAGGTCTTGACGATTTGAGGCCAAGTGCCACGGCAATCCGATGGCTTTCTCCGCGACTCGCTCGACTGCGCCCCGACAGCACGCTATAGACCAAATGGACGTCAAACCCGCGCTGACGGGCCCAGTCCACGACTGACACTCCCTCCTCGTAGAACTGCCGCTTGACGGCATCCAGCTCGGACTGGCTTGGCGCTATTGACATGGGTTTGATCAAAATTGAATGAAAATAACTATTGACGGTCAATAGTTTCTATAAATATACTAATCTCAGAATATGAGAAACCTCGAAATCCGTCAACAAATCGGGGAACGGTTGCTTGAGGAACGGCAACGCCTCCGTCTCAGTCAGCAAGCTCTTGCGGACCTGATAGGGGGCGTTCGGCTCAGCATCGTCAAGTACGAAAGCGGACGCAGCTCACCGGCAGCAGAGACCCTGGCAGCAATGGAGGCGATCGGAATCGACGTGCGGTACGTGCTCACAGGCTTTCGAACATCACCCTCCGGCATCGACCGTGAACGCTTCAAGGTCGCATTCGCCGAAGTCCAGCGTCAGGCGCAAGCCAAGCAAGAAAAACTCTCCCTTGAGACAAGCCTTGACTTAGCCTGGCGCTTCTACGATTCCTTCGCCACATTGCAGGCTGCTAGACCTCTCGCGATCTAGCAGAACGATGAAGAACACAGCGAACGAACTCACCACCCGCCCCGCCCGTCAGCGGAGCGCAATTTGCTGCAGCCGGCTACGGACTCTGGAAGCGTCGAACCAGCAGACCCACTCACAGTAAGCGGTACGCCAAACATGCTGCAGCCACCATCATCAGCCCACGAAAAAATTACAGTTTTCTGTATTTTAAGTACAATTTAACTTGTTTATTACACGGAATATCGTGCCTCATATACAAGAAACGTTAGGCCACATCATGCGGCGACTCCAGGTCTCTCAGAACCGCCGCTTAACTTATCGCGACCTGGCAAAGATGGCCGGGACCAGCGAACGAACGATGGCCGAGTGGATGCGCGGTGCCACTTCGCCTATGGCGATGAACGGGCTGCTCAATTTGATGGCCGCCTTGAAGGCGGACGACGTGATACAGGTGTTGGCGCTGTGGCGCGAGACAGCACCGCAAGACCCCACCAGTGCCGACAGGACGCAGGAGATTCATAAATGACTAAGATCGAAACCGAAATCGAGCTAACCGAAGTGCGCTTCTACCGTGCAAGCGAGAAGCCGTACGGCGCCTTCAGCAACCTGTACCGGCGCGAGATCGAGTTCGAGGGTGAAAAGTTCGCGACCTCGGAGCACGCTTACCAAGCCGGCAAGGCTCGCAAACCAGAAGTTCGGAAATGGCTGATGGAGGCCCCCTCTCCCGCGCTGTTGGCTATGGCTGCCCATGGTCTCTATGTGTGGGACATCAATCCGGACTGGTCGAAAATCAAGTTTGACCGGATGAAGCGTGTATTGCAGGCAAAGTTCTCGCAGCATGAGGACCTTAAGCAACTACTCCTGAGCACCGGCACAGCACGCTTAGTGGAATCAGCCACTGTCGACAACGCCGTAAACCGCCTTTGGGGCGAGGTGAATGGCGTCGGCAAGAACAAGTTGGGCGAGTTGCTCATGGAAGTACGTGCCGAACTCGCTGGAACCGAAGTGCCCACGACGATCAAGGGCAAGGAGGAACCGAAGGTTGCGCCCAAGAGTCGGGCCGTGCAGCCTAACTCGACAGCCAGTAATGCTGGCCGTTCAAGGCGACGGTCAGCAGCCGAGCCCATCTCAGCGTAAGACGGCATCAGGCATATCGGGCGTACGGTGCGATGTGCCGGCCATCAACGCTCCGCTGTTGCGAGTAGCGGCGCCGGCCCACAAACTGGAACTTCAATCGACTAGGCACATGGGCAAACGATTCATCGACGAGCTCCAACAACTTCCCACGACCATGCAGTGGGCAGCCGAACAGGATGTCGCGTTATTGCGCCGAGCAGTTCAGCTATACGGCGATCGAGGCCTCCTAGCAGTGGGTTCTGGCGGCTCCTTCACTGCGGCAGCCTATGCGGCGGATCAACATTTCCGATGGTATGGCCGCCCGTCGCAGGCCATCACGCCACTCGAGGTCTTTCAGGTCCCCACCAACGCGGCAGCGAATGCCGCGGGGTTGCTGCTGTCCGCAGAAGGCAAGAACTACGACATCCTGGCCGCAGCGAAGCAACTTCGGCTGCGTGCCTGCCCGACTATCGGTCTGACGCTGCGTTCAACGAGCCCGTTGGTTGCGCTGACTGATGAGACTGGCGCGGCATCTCTAGCGGCCTACGACATGCCTTGGGGCAAGGACGGCTATCTTGCAACGAACTCGCTTATCGCCACGCTGATCCTGCTCTGGAGAACGTATGAAGCAGATGCCACCGTCGAGGCCGAGTTACCACTTCTGGTGAGCTGGTTCCTACAGTTCAATCGCCGCCTCGAGGAGACTGGCAGTCTGAAGCGTTCAGAGCGTGCGTTGATCTTGTATGGCACCGTCGGCCGTATCGGGGCCATCGACCTCGAGTCTAAGCTGGCAGAGGGCGCGCTAGCGTTCGGCCAAGTCTGCAACTTTAGGCAGTTCGCACATGGCCGGCATCTGCAATTGTCCCGGCTCAGCGAGCCAGTAACCGTGGTGAGCCTCAGTACTGAAGGCGACCCGCTTGCCGCCGAGACCATCCGACTGTTGCCGACGGAGGTCGGACCTGTCCTTAACGTGGCTCTGCCTCGCATCAGCGACGCGGGCGCTGAGATCGCAGGCGTTTTGGCTGCTATGTTGATCACGCGGGCATGGGCTGGCGAGTACATCGATCCTGGCCAGCCGGCCGTCCCCCAATTCGGCCGTGATCTTCACGCCTTGGACGTGTCAACCCTCATCCCACATGCGTTGCCGCCCACACCGACCATGCTGAGAAAGCAAGTCTCCGGCGACCCGCCCGAGATGCTCATCCAGAATGCTCGACGCTACATTGAACGCCTGCGGTCTGCACGACTACGTCTCCTGGTATGTGACTTCGACGGCACGTTCTGCGATACGGTCAAGCGTTTCGAGGGCCTCGATTCAAAGATTGCACCTGAGCTGACGCGATTGGCACGCAGCGGTGTCCACTTGGCCTTCGCCACCGGACGAGGACTGAAGCTCAGGAAGGTCTTACAAGACAAGCTGCCCGCGGATGTTTGGCCCATGGTGACGATGGGATGCTACAGCGGCTCCTTCATCTTCAGCCTGGCTGACATACATGCCGCCGCCCCCCCCGCCGACCCGCGCCTCTCAGATCTGGCTCAGTGGCTGAGCAACACACGCGCACTATCGACACATGTGGATCCATGCGCAGATGCTGGGCAACTGAGCCTTCGCGGCATATCCAGCAACGAGAAGGTACGATTGATCGCAGCGATCAACGAGTGGGTCGCTCAGCACGGCTACGAAGGATGGCGAGCGTTCAGTTCTGGCCATTCGGTGGACGTTGTGACCGAGAGGTCAGGCAAGCTGCTCGTCGTGCAGGACGCATGCCATCGGCTAGGGCTGGACCCACTGACGCAAGTTCTTCGTGTCGGAGACGGGGGCGATTTCGGCGGCAACGACTATGAACTGCTATCGGAGGGGCTTGCGCTGAGCGTCGATGCTGTTCCTCCAGGGGTTGAGCAATGCTGGAACTTTCTGCCGCGTATGCTGAGTGGCGTTCGTGGCACTGAGTACTACCTGCGACACCTTGAAGCCGCCGACGGCGAGGCCAGATTTTCAGTCGGGTTCTCAGAGCAAGCGGCCGCCGCAGTATGCGATGCCCTCAGCCGCAGCTAACCCGGCAAAAAAGACAAACGGAGATTGTTGCATGAAGGAGACGCTGGCAAAGCGATTGGTAGCCGACCTGATGGACTGGAAACTCGAACGCGCAACGAGCGAGTTTGCCTGGCTAGACCTGATGGTGAACTACAAGTTCGACAGCTACCAACAGTATGGGCCTGGTCACCGGTTTTACGTCCATCTGCTGCGGTGGCTATCGCAGTACGAAATGGCGGATCGCGAGCGCATTTGGAAGCTTCTTCGCGAGCATCTGGTCTACATCAGTCAAGACGAAATGCATCACCTCGTTAGCCTCACAGGTCCGGTAATTGAGCGCGAGATGCGCGCAGCCGTCGCCAAACAACTTGGTCTGCCGGTGTACCGCGTCAACGATGACCCTGAAGCTAGTCGCCGTCTAGCGGAGATGCAGTGCCGTACGCTCTACGTCGGTGTCAGCGATGGAGCTCGAATCGACGTTTTTCGCCGATACAACGAAGGCACAGTTAACAACGAGCAGGTCGTCGCCATGATCGAGATCTCGGAACTCAAGCAGGCCGGGCTGAAAGAAAAGCTGCGGGAGCGACTGGACGCAATCAAATCAACCGCTCCGGCCACATTCGAGTGGGTCTGCCTGATAGACGACTTCACCGCATCCGGCACGACATCAATCCGGGAAGAGGGTAACGGCAAGTGGGGTGGCAAGGTGCAACGCTTTATCAAAGAGGTCGACAAGACACGCGAGAATGCGCCTCTGATCACTGACGATGCCCACATTCAAGTCCACCACTACTTGGCGTCCAAAGCAGCCAGTATCAAGGTTTCTGGTCTGCTTGAGCGCTTTCAGGCTCAGTCTTCTGGAATGCGCTTCATTCCATCGTTCTCGTATGTGCTTCCGGACGACGTCGTGGTTACGTCGACAACCCATCCAGATCTAGCGGGGCTCCTGGAGAAGAGCTATGACCCGGGGATCGAAACCACCCATACGGGTTCGGACATCGCGCTAGGCTATAAGCAGTGCGGCCTGCCGCTTGTGCTCGATCACAACACGCCCAACAATTCAGTGGCCACACTCTGGGCGCGGAGCGATCCCAAGGCCGAAAAATACGAGAAAAACAACCACATGTCGCCTCTCTTCCCCCGCCGTCAACGCCATTCGGATGTGCGCTCATGAATCCTTGGCACAAACGGGCGAACGAGTTTATCCGCGACGCGAACGAGCTCCTTCCACTTATAAGCCCTCAGCCCATCAAGCGCTTCTTCCAGCGCGAGTCGACGCGACTTTTTGATCGACTGGTTGTGGTGGTCGGTTCACCAGGCTCGGGCAAGACAACTCTCGCTCGCCTGCTTGAGCTTCGCACACTTGCGGCAGTGCCAGACTTCAAGGGCAACACTGACGTTCGAGAACTATTGGCGTCATTGGCAAAGGCAGATGTCCTTGACGATCTCGAACCTGCCATTCTCGCTTTGCGGCTTCCAGCTGGTGGCCAGCTTCGATCGATCTGGGACCTGCCCTACGATGTTCGCCTTAGGCACCGCCTAGTGCGCGCCATGATTGAGGCAAAGACCGTGCTGGGATGGCTCCGCGCAATGGAGGATGTCGGCATTAACCTAGAGCAGGTCCGCATCATCACCACGCCCAATGCAGAGGCTGCGCGGGACGCGGTGAATGCTGATGATTTGAGTGCATTCCGCGAGCGTGCGCGCGTTACAGAGCGCGCAATCTTCAAGCTCATCAATGCGCTGGTCGCGCCCGCAGAAGACGAACTGGGGGGACATCTGATTGACGTGGCATACGCACCATTTGCCATCATCGAGTGGATCGAAATCTCTGCCGCATGGCGCGGCAGGGCATTGCGTCTCAAGCCCATGGTTATCATCGATGATGCACACGAGTTGCACCCTACCCAGTTAGAAGACGTTGACCTCTGGCTCAGGGATCGGGAGATCAAGATTGCGCGCTGGATGCTGACACGCATCGACTCACTGAACCTAGAGGATTTCAGGCGCGTCCTGCGTGATGAAGAAACCGTCTCGCCCGGTACCAACCCTGGCCGTGACCGCGTGCGCATCCTGCTTCAAGATACCGAGAACCGGAACCGTCAGGCTTTCCGCGCAATTGCTGAGGACGTAGCTCGTCGCTACCTGCAGCCCCTGGCGGCCTTTCATCGTCGCGGCAGCTTTCTGAGCCTCAAGACCATACTGAACACGGCCCGCCCCCCCGTGCTGTCGGATACCGACTTGCATATCCTCCGGGCTGAAAATGCTCGCCTCGTTGAAGAAAATCAGCTAACCCGCGAAAGGGTTGAGGCCATGGAGGCGGCGTATCCGGCAGACATCGCGCCTGACGTGAAGGCCGCAGTGACCCACATCATGCTAGAAAGGGAATTGAAGCGAACGCCGCAGCGATCATTGTTCGGTGCGCCCGCAGAGGATTCGTCTGAGGAAGAAGTATCGAAGGTGCCGCGTCCCGTCATCACTGGTGCGGAACTCCAGATGCTCCATCGCTTTGAGCGCCCCTTCTATTTCGGATTTGAGAGACTAGCCGATGCTGCCAACGAAAACATCGAGCAGTTCGTAACGCTGGCCAGCGTGTTAGTGGATCGCTTGGAGACACAAGCTATTCGAGGTAGGCCGCTAGCACTGGATGCGCGTCAGCAGCACAAAGCTGTGCGCGAGCAGGCTGGGGACTTGATTGACCAGTGGGATTTTCCGTACGCCCCGCAGGTACGCAAACTGGTTGATTTCATCGGCGGCAGATGTGAAGAACTAACCCTCAGGCCCAATGCCCCGCTATCCGACGGCGCAAATGCCTACGGCATTTTGCGTTCCGACTTAGAAAATCTGGATTCAAACGACGAGCTCGCTCGCGTGCTTCATTACGCGCTCGCCTACCAAGCCCTCGTCCTCATTGAGCCCTATGAGTGCAAAGGCAAGACTTGGGCGTTGTTCGAGCTCGGTGGTGTAGCCATCATCGCTAAGGGTTTGACGCACAGCCGCGGAGGGTTTGTTGAGGGAACGCTTCACCAACTCAAGACTTCGGTAGGGAGTGCCGCGTGATTCGTGTGCCCAACCTCTCCCTTGACGATGTCGACGAGTTCATTAGCGACTATTTCCCGACCGCTGGAGCCACCCTGTTGATCGGTAACGTGGGGTTCAGCCCCGAGGTTCTGTATTTCCCAGAGCGCCTGGGACCGCTTTCCAACGTTGACATGCGCTTTTTCCACGAGAGGCGCCCAGCAGTTCCCGCAGTGATCACGCACTTAGCTTCTGAGCGCGAGCAACAACTCCGCGAGCTCTCAGCATGTCCCATGCAGGTTGTCGACATCGCAATCCTTGCCGAAGATGGCGCACCTATAGGGGGCCGAAATGCTTGTATGCAGGTACACCAGTGGCTGAACGCAAAAGCCTATACGGACGTTGTGGTCGACGCCACGGGCATGTCGCGATGCACAGCCTTTCCGATAGTAAAGCAGCTCTACCAGCTATCACGAGACACTCCGATTCGTGTTCATCTGCTGGTGGCCGACAGTACCCAAGCCTTCTCAAATGTCGAGTCGGTGTCCAACGACCGCGGTGGCTGGATGCACGGATTTCCCGGTGAAACGGAGACCGACGAATTTGCAAAAGCGCTCAAGCTGTGGGTAGTGCAACTATCCGAGAAGGCCGGCACATCGCTGCAAACAATGTATCGTGAGCTGGACTCACCGGAAGAGGTCTGCCCAGTCCTGCCTTTCCCAGCGCAGAACCCGCGCCGCGCCGACGAGCTGTTGTTCGAACATCGCGAGTACTGGCAGCGGGAGTGGTTCGAGTCACCACTGAACTTCATCCGGGCGCATGAGACAGATCCCATGGATGTTTTCCATTCGATAGTGCGTCTCCATACAACCCGCGTGGAAGCCCTGACCGGCTCCGGTCTGATATCACAAACCGTGTTGTCCCCAGTCGGGCGTAGGCTCCCCGGCATAGGTATGCTTCTTGCCGCGCTCTCCTACGAATTACCAATTTTCTATCTGGAGACAGTCGGCTATGATGTCCATGGAGACTTGGTTCCTGGCGCCCGAGGCATCCCTACTCACAGATGGCATTTCCGTGTTGATAAGCTCACCCCGACTCACGACTGAAAGGCCGCGCTCCCGCGTATCGGGAGCGGGCTTCATCACGCTGGATGTGATGCTGGGCACGGGGTCTCAACTGGTTTACACAGGCATCGGCGGGTCCACAGGCAACGTGCTTTCGATCCTCGCTTTCCTGGGTTGGGAAAGCCTTCCGCTCGTAAACCTTGGGCGCGACCACGTTGGAGCAACCATCCACCGAGAATTCACGAAACTCGGTGCAAACATGCGCCACGTGCGACTGAACCGTGGGCTCTTGAGCCCTCTGCTCTATCAGTTTGCTGGCGAACCTTCCGACGCACCTCGCTACAGCTTCGCCTGCCCTGTTTGCGGTCAGGCACGCCGCTTCCACGAAAACCTCGTGGACAGCGGCGGTGATGAGTTCGTACGCTGCGCCGCTGAGTCCAACGTGTTCTTCTTCGACCGAATCACCGATGGCACCGTACGCATGGCTAAAGCCGCTCGTGCTGGTGGCGCCTTCGTGTTCTTCGAACCATCGTCTATCTCTGCAGACCGAGGCCTGTTTGAAGCTGCGCTGAACTGCGCGCACGTGGTGAAGTACTCGGTCGACCGGATTACTGAGCCCTTAGATCATCGTCTGTCTTCGGGCTTCGTCGAGATCCAAACACTGGGTGTGCGGGGCCTACGTTTCCGAAAGCACTCTCTTGCGCCAGACTGGATCGAACTGCCGGCGCTTCACACAAGTTCGGTCGCCGACACATCAGGGGCCGGAGACTGGTGCACGGCTGGCTTTCTACATGCATTGTTTGCGAATCGTGGAGCCAACGAGCTCAGCCACCTAAGCTACAACGACATCTATCGTTCTTTGCGGCTAGGGCAGTCTATCGCAGCTTTGAGCGTGAGCCACGTCGGCGCGCGCGGAATGATGCGTGCGTGGCAACCGTCGGACGCCTTGGAAATGGCTCAGCGGGTCCTAGACGGTGTCAAAGCACCGGAGTGGACTGGCCCGGCTCGCGCTCATCGGCAGCTCGATTCGGTTTGCTGCACGGATCTGACGTCCGCTACCCCGCAGCCTGGGCGACTGTCGACGTTCTTCTGACTCCTCCATTACGCTCCACCTTCGCATACCGTGCTTGTGCAGTCACCAACACGGAGTTGTGTAAAGCCTATTCGGCAGCAGGAACTCAGCCACAACCCGCCACACAGCGACGTCCAGCGCAACCACTGAACAGCTCAGTAGCTTCTAAGCCCCCTGACCACTTGAACTAAATGGCCAGGGCTAGTCTTTAGCGGTCGGGACGATGGCAAACTCACGAGCCTCGTCGCCACGAACCCCCTTATCCGAATATCAAAACGCCTAGGGCTATGGGGTCGTTGCAGAAATCAATCCTTCCTGCCCAACCGACCGACTTTATTTTTCACCGACTGACTTTATTTGCTCTAGTCACTGCGCCTCGCTGTGCCTTACTCCACCGTTACGGATTTCGCGAGGTTGCGGGGCTTGTCCACGTCGGTGCCCTTGACCAAGGCGGCGTGATAGCTGAGCAGTTGCAGCGGAATGACGTGGAGGATGGGCGAGAGCATGCCGTAGTGCTCGGGCAGACGCAGGATATGCACGCCTTCGGACTCGGAGATTTCGCTGCCGGCATCGGCAAAGACATAGAGCTCGCCGCCGCGGGCCTTCACTTCCTGCAGATTGGACTTCAGCTTTTCGAGCAGGCTGTCGGCGGGGGCGACGGCGATGACTGGCATTTCCTTGTCCACCAAGGCCAGCGGACCGTGCTTGAGTTCGCCGGCGGGGTAGGCTTCGGCGTGGATGTAGGAGATTTCCTTGAGCTTGAGGGCGCCTTCGAGGGCAATCGGGTAGTGTTCGCCGCGCCCCAGGAAGAGAGCGTGGTGCTTGCTGGCAAAACGCTGGGCCCAGGCTTCGATTGCGGGTTCGAGCTCGACCACCTTGGCGACAGCCACCGGCAGGTGGCGCAGGGCGGTGAGGTGCGCAGCTTCTTCGGCTTCGCCAAGACGGCCGTTGACTTTGGCAAGGGCCAGCGTCAGCAGCGCCAGGGCAGCAAGCTGGGTGGTGAAGGCCTTGGTGGATGCGACGCCGATCTCGGGGCCGGCACGGGTCACAAAACGCAAAGCGGCCTCGCGCACGATGGCGGACTCGGGCACGTTGCAGATCGCCAGGGTCTTGGTCATGCCGAGGCTCTTGGCAAACTTGAGCGCGGCCAGCGTGTCGGCCGTTTCGCCCGACTGGGAGATGACGACAACCAGGGTGTCGGGGTCGGGCACCGATTCGCGATAGCGGTATTCGCTGGCAATCTCGACCGTACATTGCAGCTTGGCGATCGATTCGATCCAGTAGCGGGCAACGAGGCCGGCATGGTAGCTGGTCCCGCAGGCGAGGATCAGCACGCGGCGGGTAGCGCCGAAGATACCGACTGCGTCGGCACCGAAGAGCTGCGGCGAAATGCCTCCGCCACCGGCGATCATTTCGAGGGTATTGGCGAGCGCCTGGGGCTGCTCGAAGATTTCCTTCTGCATGTAGTGGCGATACTTGCCCAGCTCGACCGCATCGGCGGACAGACTGGAGATGTTCACCGGACGCTCGACCGGAGTGCCATCCAACAAGGTGACGCGATATCCGTCGAGGGTCAGTTCGGCAACATCGCCGTCTTCAAGATAGACCACCTTGCGCGTGACCTGCAGCAGCGCGGCGGTGTCGGAAGCGGCGTAGTGACCGTCTTCGCCGATGCCGAGCAGCAGCGGCGAACCCTTGCGGGCAACGATGGCGCGATTCGGGTCGGTTTCGCTGAGCACGCCGATGGCGTAGGCCCCGACCAGTTTGGCGATGGTGGCGCGTACCGCGTCGAAGAGATCGGGGATGGTCTTGAGTTTGTCGTGGAGCAGGTGGGCGATGGCTTCGGTGTCGGTTTCGGACGTGAAGGTGTAGCCCTTGGCCTGCAGCTCGCCGCGCAGTTCTTCGAAGTTTTCGATGATGCCGTTGTGCACCACGGCAAGGCCGCCGGAAATGTGCGGGTGGGCGTTGCGCTCGGAGGGCACGCCGTGGGTGGCCCAACGGGTGTGGGCGATGCCGATGTTGGCGGCAAGGCCGGTGGCATCGGCCTGGGCGGCCAGTTCGGCGACGCGGCCGACGGCGCGCAGGCGCTGCAGATGCGGCGCGCCTTCGGTCTTGAGTACGGCGAGCCCGGCGGAATCGTAACCGCGGTATTCAAGTTTGCGCAGCCCTTCGAGCAGCACGGGAACGATATTGCGACGGGCAATGGCGGTGACGATGCCACACATGATGGGAAGCCTTTCAGGAAAATCCGGCCGTCGGGCCGGATTGAAAACTGGATCTATGGATGGAAATCAGGCCTTCTTGGCCTTGACCGGGCGTTTCCAGCCGGCCACAGAAATCTGCTTGGCACGGGACACCGTGAGCTGCTCGGCCGGCGCGTCCCTGGAAAGCGTGGTTCCGGCGCCCAGTGTGGCGCCGCGCCCAACCCGAACGGGGGCGACGAGCTGCGTGTCAGAGCCGATGAAAACGTCGTCCTCGATGATGGTGCGGAACTTGTTGGCGCCGTCGTAGTTGCAGGTGATGGTGCCGGCTCCGACATTGACCCGCTGGCCGATATCGGCATCGCCCACGTAGGCCAGATGGTTGGCCTTGGAGTGGTTGTCGATGGTGCTGTTCTTCACCTCGACGAAGTTGCCCAGGTGAACATCCTTGCCAAGCACGGTGCCCGGCCGGGTGCGGGCATAGGGACCGATGACGCAGACTTCGCCCATCACGGTGTCTTCAACCTGCGAAAAGGCGGCGATTTTGGTGCCGGCGCCGATGCGGGCGTTTTTCAGCAGGCAGTTGGCGCCGATGCGCACCCCGTCGCCGAGCTCCACACGCCCCTCGAAAATGCAGTTGATGTCGATTTCCACATCGCGACCGCAGATCAGTTCGCCGCGCACGTCGATGCGGGCCGGATCGATCACCGTGACGCCGGCGTCGGTGAGGCTGCGGGCAATGTTGCGCTGATAGATGCGCTCGAGTTCGGCCAGTTGAGTCTTGTTATTGACGCCGAGGGTTTCCTCGAAGGCGTCGGGCTGGGTGGTGATCACCTCAAGGCCGTCGGCCACCGCCATCGCGATGATGTCGGTAAGGTAGTACTCGCCCTGGGCGTTGTCGTTCTTGAGATCGGCCAGCCAGTGGCGCAGACGCTCGACCGGCGCGGCCAGAATGCCGGTGTTCACTTCCCGGACGCGACGCTCGTCGGCACTGGCGTCCTTTTCCTCGACGATGCGCGTCACCTTGCCGGCACCGTCGCGCAGGATGCGACCGTAGCCGGTGGGATCGTCCATATCGACGGTAAGCAGCGCCAGCTGGCGTTCGCCGGCCGCAGCCATCAGGCGGCGCAGGGTCGGCACGCCGATCAGCGGCACGTCGCCATACAGGATCAGCGCGGTGTCGCCGTCTTCGACCAGCGGCATCGCCTGCTGCACCGCGTGACCGGTACCCTGGGGCGGATCCTGCCGGGCCCAGGCCAGATCCGGTGCATCGAGAGCCTCGCGGACCACCTCGCCGCCGTGACCATACACAACGACGATGCGCCGGGCTTCAAGCGTGCGTGCGGTATCGAGCACATGAGCCAGCATGGGCTTGGCGGCCAAAGGCTGAAGCACCTTGGGCAGCACCGAACGCATGCGCTTACCCTGCCCTGCGGCGAGAACGATCACTTCCATGGACTTCCCTTGATGCAGTTTGAATTTGATTTGCGCGGATTTTAGCACGGCCAAATTTCACCTCATTGCGGCGCAGTTCTCGCTTCGAACGCAACAAGGCAGCGACGGCGAAACAAGAACTATTGCAATGCAGCATTCTTTTGATCTAATACTAAAGTTCTTTTGAGGCATTTCCGTAGAATTGCGACGCTGCATTGCAAAACCTGGAAAATATCATGACAAATCAAGCCCGCGATTTCATCCAGAACCGGACTTTCGACGAAATCGCCGTCGGCGACTCCGCCCAGCTCGTCCGCACCCTGTTACCCGAAGACATTCACCTTTTCGCAGTGATGTCGGGCGACTTCAACCCAACCCACGTCGACCCTGAATTCGCACGTTCGAGCCAGTTCCGAGAAGTTGTCGGCCATTCGATGTGGGGTAGCGTACTGATCTCGTCGATTCTCGGCACCGAATTCCCGGGCCCCGGCACGGTGTATGTCGGCCAGACCCTCAAGTTCTGGCGTCCGGTCACCATCGGCGACACCCTGACCGTCACCATCACCTGTGCCCAGCGTTTCGAGCACAACCACCACCTGCTGCTCGATTGTGTGTGCGTGAACCAGGATGGACTGAAGGTCATCGACGGCACCGCCGAGGTGATGGCCCCCACCGAAAAAATCAAGCGGGCCCGCATGGCCCTGCCGGAAGTCACCATTTCCGACCGTCAGCAGCGCTATCTCCACGTCCTGGAACTGACCAAGGGCATGGAGCCCATTCCCATCGCCGTGGCCCACCCCTGCGACACCGAATCCCTGCGTGGCCCGATCCAGGCCCGCGACGCCGGTCTGATCCTTCCGGTGCTGGTCGGCCCCGAAAACAAGATCCGCGAAGTGGCCGAACGGGAAGGCATCGACCTGCACGGCATCCGCATCGTCGACGTACCTCATAGCCACGCCTCGGCGGCAACCGCGGTGCGCCTTGCCCGCGAAGGCGAGGTCGAGGCGCTGATGAAGGGCTCGCTGCACACCGACGAGCTGATGAGTGCGGTCGTCGCCCGGGATACCGGCCTGCGCACCGCGCGCCGCCTGTCCCACGTATTCATGGCCGACGTGCCCACCTATCCGCACCCCTTGTTGATCACCGACGCGGCAATCAACATCGAGCCGAGCCTCGAAGACAAGGTGCACATCATCCAGAACGCCATCGAACTGGCCATCATGATGGGCGTACCCGAACCCAAGGTGGCGATCCTCTCGGCCGTCGAAACGGTCAACGTAAAAATCCGTTCCACCCTCGACGCCGCCGCGCTGTGCAAAATGGCCGACCGTGGCCAGATCAAGGGCGGTCTGCTCGACGGGCCGCTGGCTTTCGACAATGCTATCTCCCTCGTCGCAGCCAAAACCAAGGGCATCCGTTCGGCGGTGGCCGGCCAGGCCGACATCCTCGTCGTGCCCGATCTCGAATCCGGCAACATGGTCGCCAAGCAGCTCGAATACCTCGCTGACGCCCTGATGGCCGGCGTGGTGCTGGGTGCCCGCGTGCCCATCGTGCTCACCAGCCGTGCCGATACCGCAGAAACCCGTACCGCATCCTGTGCAATCGCGCAGCTGATGGCCCATAAACGTCGCCAGGGAGTCCGTCTGTGAAAGCTGTTCTCATCCTCAACGCTGGTTCGTCCAGCCTGAAATTCGCCCTTTTCCCGATGACCCCCAAGCTGGCCGATATGCCACGCCTGTCGGGTCAGGTGGAAGGCATCGGGGCTGAGCCGCTGATGTCCGCCCGTGACACCAACACCGGCGAGCGCTTTACCGAAGCCCTCGCCGTCCCGCCGGACACCGATCAGAACGGCCAGCACCGTCTGGCGCTCGAGTTCATCTTCGAATGGATCAATCGCCACAGTCCGGGCGTCGAGATCGTTGCCGCCGGTCACCGCATCGTGCATGGCGGCGACCACTACGGCGCTCCAGTCGTGCTGACTCCGGAAGTCGTGGCCGAACTCGAAACCCTGATTCCGCTCGCCCCCCTGCATCAACCCCACAACCTGCGGGCCATCAAGTCGCTCTTCAACCTGATGCCGGAAGTCAAGCAGGTGGGCTGTTTCGACACCGCCTTTCACCGCACCCGTCTGCCGGTGGCCGAACGATTCCCGATTCCCCGTGCGCTCTTCAACGAAGGCGTCAAGCGCTACGGTTTCCACGGGCTGTCCTACGAATACGTGGCGCGCCAGCTGCCGGATCTCCTCGGCGAGGAAAAATCCCGCGGCGCCATCGTCATCGCCCACCTCGGCAACGGCGCCAGCATGTGCGCGCTGCGCGACGGGCTGTCCCGCGACACCAGCATGGGCTTCACCGCGGTCGACGGCCTCATGATGGGCACCCGCACCGGCAGCCTCGACCCCGGCGTGCTCCTGCATCTGATCGAACAGAAAGGCATGGACGCCAAGGCGCTGTCCAATCTGGTCTACAAGCAGTCCGGTCTGCTCGGCGTTTCCGGCATCAGCCAGGACATGCGTGTCCTTCTCGAATCGGACGAGCACTCGGCCAAGGAGGCCGTCGAGTTGTTCTGCTACCGCGCCGCCTGCATGATCGGCCAACTGTCGATGGCTTCCGGCGGCCTCGAAGCCCTGGTATTCACCGGTGGCATCGGCGAACACGCCGCGCCGATCCGCGCCCGCATCGCCGAATGGCTGGAATGGACCGGCTTGCATCTCTACCCCGCCGCCAACCTGCGCCACGCGACCCGCATCCACACCAAGGACAGCAAGGTCGAAGTGCTGGTCGTGCCGACCAACGAGGAATGGATGATCGGCCACCACGCGGTCAATCTGCTTGGACTCAACTGATTGACCCAACGCAGTAAATCGTAAAGGGCGGTCGGCCAGACGACCGCCCTTTACGTGCCGCCCGACATGACTGGCATTGGCTGCCGCATGTCCGAAGCATCGGGCCGGCGATACCCGCTCAGGCGTGAAAGCGGCAGATTGCCTCTTCGAGCGAGCGACCGAGCGTCCGAAGGCATTCGGCCTGCTCGGCGATATCGCTCACTGCCACACCGTTCCGGTCGGTCGCATCTGCAATTGCGGCCACCCGCTTGGCGATGTCCTCGATGGCATGCGACTGCTCGACGAGTGCCAGATTGATCTCCGAAGTCGTGCCGACCACCGCGTTCGCCGAATCGCGGATGCCCTGGATGACGTCACTGGCCGAGTTGATGTGGGAAGTGTCTTTGGAGACGTGATCGACCATCACATGCATTTTCTCGACGGATTCTTTGGTCCCCGCCTGAATCCGCCCGATCACCGCACCGATTTCGGCGGTCGCACCGCTCGTCCGTTCCGCCAGTTTGCGCACTTCGTCGGCAACGACGGCGAAGCCGCGTCCCTGCTCTCCGGCACGGGCCGCTTCGATGGCGGCGTTGAGCGCAAGCAGATTGGTCTGGTCGGCGACATCCTTGATGACCTGCACGATTCCCGATATCTGCGCGGTTTCGTCGCCGAGTTTTTCGATCGTCAGGGCGGTGTGTTGCACAAGCTCGACGGTTTCACGCATCTCGGCCAGAGCGCTTTCCAGACTCACGACGCCATTGCCCGCCATTTGGCAAGACTGTTCCGAGGCCGCCTTCGCGTCGAAAGCACCGTCCTTGACCACCGCAATGCTGGTTGAACTTTGCTCGATGGCGGTGGCGATTGCGGCCGTGGAGTCGCTTTGCAGGTGGGTGGCCACCTTCAGATTGGAAGAGAGCCCGATCAAGCGCTCATTGGCCGAATTGATTCCGGCAATGCCGTTGCGCACCCGTCCGACGATATCCTCGAAACTTTCCAGAAGCGCGTTGAAGGTCGTGGCGGCAGCGGCGATTTCGTCTTTTCCGGTGATCGCGACTCGGAGCTTGAGGTTCCAGGTCCGGGCGATTTCACCCATCGCGCGCTCGAGCTGCCCGATGGCCTCGACAACACGCCGGCCGGTTGCGACCGAGAGCCCGAGCTGAAGCGCCGCGGCAATCGCAATGCCGGCGATCAGGCCGTTCCGGACGCGTTCGTACATGCTTTCCGAGCGCTCGACATTGGCGCGGCTTTCTTTGGCGCCGGCCGCTTCGGCGTTTTGAACCAGCGTATTGATCGCCTCCGAAATATGCCGATCCTTGCCTTTGACCAACTTGTCGACGACTTGCGCGGCGTCGGGCCGCTCCGGGCTGTAGCTCTTCAGCGCCTCCCGATAAGCCCGCCCCAATTCAAGGTGTTGACTCGCGATCGCCTTGAGCTCGGCCACTTGCTCGCCCGGCATGGACGGATCGTTCAGGACATGTTCGAGATGCGCCTGGACTTTCTTTTCTTCATCGCCGAACTGCGCAAGATATTTGTCGAAATTGTCCTTTTCATGCCCGCGCAGCAGGATGTTCTTCCACTCCTGAACCTGGGTCTTGAAGGCGATCTGCGCCGATTCGACCGAAGTCAGGATGCGCATCCGGGCTTCGAGGTGGGCGGCTTCGGCATACACGGCCTGCTGGAAAGAGCGTAGCTGATAGATGCCCAAACCACCGATCAGGGCCATTGCCACCACGGCGATGGCCAACTGAAGGCGGAGACGGAGGCGTATGGATAAGTTGGCGAACATGCGTCGTATCCCCGTGGTTGGGTCTGGCGGAGCAGGCTTCGTAGATCGGCTGACAGGAGACGCAAAAACACGCGTATTCACATCGTCGGCAAGGCCGCAAAAGAACCGGCAACCGGACTGCGCCCTGGTTTGATATCGACCGAACGGCGATTTTCTATAGTCCGGGCACGCCGGCTTTGGGCGCTGTGCAGCCCTTGCCGGGGCTCCAAGACGCGCCCGGAGGCCTATCGGAAGCCAAGCCCGATACGCAGCCGCCTCCGTCGCGATTCGGCTTCAAAGCCTGCCTGTGCAGCGATGCCGGACGCGCGCGTGCCGCCAAGACGACGGCCAAGCGCTCAGCCTATCGTTCCCGGTTTGTTGCCCAGCATCGCGCGGAGGTTGGCGATGCGGGCTTTGGCGTCTTCCTTGCTCACCGGTTCCTGCGATTTGCGGTCGTTGCGCTTGATGCCTTCGTCGCCCATTTCGTCGATGAAACGCGACGGATCGCAGGTACGCACCTCGCGTCCGGCCTTGCGACGTTCGCAGTAACTGATGGTGAGGGTGCGCTGGGCGCGGGTGATGCCGACGTACATCAGACGGCGCTCCTCCTCGATCTTGTCCTCGTCGATGGAGGATTGATGGGGCAGCAGGCCTTCCTCGACGCCAACCAGGAAGACGTGCTTGAACTCCAGGCCTTTTGAGGCGTGGAGCGTGGCGAGCTGGACCTGATCGAGTTCGGTGTCGTCCTTGTCGAGCATGGTGATCAGGCTGATGGTCTGGATCATGTCCATCAGCGTCTTGCCGTCCTCCTCGCCCTTGCGACCGAGCCAGCCGGTGAAATCGCCCACGTTGCTCCATTTGGTTTCGGCTTCGCGGGGTTCGCAGCTTTCGTACAGCCAGGCTTCGTAGTTGATGGCCTTGAGCATGTCGTTGATGACCTGCCCGGCGGGTTCGCGGGGGGCGCGATGGGCCATGCGGTTGATGAAGTGGCCGAACTCGCGCACGGTTTCGAGCTGGCGGGCATTGACGTGCTCGGCGGCGCCTTCTTCGAAAGCCGCGGCAAACAGGCTGATATGGCGGTTGCCCGCGTAGCGCCCCAGGGCTTCGATGGTGGCCGGGCCGACGCCGCGACGCGGAACGGTGATGGCGCGGATGAAGGCCAGATCGTCGTCCTCGTTGGCGATCAGGCGCAGATAGGAGCACAGATCGCGGATCTCGGCGTTCTCGAAGAAGCTGCGTCCGCCGGAGATGGCGTAGGGGATTTTGTGGTTGCGCAGTTGTTGCTCGAAGAGGCGGGCCTGATGGTTGCCGCGGTAGAGGATGGCGTAATCCTTGAAGTGGGTGCGGTGCTCGAACTTATGGGCAGCGAGCTTCATCACCACCGATTCGGCCTCGTGTTCGGGCGTCTGGCAAGCCACCACGGTCACCGGCTCGCCGGCGCCGTGCTCGGACCACAGCTTTTTGTCGAAGAGCTTTTCGTTATTGGCGATCACCGTGTTGGCGGCGTGCAGGATGCGCGTGGTCGAGCGGTAGTTCTGCTCCAGCTTGATGACCCGCAGGCTGGGGAAATCCACCGGCAACTGACGCAGGTTTTCCACGTCGGCGCCGCGCCAGGCGTAGATGGCCTGATCGTCGTCGCCCACGGCGGTGAACGCGGCACGCACGCCGGCCAGATGTTTGAGCAGGATGTACTGGGCGCGGTTGGTGTCCTGATATTCGTCCACCAGCAGATAGCGCAGCTTGTTCTGCCAGCGCTCGCGCACCTCCGGATGGGCGTCGAAGAGTTTGACCGGCAGGCGGATCAGATCGTCGAAATCGACGCCCTGGTAGGCGCGCAGGGTTTGGTCGTAATCCCGATAGAGCAACGCGGCGGACGACGAGATTTCGTCGTTGGCGAGGTGGGCGGCCTCTTCCGGCTCGATGAGCGCGTTTTTCCAGCTGGAAATCTGCCATTGCAGCGCCTTGGCGCGGTTCTTGTCGGTATTGCCGGTCATCTCGGCGATGATCTGCGTGGTGTCCGACGCATCGAGGATCGAGAACGCCGGCTTGAGGCCGAGGAGCTTGGCTTCCTGGCGCACGATGCGCACCCCCAGCGCATGGAAGGTGCACACCGTCAGCCCCTTGGCGGCACGCCCGCCCATCAGCTTGGAAATGCGTTCCAGCATCTCCTTCGCGGCTTTGTTGGTAAAGGTGATGGCCGCGATGTTGTGCGGATTGACCCCGCATTCGCCCACCAGATAGGCGATCTTCTGGGTGATCACCCGCGTCTTGCCCGAGCCCGCGCCGGCCAGCACGAGGCAGGGGCCGTCCAGATAATGGATGGCTTCGCGTTGCGGGGCGTTGAGTTGGGGGGCGGACATGGCGGCGGAGCATCGGGTGAAGCGGGGTGCCGAGTCTACTCCAAGCCGTCCGCCACCTCGACGGCTCGTGCCCTCACATGATCCGGGCGCCCTTCATCCAGTAAAACTTGCGCCCAAACCGGTAGTTGTCGCCGTCGACGGGCATCACAAGCGTGTGTTGCGGCAGGTTCACCTGCTTCTGGATGGCGGCCAGCACGGCCGGAACACGCGTCCGTGACGGAAGGTGATACCAGCGCGTCACCTCCACGCCGAGGATGTAGCACGACCGCTGCGCCAGCACCTCTACGCGCTTCTTCACGAGGTAGGCGTGATGCAGGCCGGGCACCGCCTTGAGCTGGGCAACCAGCGCGGCCAGCGCCTCGGGTGGCAGGTCGTTTCTCTCGAAGTGATCGGAAAGACTTACCGTTGCGCGCTCGTTCGAAGCCCGCTGCTCAACGTCGGCGCGGGTGGCCGTGCGATGTTCCCATTCGCGGGCAAGCGCCACGTTGCCCTGACGCCAGTAGTAGTCACGCAGCAGCAGGCAGGCCTCCAGGCTCAGTTCCGGGTCGAGGCGCATCGCCTGCTCGGCGAGCGCACAGCCGCTCTCGTCGTCGCCTTCCAGCAGACGCGTCGCCAACCCGAGGCTGGCTTTGGCATTGTCGGGCGAGGCGGCGCAGATCGCCCGGAACTGCGTGATGGCCGCGTCCCGTGCGGCGGTGAGTTCGGCGCGCCTGAGCGCCTCCGCCACCGAGAGGGTTTCGCCGGCGGCGACCCGGGCATCCAGATCCGCAGCTTGCTGACGGGCGGCCTGCGCCTCGGCGTGAAGCGCTGCCCAGCGCTGCTGATAGAGCTTCTTCCACAGCGTGTCCATTTCGGAGGTGACAACCTCCAGCGCAGGGCCGAGCAGTGCGTCGGCCGTCTCGCCCGGCGCGGGCGGCGCCAGCTTCGGATCAACGCCAATCGCCTTGAGCCGCTCGGCGAGCGGGGGATGCGTGTCGCCGACCGGCATCTCCCGCCCCAGCGCTTCACGCAGCATGACTTGCACAGCGTCGGTCCCCCACGCCGCGGCCAGCGCCGACCCCATCGTCCGGAAAGGCCCGGCGGGCGGCTCCGGCTCGTCAGCGGCCCGCTTGAACAAGTCCGGCCAATAGCGCTCAGCAACAAACAGCCCACCCACCAGGCCCACGGTCAGTGCCTCGGCCGTCACCGTTGGTGAAGTCATCCGAACCGACGCGCGGTCTGCCTCGTACTCGCTGGCCTTCGCCAGCGGAAACGACAGCGCATCGAAATACGGGACGTAGCGACGCAGGAAGGGCATCACCAGCATCGCGCCGACATTTTGCGAGGCCTCCATCGCCGCCATCAAGCGTTCCCAGCGGACTCGCTGGCGGTAGATCCGGTGCTCGAGAAGATTGCCTTTGCTCCGTACCAGATGCCCCATTTCGTGAGCCAGCACCGCCTTGAGCTGCGCCCGGCTCAGGCACTTGAGCAGCGGCAGGCCGATGTAGAGATAGTTGTCCTGCCAGCCCGGCACCCCGAATCCGCCCAATGGCACAACGCCGGCGTTGAAATAATCGTCGATCAGAACGCGCCGGAACGGCGGCAAATCCAGTTGCCGCCGCAAGTCGTCGATCAGCGCAAACAGTTCCGGTGCCTCGTCAGCACGGATGGGATGTCCGCCGGGCTGCGCGCCACCCAGCCACAAGGATCGCAACACCAGCAGCAGGAACAGCCCGGTGGAGCCTATCAAGGCAATCAAACTCCAGACCTCCGCCTCAACCAGCAACCAGCCCAGCCCGGCGAGACCGGCGACGATCACCACTACCATCGCCACCATGTACGCGCTACCAAGCGCCGCCGCTTTCGAAACCCTGCGCCGGTAGGCCTCGGGGTCGCGCTGCGCAAGCGCTTCCATCTCCTGCGTCAATGCATCGAGACGCTGACGATCGGCAGCCGCCGCCCCGACCGCCTGAAACTGCAGAGCGTGATGCTGACTGTGTTTCATGCTGTCCTCCGTTTTACCAATGCGCGACATGCGAGGCGTGGGTTACGCCCCCACCCGTTCTGGTTCACGGTAATCCTCGAGGTCGTTTCCGCCATGATCCCGCGCAAGGGAAATGCACTCCGGATGCCTGCAAGGCCACGCCGCGACGGTTGCGTTGCCGCTCGCCGATTGATGTTAGCTCCCGTGTCCGTCTTTACCCCCGTCGCCGACGCCGACCTCGCCGCCTGGCTGAGGAACTACGCCATCGGCCGCCTGGATGCCCTGCAGGGCATCTCTGCCGGCGTGCAGAACAGCAACTTCTTCGTCACGACCAGCCTCGGCCGCTACGTGCTGACCCTGTTCGAAACGATGCCCCGTGCCGAGCTGCCCTTCTACCTTCACCTGATGGCCCATCTGGCGCGCCACGGCCTGCCGGTCCCGGCGCCCATCGCCAACCGCGACAACGAATACCTCGGCAGCCTCTCGGGCAAGCCGGCGGTGCTGGTCACCCGGCTGGCCGGCCGATCCGAAATGGCGCCCGACGTGGCCCACTGCGCGCGCATCGGCGCCATGCTCGCCGGACTCCATCTGGCCGGCATGTCCTTCGGCCGCAAGCAAGCCAATCCCCGCGACGCCGGCTGGCGGCAGGATTGCGCTGCCCGCGTGCGGCCCCACCTGCCCGCCGACGAACAGTCCGAGCTGGACGCCGAGCTCGCCTTCCAGCTCGGCCCCGCCCCCGATCCGAGCCCCGACGCGACGCGGATTCCACCCAAAACACATACCCCATGCGAATTCCGGCGGAGCGCAAGGTGTGCAGGTGTCGCCAGACGCGCGCCCATCCGCGCAGCCGGCCGACGACATCCTGCACCGTCTCGTCGCTCTCATGCCTGCCTACCGCGCGCGGCTCGCCGGAGTACCCAATAGCTGCGCACACCCAGTTGAACGGCGAAGTGGCTTCGGCAAAAGCAACCCAGCGCCCCTGGCCGATGCGCTGCGCAGCCTCAAAGACCGGCGCGTCGACGCTCAGACCGCTTGGATGTGACGTTTGGCGTGGAACTCGTCGATCGCAACGAAGGTCATGCGTGCCTCGGTGACTTTGACCACCACCGGATTCTCGGGATTGCGGCGGGCAAAGACTTCGACGTCGACGGTGATCGAGGTATCCCCGACCGAAAGGATCTCGGCGTAGAAGGTGACGAGGTCGCCCACCGACACGGGCTGCTTGAACACGAAGGAGTCCACTTCCACGGTCGCCACCTTGGAGCGGGCCCGGCGAATCGCCGGAATCGCTCCGGCGATATCGGCCATCGACATGATCCAGCCGCCGAACACGTCGCCCGCCGGATTGAGATCGGCCGGCATCGGCACCACCTGCAACACGATCTCCTTGTTCGGCGACGACGGGTAGGCCGCCATCAGCGACTCGGCCGCGGCCGGCTCCGGAGGAAGCGGGCGTTTCGCCCCCGTCTGATCGACCGACACATAGGTCAGCCGCGCTTCGGTCACCTTGACCACGTGCGGGTCCGTCGGATTCCGCTCGGCAAACACCTCCACGTCGATCGTCACCGAAGTTTTTCCGGCAGAAACCACTTCCGCGTAAAAACTGACCATGTCGCCAACCGCAACCGGTTGTTTGAAGGTGAAGGAATTCACCGCCACCGTCACCACCCGGGAAAAAGTCCGGCGTCGCGCTGCGATGCCGCCGGCGATATCCACCATTGCCATGATCCAGCCGCCGAACACATCCCCGGCCGGATTGAGATCGGCCGGCATCGGCATCGTGCGCAGTGCCAGCGGCTTGCTTGTCGGCGCCGGCGTGAAAAGCGGGGGAAAGTCAGTCATGGGAGCCTCCTGCCGTAGGGAATGGAAAACGCAAGACGGCAACGGATGCCGTGCCGCGCAAAACACAGATTATCCGACCGACCGGGCCGATTCGCCGAAACCGCCTCGCGGCAACGGCAAAACGCAAAAGATGCGGCCGGCGCGTTCCGCCACTCGCCTCATCCGCCCGGCCTTGCTGTAATCTCCCGCCCATGTCCGTCTTTACCCCCGTCACCGACGCCGACCTCGCCGCCTGGCTGAGGAACTACGCCATCGGCCGCCTGGATGCCCTGCAGGGCATCTCTGCCGGCGTGCAGAACAGCAACTTCTTCGTCACGACCAGCCTCGGCCGCTACGTGCTGACCCTGTTCGAAACGATGCCCCGTGCCGAGCTGCCCTTCTACCTTCACCTGATGGCCCATCTGGCGCGCCACGGCCTGCCGGTCCCGGCGCCCATCGCCAACCGCGACAACGAATACCTCGGCAGCCTCTCGGGCAAGCCGGCGGTGCTGGTCACCCGGCTGGCCGGCCGATCCGAAATGGCGCCCGACGTGGCCCACTGCGCGCGCATCGGCGCCATGCTCGCCGGACTCCATCTGGCCGGCATGTCCTTCGGCCGCAAGCAAGCCAATCCCCGCGACGCCGGCTGGCGGCAGGATTGCGCTGCCCGCGTGCGCCCCCACCTGCCCGCCGACGAACAGTCCGAGCTGGACGCCGAGCTCGCCTTCCAGGCCGGTTTCGACATCAAGGCGCTGCCCCAGGGCGTGATCCACGCCGACCTTTTCCGCGACAACGTGCTGTGGGACGGCGATTTCGTCGGCGGCGTGATCGACTTCTACTTCGCCGGCTTCGATGCCCTGCTTTTCGACGTGGCGGTCACCGTGAACGACTGGTGTGCGGGCGCCGACGGCGAACTCGACGCCACCCGTACAAGCGCCTTGCTCGCCAGTTACGCCGAATCGCGCCCTTTCACTGCCGCCGAGCGCGCTGCCTGGCCCGCCATGCTGCGCGCCGCGGCGCTGCGTTTCTGGCTGTCGCGCCTCGAAGACTTCCACTTGCCGCGGGCCGGCGAGATGGTGCTGGTGAAAGACCCCGGCGAATATCGGCGCATCCTCAAACTACGCGCCGATTCCCCGGCCCTGCCAAGTCTGCCGGCGTGAAATGCGGATGCGTTCCGATAGCCGGTTTGAACTTGACAGCGGATTTGGGCTAGCATTTCACCGCAGCGCAACATGTTGATTTCCTTTTCTGTTTACCTCCAGCATCAACCCACCCCACCATGACCGAACCGGCCTCCCCGGCAGCCCATCCTCATAGCGCCGCGCGCCACCCGCAGCCACGCCACGTTTCACCCGCCGAAAGCCTCGTCTGGCTGAAGGCCGGATGGACCCTCTTCATACGCAATCCCGGCGTGTGGATCGCCATCAGCGTGATCTTCATCGTCATGCTGTTCGTGCTCGGGCTGGTTCCTCTGCTGGGCTGGGCGGTGGTGCTGATCGGCTTTCCGATCATGGTGTCCGGCATGGTGCTTGGCTGTCATGCCCAAACCGAAGGCCGGCCGCTGCGGGTCGACCACCTGTTCGCCGGACTCAAGGTGCACGCCGGCAACCTGGCGCTGGTGGGCGTGTTCTACCTTCTCGGCGGTCTGATCGCCGGCTTCGTGTCGGTGGTGATCGGCGGCGGCGCGGCCCTCACCGGCTACATCCTCGGCGCGTTGGCCGGGCTCGGGCTGGGGCTGGTCAGCGGCGTCGTGCTCGGCAGCGTGGTGTTCTCGGTGTTGTGGGTGCTGCTCATCACCGCCTTGTGGTTCGCCGCCCCGCTGGTCGTGCTGCGCGACACTCCGCCCCTCGACGCGATGAAGATGTCGCTGTCGGCCTGCTTCAACAACTTCGGCGCGTTCCTCGTGCTCGGCGTGCTGATCTACGTGCTCATCTGGGTCGCCATGCTCCCCGCCGGGCTTGGCGTGCTGGTGCTTGTGCCGGTGCTTGCCGGCACCCTCTACGCCTCCTTCCAGGACGTCTTCGGCGACGTGCCGGCGCTGCCGCCGGCCGCGCCCAAAACTGCGGAGTAAAAGCCCATGCAGACACGCACCTTGCCGGCTCAACGCGGCTGGGCCTGGATCACCGAGGGCTTCGCACTCTGGAAGCGCAACCCGGCGCTGCTCACCTTTCTCGTTTTCGCCTACTGGTTCTGCCTGCTGGTGCTCGCCGCCGTCCCTTTCGTCGGCCAGGTGCTGATGTCGCTTGCGATGCCGGCCCTCTCGCTGGGCATCTACAACGGCTGCAAGGCGGTCGCCCAGAAGCGCAAGACCGGCCCGGAAATCCTCGTCTCCGGCTTCAAGCAGAACCTGCCCGAGCAGATCAAGATCGGCGGCATCTACCTCGCCGGCACCTTCGTCGTGCTCGGTCTGACCGCACTGGTCGACGGCGGCATCCTGGCCGAACTGATGCTCGGCAAACGCAAGCTCGACGACGCCACCGCCGACGACCCGCTGCTGACGGCTTCGCTTTTGGTCGGCACCCTCGGCTCGACGCCGCTGATGATGGCCTACTGGTTCGCGCCGCTGCTGGCCGGCTGGGGCCGCGTTTCGGCCGTCAAGGCAATGTTTTTCAGTTTCGTCGCCTGCTGGCGCAACTGGCGCGCCTTTTTTGCCTACGGCATCGGCCTGATGCTGGCGGTGCTGGTACCCGGCATGCTGATCGGTCTGCTCGGCCTCATCTCGCCCATCCTCGGCACGCTGCCGGCCATCGCCCTGCCGGTGATCTTCATTCCGGTGGTCTTCGCCAGCTTCTACGCCAACGCCACCGACGTGTTCGGTCAGATAGCGCCCGATGAATCGGCCTGAGCGGACCGACGGTCCGCTGGGCCTCTTCGGCGGCACCTTCGACCCGATCCATTACGGTCACCTGCGCCTTGCCGAAACCGCTCGCGAAGCCCTGGCCCTCGACCGGGTGCGCTTTCTCCCCGCCGGCCAGCCGCCCCACCGGGCCACGCCGGGCGCCTGCGGCCTCGATCGGCTGGCGATGGCGCGGCTCGCCACCGCCGACAACCCCGCCTTCGAGGTCGATTCGGCCGAAGTCGACGCGGCCCAGGCCAGCTTCACAATCCTGACCCTCGAACGCCTGCGCGCCGAACTCGGCCCGACCCGGCCGCTGGTGCTGCTGCTGGGCGTAGACGCCTTTCTCGGCCTGCCCACCTGGCGGCGCTGGACCGAGCTTTTCGACTTCGCCCATCTCGCCGTCGCCAACCGCCCCGGCTACAGCCTCGACGCGGCGCGGATGCCCGCCGAGTTGGCGCGCCTCCGCAACGCCCGCCAAGCCCCCGCCTACGCCCTGCAAGAATCCCCGAACGGCACCCTGGTGCAGTTCGACATGACCCCGCTGGCGATCTCCGCCACCGACATCCGCGGCCGCCGCACCCACGGACAAAGCCTGCGCTATTTGCTCCCCGCGCAGGTTGTTGACTATATTTCGCGGCATCAACTCTATATTTGACTCAATGGACATCGCCCAAACCGAACAACTCGTCGTCTCCGCCCTCGAAGACATCAAGGCCAAGGACATCCTGGTCATCGACAGCTCGCGTCTCAGCGCCCTCTTCGAGCGGGTCGTCATCGCCACCGGCGACTCCAACCGCCAAACCCGCTCCCTCGCCCACCACGTGGCCGACAAAGCCCGCGAAGCCGGCCTCGAAGTGATCGGCATCGAAGGCGAAGGCACCGGCGAATGGGTGCTCGTGGACCTCGGCAGCATCGTCATCCACATCATGCAGCCGGCCGTGCGCAGCCATTACAATCTCGAAGAACTATGGTCCGCCACGCCGACGCGCCCGTCCCGGCCGGGCAGCGCTGCCGCCCGCGCCGCCTGAGCTTCCGCCCTCAGATCGTCCGTCGGTCGACGGACTTTCCCGTCCAATGAAACTCATCCTCGTCGCCGTAGGCACCCGTATGCCGAACTGGGTCGACAGCGCCTTCGACGACTTTGCCAAACGCATGCCCCGCGAGCTGCCGCTGCAGCTCGTCGAGATCAAGGCCGAACCCCGCACCACCGGCAAGACGGTCGAAGCCATGATGGCACTCGAAGCCGCCCGCATCGAGGCGGCCCTGCCGCCCCGCTGCCGACGGGTGATCCTCGACGAACGCGGCGAAGACCTCACCACCAAAGCGCTCGCCAAGCGCCTGGAACGCTGGCAGGACGGCGGCGACGACATCGCCATCGTCGTTGGCGGCCCGGACGGGCTCGACCCGGCCCTCAAGGCCAGCGCCCACGAAACGATGCGCCTCTCCAGCCTCACCCTGCCCCACGCCCTCGTCCGCGTCATGCTCGCCGAAGCCCTCTACCGAGCCTGGAGCCTGTCGAAAAACCACCCCTATCACCGGGAATGACGACGCCCCGCACCGCTCAACCCCGCCCCGGAGCCAAAATGATCTACCTCGCCTCCAACAGTCCCCGCCGGCAAGAACTCCTCAAGCAGATCCACGTTCGCTTCGAAACCCTGTTGTTCCGCGGCCCCGGCCGCCACGACCACGACATCGCCGAACACGAACTGCCCGACGAAGATCCTGTGAGCTATGTGAAGCGGGTGGCCCGGGCCAAGGCCGAAGGCGGCGTGCAACGCATGCACTGGCGCGAACTCGAACCGCACCTGCTGCTGGCGGCCGACACCACCCTCGAAGTCGATGGCGAAATCGTCGGCAAACCGCACGACGGCGAGGACGCGGTGTCGATCCTGCGTAAGCTCTCCGGACGCACCCACCGGGTTCTGACCTGCGTTGTGGTCACCGATGGCACCCGCTACGAGCAGCGCATGTCGGCCAGCGACGTGCACTTCAGGCCGCTTACCGAAACCGAAATCCGCCACTACGTCGCCACCGGCGAAGCCGCCGACAAAGCCGGCGCCTATGGCATTCAGGGCCGCGCGGCGCTCTTCATCGAGGAAATCCGCGGCAGCTACAGCGGCATCATGGGTCTGCCGCTGTTCGAGACCGGCGTCCTGCTGAAAGAATTCGGCTATCCTCTCTAACCGCCTGCCGGAGCCCATCCGGCACGGAACGGAGGAGAACATTCAAGAACAAGGCGCGGCGTCGATCCGCGCCCGCGCTGCCGGACGAGCGGCGATCGGTGATGTCGGGGCAGCCCCAGCCTGCCGGGCCATCACCCATCTCCGTTTGCCTCCCGCATCATGTCCGACGAATATCTCATCAATTTCACCCCCCAGGAAACCCGCGTCGCGCTCATGCAGCAGGGCGTCGTCCAGGAAGTGCACGTCGAGCGTAGCGCCAGCCGTGGCATCGTCGGCAACATCTACCTTGGCCGGGTGGTGCGTGTGCTGCCCGGCATGCAATCCGCCTTCATGGACGTCGGCCTGGAGCGCACCGCTTTTCTGCATGTGGCCGACATCTGGAGCGACCGCCACGCCGGCGACGCTCCGCGCCCCATCGAACGCATTCTCGCCGAAGGCCAGAACCTCATCGTTCAGGTGCTCAAAGACCCCCTCGGCACCAAGGGCGCCCGCTTGTCCACGCAGATATCCATCGCCGGACGCATGCTCGTCTATCTGCCCCAGGACAAGCACATCGGCATTTCCCAGCGCATCGGCGACGAGGCCGGCCGCGAAGCCCTGCGCGAACGGGTCGGCCGCCTGCTGCCGAGCAACGAGAGCGGCGGCTACATCGTCCGCACGATGGCCGAGAACGCCAGCGACGACGAACTCGCCGCCGACATCGCCTACCTCAACAAGCTGTGGGCCGAGATCAAGAACCGCGCCGTCGGCGCCCGACCGCCCTATGTGCTGTACCAAGACCTGAACCTCGCCCAGCGCGTGCTCCGCGACTTCGTCACCGAAGACACCACGCGCATCGTTGCCGATTCCCGCGAGAACTTCCAGAAGCTCTCCGCCTTCGCCGGCGAATACATGCCCCAGGTCGCCCCGCTGCTCGAACACTACACCGGCGAGCGCCCGCTCTTCGATCTGCACGGCGTCGAAGCGGAAATTGAAAAAGCCCTGGCCCGACGCGTCGATCTCAAGTCCGGCGGCTACCTGATCATCGACCAGACCGAAGCGATGACCACCGTCGACGTCAACACCGGCGGCTTTGTCGGCGCCCGCAACTTCGACGACACCATTTTCAAGACCAACCTCGAAGCCGCCCAGGCCATCGCCCGCCAACTCCGCGTGCGCAACCTCGGCGGCATCATCATTGTCGACTTCATCGACATGGAAAGCGCCGAGCACCGCAACGCCGTGCTTGAAGAATTCCGCAAAGCGCTCTCCCGCGACCACACCAAGATGACGGTGAATGGCTTCACCACCCTCGGTCTGGTGGAGATGACCCGCAAGCGCACCCGCGAATCCCTCGCGCACCTGCTGTGCGAGCCCTGTTCCACCTGCAATGGGCGCGGCGAGGTAAAGACCGCCCGCACCGTCGCCTATGAAATCCTGCGCGAACTGCTGCGCGAAGCCCGCCAGTTCAACGCCCGGGAATTTCGCGTGCTCGCCGCCCCCAACGTCATCGACCTGTTTCTCGAAGAAGAATCCCAGTCGCTGGCAATGCTCTCCGACTTCATCGACAAGACGGTCTCCCTGCACCCCGAAGCAAGCTATGGGCAAGAGCAATTCGACATCGTGTTGTTATAAAAGACGGGCTTAAGCGCGTCTGCACCAAACCCGTGCATTCCCTTTGTTGGTGCATAAATCGCAAACTTTACGCCCCCTGTCAGTGCATCCAAAAAATCAATCGCCATTCGATTGACGCTGTGCTCCAAGCACCTTCAGAATCCGCCGCTCCAACACCGGCAGGCAGCGCACGATGCACACCCCAAAGCTTCTCCGGGCCACTCCTGGCCTTCGTACCGGCGACGTCCGGATCGGTTCAACCCACTCGTACAGCTTCAACGGAGATCAAGTCCGCCTCGACGCCGAGGTGCTGATCGACACCTCCGCCGAGCCCTCCGAACGGGACTGGGCACTTCAGCTGTGGGCCTGCGCTGCGCCTTTTGACGGGCATCCGACCGCCGGCACCCTGGTGGCCCAGATTCCCTTCGACCCCATCGGCTCCGACGCGCTGCAATACGTCAGCGCCGAAGCCCCCGCCTTCCCGCCCGCCGGCCACGGCAGCCACGCCATGGTGCTGGCCCTCGCCGCCGGGCACGATGGCCGCTTCGACGAACTGCACGACTACGCAAACTATCCGCGCACCGAAAGCTTCGCCCAGCCCGAATTCAACGGCGCCGCCGGCTTCGATCTGCGCGATGAAGTCGTCACCCTCAACGCCGACGGCATCACCAATCCCCGCACCGACAATCTGAGCGGCACCCTGTCCCTCGAACTGTGGGCGCTCGCCGCCCCGTACACCAGCGGCGCCCCCGAAGGCGTCCAGCTCGCCGTCAGCCAGCTTGGCTGCCTTGCCGGCCAGCAGGCTTGGCATGACATCCGTGTCGACGTTCCGCTTGCCGCCAAACCGGCCGGCACCTGGAACGTCGCCTTGCTGCTGCGCGAATGGACGCCGGCCGGCTTCCTGACCCGCGACTACGTGAACTTCGCGCTTCCCGTCAGCTGGCCTGATGCCGAAGCCGCGGTCGAGCCTGTCGCCGAAGAAGCGGCCGCGACGCCCGAGCCCGCCGTCGAAGAACCGGTTGCGGCTGAAGAGCCCGCCGTCGTCGAAGAGCAGGCGCCCAAGAAGGGCAAGAAGAAGAGTGCCAAGGCCAAGGGCGACAAGAAGGCAAAGACCAATGCCCCCGTGTCGATCAACAAAGCCTCGGAATCCGAACTGGCTGCCGTAAAGGGTCTGCCCAAGGCCGTCGCCGCCGCCATCGTCGCCGCCCGCCCCCTTGCCAGCCTCGACGAGCTGCTCAAAGTGAAAGGCATGGGCGCCAAGCTGCTCGACAAGCTGAAGGCCGAACTCAGCCTGTAAGCCGCAGCTTCGTAGCAATCCCGGAGCCCCGGAGCCCCGGAGCCCCGGAGCCGGCCAAGCGCCACTCCGGGGCTTTTCACGTCAGGCCTCCGGCACGCCAGCCGCCGGCTGCGCCGACCACAGCGCTTCTCCGGTCGCATCGACCAGGCACAGCCACGCCCGCACATCGAATTCCAGTTGGTGATAGTGGGGCTCGATGCGGCAGCACAGCTGATAGAAGGCCTTGTCGTGCTCCCGCTCCTTCAGGTGCGCAAGCTCATGCACGACGATCATGCGCAGGAATTCCGGCGGAGCCTCGCGAAACAGGGTTGCGATGCGGATTTCCCGCTTGGCCTTGATCTTGCCGCCCTGAATCCGCGCCACCGTCGTGTGCGTGCCCAGCGCCTTCTGGATGCTCTGCAGTTTGCCGTCCCACGCGATCTTGCTGAGCGGCGCGGCGTTGCGCAGATGGCGGGCTTTCAACTCGCTCACGTATTCGTAAAGCGCCGCGTCGTTGCGCACCGTGTGGGGCGCCGGATACTTCCTGCGCAGCAAGGAGCCGAGTTGCCGGCTGTCGAGCAACTCGCGCACCTGAGCCACCAGATGCGCGGGATAGCCGGAAAGGTATTTCAGTGACGCGGAGGACATGGGGGGCGAAGCGGTCGGAAAGCGGCGATTCTAGCGCCTGCCGGGATTGAGGCCGCCCCGGTTCGGCACGGGCCGTTCCGCCACAACCAATGAAACGGCTTTCAAGCGGCGAGCCCGCCGTGCCCGAAGAGGAGCGGCAGGCCTTCTGCTCAGACGCCGATCAGCTTACCGAGCGGCACCAGCACGTCCTCTCCGATCCGCTCGAAGCGTGTGAACTTCAAGTCGTCGAGCACCCGCAGACCCGCCGGATCGAGATGCATGCCGCACAGGATGTTCTGGATGGCCTCACACTTGTCGGCCCACTCGCGGGCCACCATGAAGCAGTGGAAGGCGGAGCCATCGCGACTTTCGCCGACGATCTGCAGCTCGCTCTTCGTGGACGCATTCATGCCGTTCCAGGTTTCGTTGAAAACGAAGCCGAGGTCGGCCTCGCCCTGCAGCACCGCCTTGGCGGCATTGAGATGGTTGCCGACGAACTGGAAGGTGGCGTCCGCGACGTTCAGGTTCTCGCGGCGCATGACCTGCAGGCCCAGTTTGTGGATGATCAATTTGTCGGTCGCGCTGGCGATGCGCGGCGCATCCGGCACGACCGCGTCGGCACGGGCCACAACCAGGGTTTCGTCATTCACGCCGGACGGCCGTGCAACCGGCACGAAGCCTTTTTCCCGGGCAAAACACAAGGCGCTGTAGGGATTGGCGTAAACAAGATGGAAGCTGTTATCGAGCACCGCCTGACGTTCGACGAGAAAGTTGTCCTGCGGCTCGAAGTGGATGCCGATACCGAGGTTGCGCTGGACGTAGGTATTGAGGGTGAACCAGCCGAGCAGATTCTTGGCGGTGTCGTGGGGACAGACGCTGAGCTTGAATGGGCTTGCCATGCGCCTAAGCTCCGGGTCGACGGCAAAGGGAGAAACGGATCGACGGCCGGGCCATCGGATTTCGGTGGAGCATGACGTTAACCTCTGGCAGGTTGATTCTATGAATATCGGCCGCTTCCGTACCGATAGGCTACATGGCTGAAAATGCCGAGATTATGATCTTAGCAAATTCAGTTTGCGATTTATCACAAACTGAATCGCAGCGCCGACATCAACCCGTTCGCCTAAAGCCAATCGACCAGCGATACGCCGATGCCGAAGGTGGTCTGGCGATGGTTGTAGTCGATCAAGGTTTCGCCATAGCCGCTGAACAACTGCACGTAACCCTTCAGGTTGCGATGAATCGGAAAGCCCCAATCGAGCTGCGCCGAACCGCGGGACTTCGATGTGGACAGCAGCGGGCCGCGCAGATTGAGGCCGATGTCGTGCTCGCCCAACTGCCACATGGCCTGGATGTCGCCGTGTCCGAGGTAGGTCGTGATGTCGGGGTTGTCGTCCTTTTCCGCCTTTTCGCTGAAGCGCAGCCAGGGCCGGATCACCACCGCGAAATTGCCGCGCTCGATGCCGACCTGAGCCATCAAACGGTTCCAGCTGCGGGATAGCGGCTGGCTCCGCCCGTTGGACTGGTGATTGAGGCCCAGCGACATCATCGACACCTTGAACCCGGCACCCACATCCAGGTTGGTGCGGAACACCGACATCAACTCCGGCTCGTAATCCGTTTCGCGGAAGGGCGACGAAAAACGCTTGTTGTACACCTGCCAGTTGGATTGCTGGGTGTAGCCGAGCCACAGGTCGCCGTGGCGACCGAACAAGCCTTCCCAAAGCTTGGTCTTGAAACTGATCTGATATTTGGCCTCGACCGGGTCCACGTCCATCCGCTCGCCGACCGTATTGGCCGGGTTGGCCGAGGTCGGCTGGCGGTTGGGCGAGTTGCTCCAGCGACCGAGCAGGATGTAGGTCGGCCGGTAGGGCCGGATCAGGAAGGAACCCTTCTTGTCCTCCGCGTCCAGCTCCCAGCGGTCCGAAAAGAGGCTATTGACGGCCACCGGCGGCAGCGGCGCCTCCTGGTGGGGACGGCCGACGGCGTCGTCGTAACAGGCCAGACGCTCGGTGTTGTCGGCGATGGCCGCACAGTTCGCCGGATCGCCGGCCTCGACGCTCCCCGCCAGCGCCGCAAGACACGCCGCGCCGATGCCGAACAGAGGCCTCACGGATCGTGCGTGACATGAGCTAACTTTTTTTTCCACCTTCACATTAATATCCTTTATGGCAAAACCCGATTGTCGACGACCCAATGCACCCTGTCGAGCCATGTGCCTTCGGGGCGCATAGCTGATATGCACCGAACGCCATGAGCGGCAGCGGCGCCTTCACCATACTGCATGCCTTGCATAACGAAGACGCCGACATGACGACCTCCTCCGACCAAGGCTTTCCCCGCTGGCTGATCCTGCTGGGCGCGCTGACCGCCATCGGGCCGCTTTCCATCGACATGTACCTCCCCGCCTTCCCGCAGATCGAGCGCAGCCTCGGCGGGCTGCCGGGAAGTGTGGAACTGACCCTCGCCAGCTTCTTCATCGGCCTGACCTTCGGGCAACTGTTCTACGGCCCGCTGAGCGACCGCTTCGGCCGCAAGAAGCCACTCTACGCCGGGCTCGCCATCTATACCCTGGCCTCCATCGGCGCCGCGTTCGCGCCGAGCATTCCGGCACTGATCGTCTGCCGCTTTCTGCAGGGCATGGGCGGCTGCGCCGGGATCATCATACCCAGCGCCATCGTCCGCGACCGCACCACCGCCCGCGAATCGGCCCGCGCCTTTTCGCTGCTGATGCTGGTGATGGGCCTCGCGCCGATCCTGGCGCCGCTGATCGGCGGCGGACTGCTCACCCAATGGGGCTGGCGCGGCATCTTCGTCGTGCTGGCACTTTACGGCAGCCTCTGCCTCGTGGCGATCCGCTTCGGGCTGGCGGAAAGCCACGACACCCGTCACGAACCGCCGCTCAGACTGAAAACCGTGCTCGGCAACTACGGCCGCCTGCTCTCCAACAAAGCCTTCCTCGGCTACGCCCTCGGCGGCGGTCTGGCCATGTCGGGGATGTTCGCCTACATCGCCGGCTCGCCGTTCGTGCTGATCGACCTCTACGGCATTCCGCCCCAGAACTTCGGCTGGTTTTTCGGCGCCAACGCCTTCGGCCTGATCGCCTCCAGCCAGATCAACGCCCGACTGCTCAAGAAACTCCCTGCCACCACGCTGTTGCGCCGCGCCCTGTGGGTGCCGGCGATCACCGGCATCGCCCTCGCCACGCTGGCCTTCAGCGGCCTGATCTCGCTGAGCGTCTTCGTGGTCGGCTTTTTCTGCTTCGTGGCCAGCCTCGGCTGCATCATCCCCAACGCCACGGCTTCGGCCCTCGCCACCCACGGCCAGCAGGCCGGCACCGCGGCGGCGCTGGCCAGCGCCACCCAGTTCTTCTGCGCCACCCTCGCCGGCGCCCTGGTCGGGCTGCTCCACGACGGCACCGGCCGCCCGCTGGCTGCCATCATGGCCGTGTGCGGCATCGGCGCCTGGCTGTGCCATCGCCTCCTCACCCGCCACCACGAAGCGCACCACGCCGGCCACCCGGCAGAGGCGCCCAAACCCGCCAACGCCACCGCCCAATAAACCGGAGACCGTATCGATGCCCAACACCGCGCCCATCCGCAGCGGCGGACAAATCCTGGTCGATGCCCTCGCCGGCCACGGCGTCGATACGATCTACTGCGTGCCGGGCGAGAGCTACCTGCCAGTGCTCGACGCGCTCCACGCACACCCGAGCATCCGCAGCATCGTCACCCGCCACGAAGGCGCCGCCGCCAACATGGCCGACGCCTGCGGCAAGCTCAGCGGCCGGCCCGGCATCTGTTTCGTCACCCGCGGCCCCGGCGCCACCCACGCCGCCAACGGCGTGCACACCGCACGGGAGGATTCGACGCCGATGATCCTGTTCATCGGCCAGATCGACAGCGCTTTTCGCGGCCGCGAAGCCTTTCAGGAGATCGACTACCGCCAGATGTTCGGCGGCATCGCCAAGTGGGCCACCGAGATCGACCGCCTCGAACGCATCCCGGAGATCGTCGCCCGCGCCTTCAGCGTGGCGCTGTCCGGCCGGCCCGGGCCGGTGGTGATCGGGCTGCCGGAAAACCTGCTCTCCGGCGCTGGCGTGGCCATCGACGTGCCGCCGGCGCCGATTGCCCGCGCCGCGCCGGCCGCCGCCGATCTCGCCCAACTGCGCAACCTGCTGGCCGCCGCCCGGCGCCCGCTGGTGATCGCCGGCGGCACCGGCTGGAACGGCGAGGCCACCGCCGCGCTGGCCCGCTTCGTGACCGACAACGATCTGCCGCTGGCCGCTTCTTTCCGCCGCCAGGATTTGTTCGACAACCGGGATCGCCACTACATCGGCCAGCTCGGCCTCGGCACCTCGCCGCGCCTCGCCGAGCGGGTGCGCGACGCCGACCTGCTGCTGGCGATCGGCTCGCGGCTGGCCGACGCCACGTCGTCCGGCTACACCCTCGTCGAAAGCCCGCTGCCGCGCCAGACCTTGATTCACATCCATGCCGACCCCGACGAACTCGGGCGGGTCTATCGCGCCGCCTTGCCGATCAACGCCGCCGTCGCCCCGGCGGCCAATGCACTGGCCGCCCTGCCGCCCGTCGCCAACCCGACCTGGGCCGACTGGACCCGCGCCGCCCGCGCCGACTACATCGCCCACGCCACGCCGCCCGCCGCCGACCCGGCGCTGACCGGCGTGGACTTTGCCCAGGTCATGGCGTGGCTGGACGAAACCCTACCCGACGACGCCATCCTCGCCAACGGCGCCGGCAACTACACCGTGTGGGTGCACCGCTTCTTCCGCTACCGCCGGCCGGCCACCGAACTGGCGCCCACCAACGGCGCCATGGGCTACGGCCTGCCTGCTGCCATCGCTGCCAAACTCAGGCATCCGGACAAAACCGTGGTGTGCATTGCCGGCGACGGCTGTTTCATGATGTACCCGCAGGAACTGGCCACGGCCATGCAGTTCGGTGCACCGATAGTGGTCATCGTGGTGAACAACGGCATGCTCGGCACCATCCGCATGCATCAGGAGCGGAAGTTTCCCGGCCGGATCAGCGCCACCCAATTGCGCAACCCGGATTTCGTCGCCCTCGCCCGGGCCTTCGGCGCCCATGCCGAAAGCGTCGAGCACAGCGACGACTTTCCGGCGGCCTTCGGGCGGGCCGTTGCTGCCGGCCTTCCGGCGCTGATCGAACTGCGCGTCGACCCGCGCCAGATCACCCCTCAAGCCCGGCTCGTCTGAGCGGACGGCGTTCAGGCGGAGGACGCCTCCCCTGCCGGCGCGGCAGCCGTCTCCAGCACCGTGTCCGGCCACTCGCCCGAAACGACCAAGCCGTTCACCTGCGCCTTGACCAGCCGCACCGCGTCCCACAAACCGGCCGGCAACACCCGGTTGCGCCCCATCACCAAGCCCACCCGACGTCGCACCTCCGGCTCCAGCAGCCGGTAGCTCTTCAAGCGCCCGGCCGTCACCTCGTCGATCACCGCCGCCAGCGGCAGCAAGGTGCAGCCGCAACCCTGCTGCACCAGCCGTTTCATGATGCCCGTCGAGCCGTCGCACTCCAGCGCCACGTTCACCGCAAACCCGTGACGTGCCGCCAGCGACTCGGCCATCAGACGCAGGCCGTGGTGGGTACTTGGCAGGATCAGCGGAATGTCGCGGAGCCGGCCGGTGGCGATCTCGCCGCCCGGCGCGGGATAGTCGGCCGGCGCGATCAGCCGCACCCCCTCGCTCAGCAGCAGGTCGAACTGCAGCGCTCCGGCGTGCTCCGGCAGGTAGAGGATGGCGAGATCCAGTTCGCCCTTGGCCAGTTTTTCCAGCAACTGATCGGCCAGACCCTCTACGAAACGCAGCCGGGTGCGCGGATAGCGCGCGCCCAGCGCCTTCCCCAGCGGGCCGAAAAGCATGCTGGCGATGGTCGGCTGAGCCGCGACGTGCAACTGCGCGGGGCCGCCGTCGACGCCTTCCTGCGTCGCCGCCAGGGCCTCGTCGAGCAAACCGGCAACGGCCTTGGCGTAATCCAGCAGGCGAGCGCCCCGGTCGGTGGGCACCACGCCCCGACCGCTGCGATGGAGCAGGCGCACGCCGAGTTCCGCTTCCAGCGCGGCGAGGCGCCGGCTGAGGGTCGACTGATCGACGCCGGTTTCCAGCGCCGCGCGGGAAATGCTCCCGACCCGGACGATATGGGCGAACAGGCGCAGATCGTCGGAATTCATTGCACCCTCATCCCGGCACGGCATCGCGGCGCCGCGTCGCGAGAAACTCGCCGAGGATGCGCCCGGTGTGCGAGCGCGCCACCTGCACCACGGCTTCCGGCGGCCCTTCGGCAACGATCTCGCCACCGCCGTCGCCGCCTTCCGGGCCAAGATCGATGATCCAGTCGGCTTCGGCCATCAGGTCCAGGTCGTGCTCGATGACCATTACCGTATGGCCCGCGCCGGCAAGGCGGTGGAGCACCTGGATCAGCTTTTCCACGTCAGCCATGTGCAAGCCGACGGTGGGCTCGTCCAGCACATAGAGGGTGTGTTTTTCGGGCGGCAGCGGGCGGCCGGGGCCGCTGGGAGATTCGCCCGCGCGGCCGCGCACCTTAGCCAGCTCGGACACCAGCTTGATGCGCTGGGCCTCGCCGCCACTGAGGGTGGGGCTGGGCTGGCCGAGGGTCAGGTAGCCGAGGCCGACGTCCTGCAAGAGCCGCAGCGGGTGGGCGATGGACGGGTGGGCGGCGAAGAAATCCACCGCGTCTTCCACCGCCATGTTCAGCACTTCGGCCACGCTCTTGCCCTTCCACTGCACGCTGAGCGTCTCGGGGTTGAAGCGGGCGCCGCCGCAGGCTTCGCAGGGCAGCTTCACGTCGGGCAGGAAGTTCATCTCGATGGTGATGCGGCCCTGCCCTTCGCACACCGGACAGCGCCCGGCGCCGGTGTTGAACGAGAAGCGCGAGGCGGTCCAGCCGCGCAGCTTGGCCTCGTTGGTTTCGGCGAAGAGTTTACGGATGGTGTCCCAGAAGCCGATGTAGGTGGCCGGGCAGGAGCGCGGCGTCTTGCCGATGGGAGTCTGATCCACTTCGAGCACGCGACCGATCTGTTCGGCGCCCGCCAGCGACGCGCAGCCGACCGGCGCGGCGGCCACCAGACTGGCGTGGAGCACGTCGCGGGCGAAGGTGGATTTGCCCGATCCGGAGACCCCGGTCACCACGGTCAGACGGGCCAGCGGCACGCGGGCAGTGACGTTCTTGAGGTTGTGCAGGGTGGCACCGGCCACCGCCAGCGCCGGGTGGTCGTCCGACACCGCACGGCGCGGCGCCAGCGGGTGGATCAGCGGATCGGCGAAGCAGCGGCCGGTGGCGGATTCCGGCGCGGCCATCAAGTCGGCGAGCAGCCCTTCGGCCACGATGCGCCCGCCGCGCACGCCGGCGCCGGGGCCGATGTCGATGACGTGATCGGCGCGGCGGATGGTGTCTTCGTCGTGCTCCACCACCAGCAAGGTGTTGCCGCGGGCGCGCAGGGCTTCGAGGGTGTCGAGGAGCAGCCGGTTGTCCCGCGGGTGCAGGCCGATGGTCGGCTCGTCGAGGATGTAGCAGACGCCGGTGAGGTTGGAGCCAAGCTGGGCCGCCAGCCGGATACGCTGGGCTTCGCCGCCCGAGAGCGTCGGCGCGGCACGGTCCAGCGCCAGATAGCCGAGGCCGACCTGCTGCAGAAAATCGAGCCGGCCGCGGATCTCGGCGATCAGGTCGCGGCCGATGTCGGCTTCGCGGCGTTCGAGCTTGAGACCTTCGAAGAAACCCGACACCTTGCCCACCGGCAGCGAGGCCAGCTCGTGCAGGCCCAGGTCGCGGAAGCGCACCGCGCGGGCGACCGGATTGAGGCGGGCACCGTGGCAGCTCGGACAGGTTTCGGTGGCTTCGGAGTCGAGTTCGCCCAGATCGAGATCGTCCGGATTCTCTACTTTGCCGGCGATCTTGAGACCGGTGCCGTAGCAATCCGGGCACCAGCCGTGCTTGGCGCTGTAGGAGAACAGGCGCGGATCGGGCTCGGGGAAGCTGGTGCCGCACTCCGGACAGGCGCGGAGCGTCGACAAGGTGATGAGGGCAGCGCCGGGCGCGCCCAGGGGCAGCACCTTGAGCACGCCCTTGCCGTGGTCCAGCGCCGCCTGCACGTACTCGCGCAGCAGGGTTTCGGTGTCGATGCCCACCTTCACCATGCCCACCGGCAGTTCGATGCTGTGCTCTTTGTAGCGATCGAGACGCGGCCACTTCTTGGTCGGCAGGTAGTCGCCATCCACGCGCAGTTGCTCGAAGCCCTTGCCCCGCGCCCACTTGGCGAGGTCGGTGTAGAGCCCCTTGCGGTTGACGATGAGCGGCGCGAGCAGCTCGACCGACTGGCCGACGCAGTCGCGCATGATCTGGGCGACGATGGCCTCGAAGCTCTGGGGCGTCACCGGCACGTCGCAATCGGGGCAGAACTGGGTGCCGAGCTTGACGTACATCAGCCGCAGGAAGGGCTGGATTTCGGTGAGCGTGCCCACCGTGCTCTTGCGTCCGCCGCGGCTGACGCGCTGCTCGATGGCGACGGTGGGCGGAATGCCGAAGATCGCATCCACGTCCGGCCGCGCCGAGGGCTGGGCGAACTGGCGGGCGTAGGCGTTGAGGGATTCGAGGTAGCGCCGCTGGCCTTCGCCGAACACGATGTCGAAGGCCAGCGTGGATTTGCCCGAACCGGACAGGCCGGTGATCACGGTGAATTTATCGCGGGGAATGTCCAGGCTGACGTTCTTGAGGTTGTGGTGGCGGGCGTGGCGGATGGTGATCGCGTTGTCGGCCACGGCGCGGTAGCGGGCGGCGGGCTCGGCCACCAGCGGCGCGGCCTGCAAGGTGGCGAGCTGGGCGGCGTAGTCGGCCAGCGCCTTGCCGGTGTGGGAGGCGGGCGTGGCGATCACCTGGGCCGGCGTGCCTTCGGCGACGATCAGCCCGCCGCCGGCGCCGCCTTCGGGGCCGAGGTCCACCAGCCAGTCGGCGGCGGCGATCACGTCCAGGTTGTGTTCGATGACCACCAGCGAGTGGCCGGCGTCGAGCAGCTTTTCGAAGGCCGACAGCAGCGTGGCCACGTCCTCGAAGTGCAGGCCGGTGGTGGGCTCGTCGAACAGGAAGAGCAGACCGGGCTCCTCGCCCGTGGCGCCCTTTTTCGCCTTTTTGCCGGCCAGTTGCGCGGCCTCGGCCAGATAGCCGGCGAGCTTGAGGCGCTGGGCTTCGCCGCCGGAAAGGGTCGGCACCGGCTGGCCGAGGCGCAGGTATTCGAGGCCCACGTCGGCCAGCGGCGCCAACGCGGCCTGCACGGCTTTCTGGCCGGCGAAGAAACCCAGGGCTTCGGAGACGGTCATCTCCAGCACATCGGCCACGCCTTTGCCCTGCCACGCCAGGGCCAGGATTTCCGGCCGGTAGCGCTTGCCGTCGCAATCGGGGCAGCGCAGATACACGTCGGAGAGGAACTGCATCTCCACGTGCTCGAAACCGGAGCCGGTGCAGGTGGGGCAGCGCCCGGTACCGGAGTTGAAGCTGAAGGTGCCGGGCGTATAGCCGCGCGCCTTCGATTCGGGCAGGTTGGCAAAGAGCTTGCGGATCGCATCCCAGGCGCCCACGTAGCTCACCGGGTTGGAACGGGCGCTCTTGCCGATGGGCGACTGGTCCACCATCACCACGCCCTTGATGGCGTCGAGGCCGGCCAGCCCGTCGAAGGCGCCGGGCGGCTCGGCGCTCTGGCCGAAATGCTTGGCTAGCGCGGGATAGAGCACATCCTGGATCAGCGTCGATTTGCCCGAGCCGGACACGCCGGTGATGCCGACCAGGCGCTGCAAGGGAATCGCCAGATCGACACCCTGCAGATTGTGCTGACGGGCGCCGCGCAGGGTGAGCCGCGGAGCGTCGACAGCCACCGGACGGGGCCGGCGGCGGACATCGACGCGCTTTCTGCCCGACAGATAGGCGCCGGTGAGCGAACCGGGATCGTTGGCGATCCGGGTCGGTGGGCCATAGGCGACGATCTCGCCGCCGCGCTCGCCGGGGCCGGGGCCGATGTCGAGCAGGCGGTCGGCGGCGAGCATCAGCTGCGGGTCGTGTTCGACCACCACCAGCGAGTTGCCGGCGTCGCGCAGGCGCTCCATCACCCCGAGAATGCGGCCGATATCCCGCGGATGCAGGCCGATGGAGGGTTCGTCGAGCACGAACAGCGTATTCACCAGCGAGGTGCCCAGCGCGGTGGTGAGGTTGATCCGCTGCACCTCGCCGCCGGACAGCGTGCGCGATTGACGGTCCAGGGTGAGGTAGCCGAGACCGACTTCCTGGAGATAGCGCAGGCGTCCCTTGATCTCGCCGAGGAGCAGCTCCGTGGCCTCGTCCAGCGGCACGGGCAGGTCCAGCGCGGCGACGAAGGGGGCGATGTCGTCGATGGGCAGCGCCAGCAGCTCGTGGATGGCGAGCTGCGGAAGGCGTGAGGCGTGAGGCGTGAGGCGGCCTTCTTCAGGGCTTGTGCGCTGGCGATTGGAGGGTAGCGCCTCGCGCCTGACCCCTTCCTCCTCCCTGCACCACAAGCGCCACAACAGCGCGTCGGGCTTGAGGCGGGCACCGTGGCAGGCGGGGCATTCGGTATAGCTGCGGTAGCGCGACAGCAGCACCCGGATGTGCATCTTGTAAGCCTTGCTTTCCAGCCAGTCGAAAAAGTGGCGCACGCCGTACCAATAGCGCGGCCAGGACGCATCCCAGTTCTTCCATTTGGGGTCGCCTTCGAGCAGCCATTCGCGGTGCTCGGGCGGCAGGTCGCGCACCGCGATATCCGTCGCCACGCCATTGCGCTTGGCCATCTTGAGAAGGTCGTCCTGACACTCCTTGAAGCTGGGGCTTTGCCAGATCTTCACGGCGCCATCGTCGATGGATTTGGATTCGTCCGGCACCACCAGCGAGAAATCCACGCCGATCACCCGCCCGAAACCCTTGCAGGTTTCGCAGGCGCCGATGGGCGAATTGAACGAGAACAGGCTCGGCGTCGGGTCGGAATAAGCGATGTCGCACTCGGCGCAGTGCAGGCCGGAGCTGAACTTCCAGCGCTGTTCTTCGCCTTCGCCCAGGGCATGCACGGTGATGCGGCCGTGCCCGGCGCGAAGGGCGGTTTCCAGCGCCTCCATCACCCGGGCGTGCTCGGCGCCGGCCAGGCGGAAGCGGTCCTGCACCACGTGCAGCACGGCACCGTCGCGGGCCTGGATGCGGGTGTAACCCTGCTGGGCAAGGAGGCCGGCGATCTCGTCCTCGCCGAAGCTCGCCGGCACCGTGACCGGAAAGCTCACCACGAGGCGCGGGTCGCCCGCCGCCGCGGCCAGCTCGGCAAGGCGCGCGACGATGGTGGCCGGCGTGTCGCGGCTTACCGGCTTGCCGCAGCCGCGGCAGTGCAGCCGGGCAGCGCGGGCGTAGAGCAGCTTGAAGTGGTCGGCCAGCTCGGTCATGGTGCCGACCGTCGAGCGCGAGGTGCGCACCGGGTTGGTCTGGTCGATGGCGATGGCCGGCGGCACGCCTTCGATGCGATCCACCTGGGGCTTGTCCATGCGGTCGAGAAACTGCCGCGCGTAGGGCGAGAAGGTCTCGACGTAGCGGCGCTGGCCCTCGGCGTAGAGGGTGTCGAACACCAGCGAGCTCTTGCCCGAGCCGGACACGCCGGTCACCACCACCAGTTCGTGGTGGGGAATGTCGAGGGACAGGTTTTTCAGGTTGTTCTGGCGGGCGCCGCGGATGCGGATGGCGCCGGCATCGGCGTGGGCCGGACCGTGGTCGTGGTCGGCCGGGCAGGCGGGGTCGGAGCACATGGCGAGGGGTCGATGGAAGCGGGCGAACGCGATTGTAGAGCGGCGGCCCGCCCATCGGTTCCCTCGTCGGCGCCCCCGGTGTGGGTCAGGGGTTGATCAGCTTGTCGATGGCGGCTTCGTCCACGATGGATTCGTCGCGAAAAATGCGCGTTTCGGGCAGTGCCACCTGCTGGGCCAGGGCACGGGCAGTGATCGCCAGCACCCTGTCGTAGTCGCCGTCCGAGATCAGCATGACCTGTCCGCCTGGGCTCAGATGGGCCACGAAACCGCGCATCACACTGCCGTCCGGCAGCCCGACGGCAACGCTGTCGCCCACCCCGAGCCCGGCCCATTCGGGCGGCAGCGGCAATTCGCCGGCAACGTAGTGCTTGTGCTTGAGCGTGCGCAGATTCGGGCTCTCGGCCGGCGCACCGAGACGCGGCAAGGGGCTGCTGCGCCGGGGTTTGGGGGCCGGTGCGGCCCGCCCGGCGATCAGGCAGGCATGCAACTCCATGCACGCCGCGAGGGCGGCCTGAGCCTGCTCGGCCGGCAGGCCGATCCAGGCCAGGCCATCCTCCAGGTCGTGGGCAAGCGCCGGCAGTTCGACGGCCAGCCGCTGTTGGGCCGCCGCGTCGGCCGGCGGTACGGCACTGGCGAGCAGACGGCTCGCGGTGAGCAGGCGGGCCGCCCATTGAGGACTGTCCGGCCCGTGGCGATACACCGCCTTGGCCAGCACATGAACCCAGTAGCGCTCCAGGAAATCGCTCGCCACGCTCGCCGGCGCCGAACCCACCAGCAGATAAACCGCCCGACTGGCCTGATGCAGCGCCACTTCGCGCCGCTCCAGGCGGGCCGCCACCTTCACGTGGACCTCGGCCCGCGTTTCGGCCCGGCGTCGGCGACTCACCAGCAGACTGTCGGTAACCGCCAGGGCCATGTCGAAATCGCGCCGCACCGGACGCGGCAGACGCCCCAGGGAGCGCACCATCGACGCCAGCCCGCGGCATACCGGCAGCTCCGGCGGCGAATCGGGGGCGAGCGTACGACCGACATTGGCGATGCGGTCGAGCAAGCCCAGGGCCGGATGGCGCTCCAGCGACAACAGGGTTTCGCTGCGCAGGGCAAGGCGCAACAGAGGCACCCGCAAGCCGACGAACAGCGCACGGATTGCCGGCGGCAGCGCGGGCGACTCGGCACCGCGGTTGCACACCGTTTCGACCACCTCCACCGCCGCCGCCTTCGAAGGGCTCAGCAAGGCGCCCAATTCGCTGGCGCCCAGCGATGCGGGCACGCCGGCACCGTGCATCTGGCGTTCGCCGAGCCAGGCTTCGGCGCGCTCCAGCAATGCAGAAGCCAGACCGGGATCGAGGCTTGCGCCGGACTCCGGCATCATCTCCCGCTGCCCCAGCACCGCCAGACGCAGCGCATCGACCGGATGGATCGGCAGGCTGGCCCGGGCCGCCGGTGTGGACGTCCAGTCGTCGTCTTCGGCCGGCCGAATGGCGCCCTGCGCATTTCCGGTCAGCGCCTGGTCGGCGAAGGAATGCTCCAGCTCCCGATAGAAACGGCTCAGATGACGGCGCAGCGGCTCGTCCAGCTGGCGCAACAGCTGCAGCGCCTCGACCGCGCTGAGCCGCTCGGCCTCCTTGAATGCCCGTAGCGCACGGCACACGCTGGCGGTTCCGAGGGGCGACTCCTCGCACAGCGCGATGCCCCCTTCCGCCAGCAGCAAACGCATGCGCAGATGCAGCACCGACAGTTCGTGAGCGCAATAGGCCTGCAGACGCTGGTCGAGATTGATCAGGGCAATGGAGTAGTCCGATTCGTCATCGCGCACCAGATTGATGGACGCTATCCCGTGCTGCCGCTCCAGCCTGCGGCTCTTGCGCTCGCCGACGAGTTCGTCGAAGCAGGCTCCGGCAGCATCAGTCAGGCTGGCGAGCCACTCCGGATGACGGATGACCTCCGCGGCGGCGTTCCGGAGCGTCAGCAGAAAACCCTCCCGGCTCCGGGCAAGGAGGTTCCCGGCCTGGTCCTTCGCAGCACGAGATCGGGACGAGTGAGGCATGAAGACTATTGAGGACGGTCAATGAGACGCTTTTATACACAGCCCCCCCTTTTTTCACTGTGACACACGCCCGATCTGGGCACATTTACCGAGCACCCGCCATCCGATCACCCCTGCAAACCCCGCCGCCAAGCCCCATTTGACGGTGGAACACAGGGCCGACAGCGGGATCGCCAAGCTGGCCGCGCCGACCGGACCGGCCAGCAGATGAAGCTGGAGCAGGTTTTCCGCCAGATCGAACAGCGCCGCCACAGGCAACAGTGCCGCGGTACGGCGGGCGGCCCGCTGCGCCTCCGGGGCAAACAGGCCACCCCGTGTCGCGACGACGTAGCCGAACGCGGCATAGACGAACGCGTGGATGAAATCGTGGGCGAAATGAGCGCGGTAGGCGCTCATTCCGGCATCGCCCCACGCCGCCAGAATCGCCCAATAACGATCCGCGTCAAAAGTTAACTGCAGAACAAGAATATTCGGCCGTAAGTGATGGAGCCGATATCCAAGATACCCCTGCGACACGATGAAAATCAGGGTCGCGACAAGGGTCGCGAGGCGGGACGGACGATTCATGTCTGCGCTGCTCCGGGCGGTTTTTCGGTATCCGCTGCGCCAGGCGTTTCACCGGACGGCGCAGTTAAAGGCATGGCAATCGTCAAGACCCGAAGCTCAAAATGCTGGGTATGCGTTTTTGATAACATCGAACTTATCGCGCCGCAGGCACTGATCTCCATGAATACAGCCACGAAACTCCGCCCGCTCACCCATGAGGAACTCAACGAAACCCTCGCTGCGGTTCGCATTCCGGCCTGCCCCGCCATCGTCACCGAAGTCATGCGCGAAGCCCAGCGAGACGAACCTTCGATCAGGGCACTGACCCGCATCCTCGCATCCGACGTGGGCATGTCGGCCATGGCGGTCAAGCTCGCCAACTCGCCGATGTTCGGCAGCACCGCGCCGGTCCGGAGCGTTCAGCAAGCCGTCAACCGGCTCGGAATCCGCAACATCCTCAGTGTGGTGATCGCCGTTGCCTTGCGCAATTCGGACACCTCGCTGCCTGCCGAACTGATGGAAAGCTTCTGGTCGCGCGCTTCGGCCCTCGCCCTCGCCGCCGGCGTGCTGGCCCGCAAACATGTCGGAATCTCGCCGGAAAGCGCTTACACGTATGCCCTGTTCCAAGATGCGGCGGTGCCGGTGCTGATGGCGAACTTTCCCGATTACGCGGCACTTTACGCCGCAGCGACCGATCGCGGCGCCCCCTTCATCGAAGAGGAACAGGCGTACTTCCGCTGCGATCACGCGATCGCCGGCTGGCTGCTCGCACGCAACTGGGGGCTGCCCGCCACCATCGCCGCCGCGATCCGTTACCACCACGACCCCGAACTCTACATCCTGCCCGAGCAGGAGCTGCCTTCTTCGGCACTGGCGCTGATCGCGGTGACACTGATTGCCGAGCACGTCATTGCCGAGTTCACCCAGGATGCCCACGCAGTAGGCGGCAAGCCTTTCGAGGACGCAAAGATATTCCTCGGCACCTCGGAGACCGATCTGGACGAATTCCGCGACATCATCGCCTCGGCGCTGAGCTGAGCCGACGAAACGCGCCACAATGGAAAAGCCCGCCAGAACGGCGGGCTTTTCCATTGTGCGAAACCGATCGCGCGGGTCTATTCGGACGCCGCAGCCTTCCTGCGGGTTGCCGGCTTTTTGGCGGCGGGCGCCTTCTTGGCTGCGCTTTCGTCGTTTTCGGCAGGCTCTTCTGCAGCGGCCTTCTTGGCTCCCGCCTTGGGCTCCTTCTTCTCGAATTCGAAGCCCACCTTCCCATCCTCGCCGCGCACCAGGAAGGCCGAGAACTTGCGCTTGGTGCGGCTCGACACGAAGCCCTTGAGCAATTCCGTCCGGCCGGTTTCGAGCAGCTTGTGCATCTGTTCCCGTTCGATGGGCTGCTGCAGGATGATCTTGCCGGAGCGGAAATCGCAAGTCTTGTCCGGCCCCACGGATTTTTCGCAGACGTAGGCAAGACCGTGCTCGAAAACCCGTGCCGCGCACTTGGGACAGGCCCCCAACGGCGCCTGGGCGGAGAAATCGACGGGTTCGGCCGCATCGTCCTCCTTGGGCTGACCGAAATCGAACTCGGGCTGCTTGTCGTCGTTGAGGCGGATTTCGGCGTTGAAGAGCCGGCCCATCTTGTTGCGGAAGCCCAGCAGCGGCCCAACCCGCCCGACGGACAACAGGGTTTCGATTTCCGGAATTTCGAACTGGCGGCCGGCGACGATCTTCCAGGCGCTCCAGTCGCAGCTCTGGCAGGCGAACTTCTTGTAGTTCTCCTTCACCACGCCGCCGCACTTCGGACAAGGCGTGGAAAGGGTCGCGAAGTCGCCCGGCACGGTATCGGATTCGTAGCGCTTGGCCCGCTCGACGATGTCCCGCGTCATGGCCTGGATGTGATCCATGAACTCGGCGCGGCTCAGCGCACCGCGCTCCATCTGGCCGAGCTTGTGTTCCCATTCGCCGGTGAGTTCGGGCGAAGTCAGTTCGTTGGTGCCGAGACCTCGCAGCAGGGTGATCAGCGAGAAGGCCTTGGCCGTCGGGATCAGCTCCTTGCCGTCGCGGATGACATAGATTTCACCGATCAGGTTTTCGATGATCTGGGCTCGCGTGGCTGGAGTGCCAAGGCCACGACCCGCCATGGCGGCACGCAACTCCTCGTCGTCCACCATCTTGCCCGCGCCTTCCATGGCCGACAGCAGCGTCGCTTCGTTGAAGCGGGCGGGCGGCTTGGTGACCAGCGCCTTGACGACAATCTCGTCGGTGCTCACCTTCTCGCCCGGCTCCACGGCCACCAGTTGCGGTGCACCGCCATCCTCCTCGCTCACCGCGGCGGCCTTGCCATACACCGCCATCCAGCCCGGATTGACGAGGATCTTGCCTTCGGTCTTGAAGGCTTCGCCCTCGACGCGCGTGATGCGGGTGGTGATGCGGAATTCGGCCGCCGGGTAGAACACGGCCAGAAAGCGCCGCGTCACGAGGTCGTAGATCTTGGCTTCGACTTCGGAGAGGCTCTTGGGCGCGGTGCCGGTCGGGATGATGGCGAAGTGATCGGAGATCTTGGCGTTGTTGAAGATGCGTTTGTTGGGCTTGACCCAGCCACGTTTGACGACTTCGTCGGCAAACGGCGCATAGGCGTCCGGCAGCCCGTCGAGGATGCCCTTCACCTGGCCGACGTAGTCTTCGGGCAGCGCCCGTGCGTCGGTCCGCGGGTAGGTCAGCACCTTGTGCTTTTCGTAGAGCGCCTGGGCGATCTGCAGCGTGGTACGGGCCGACAGGCCGAAGCGGCCGTTGGCTTCGCGCTGTAGCGAAGTCAGATCGAAGAGCAGCGGCGACAGCTGCGTGGTGGGCTTGGATTCTTCTTCGACAACCCCCGGCTTGCCTTCGCACTTGGCCTTGATGGCCTCGGCGCGGGACTTGTCCCACAGGCGGAAGGCGGTGGCGTGCTCGGCAAGCGGCGCGCCGTCTTCCGGCTTCTTGAAGGCTTCGTCGAACCAGCGGCCGGCGTAGGCACCGGCCCGGCAGCCGAAGCTGGCTTCGAGTTCCCAGTAGTCGGTGGGCTTGAAGGCGCGGATCTTTTCCTCACGCTCGACCATGATGGCGAGCGTCGGCGTCTGCACCCGACCGACGGTGGTCAGGTGAAAACCGCCCGTCTTGGAGTTGAAGGCGGTCATTGCCCGGGTGCCGTTGATGCCGATCAGCCAATCGCTCTCGGCGCGACACACCGCGGCTTCGCGCAGGCCCTCGACATCCGACGCGGGCCGCAGCTGGGCGAAGCCCTCGCGGATCGCGCCGGCGGTCATCGATTGCAACCACAGACGCTGCACCGGCTTGTTGGTGCCGGCGTGCTGGGCGATGAAACTGAAGATCAATTCCCCCTCGCGGCCCGCGTCACAGGCATTGATGAGGCCGGTGACGTCCTTGCGCTTGATGAGGCGGGTGAGAAGCTTGAGACGGTCCTCGGTCTTCTCGATGGGGTTCAGTGCGAAGTGCGGCGGAATGACCGGCAGGTGGGCAAAGGACCACTTGCCGCGCTTGACTTCGAATTCCTCCGGCACGGTCAGTTCGAGCAAATGGCCGACTGCCGAGGAGAGCACGTACTGCTCGGACTCGAAGTAGTCCTTTTCCTTGGTGAAGCCGCCGAGGGAGCGGGCGATATCCGCCGCAACCGAAGGTTTTTCCGCGATGATCAGCTGCTTGCTCATGCCTGTAGTGCGCCTCTGGACGCCTGACTCAGGTTGTTGGGGGAGCGGCGCATCATACGGAAGCCTGCGCCGAGCATGCAAGCAGCCCGCCGATCAATGCAGCGAGTATGACGTCGGCTCTTCGTCTTCTTCGTCGGACTCGTTGAGCAGTTCGTCGAGGATCAGGCCATTGATCGGGCGATCCTGCTGCCAAAGCACCATCAGGACGATGACCTTCAGGTTTTCGAGTTCGATCTCGGTTTCGCCTAGCGCCAGGGCGCGCTCGACGATCATCTCGCGGCATTCGGCGTCGAGGATGCCGGCGTTTTCGAGAAACAGCAGAAACCCGCGGCACTCCACGCCCAGACGAACGAGTTCGTCGTCGGAATAGACGCGCAGGGAACCGGGCCGCGCGCAGTGGGCCGGACGTTCGCCGTCGGACAGCTGGCGCAAACCGGACAGCCAATCGAGGGCTTCGGTGATTTCGTCTTCCTCGAAGCCGGCAGCTGTGAGTTTGCGGGCCAGCTGCGCAGGTTCAGGACACGCATCGGCGTGAACGTAGTTCTCGAAGAGGTACACGAGGATATCGAACATGGCACGTGGGCCCAAAGGCCGGTCGTTTTGTCAGAGGCGCTGGAGGCGCCCTCCGGGCAGGCGTGATACGCGCCCGTCGAGTTCCAGCGCAAGCAGGATGGCGTAGAGCGCTTCCGGCGTCAAGCTGGTGCGGCGCACCAGTGTGTCGATATCCACCGGATCGTGACCGAGGGCGGCCACGACGCGCCCCTCGTCGCCGACCGGCTCCGGCGGCGCAAGATCGGGGACCGGCGCGGCTTCCCGCGGCGCCAGGCGGAGTTCCTCGAGGATGTCCGAGGCCGCTTCGACAAGCTTTGCACCGTCGCGGATAAGTTGATGACAGCCCCGCGCGACCGGCGAATGGATGGAACCGGGAATCGCAAAAACCTCGCGACCGCAGTCGATGGCCAGGCGGGCGGTGATCAGCGAACCGCTCTTGAGCGCCGCTTCGACCACCAGCACGCCGCACGCCAGACCGGCGATCAGGCGGTTTCGGCGCGGGAAATTGTGGGCCAGCGGCGCCGTGCCAAGTGGAAATTCGCTAACGATGGCGCCGGCTTCGGCGATGCGGCGGGCGAGCGCGGCGTTGCGCGCCGGATAGATGCGGTCCGCGCCGGTCCCGATCACCGCCACCGTGCTGCCCGGCCCAGCCAGACCGCCTCGATGGGCCGCACCGTCGATACCCAGCGCCAACCCGCTGACGATGGTCAGACCGGCCTGCGAGAGGGCCGCGGAGAAGGCCTCGGCGTTGGCCTCGCCCTGCGGTGTGGCATTGCGTGCGCCGACAACGGCAACCGACTGACGCGCCAACAAGGCCGGATCGCCTTTGACGTACAGAACAACCGGAGGGTCGGGAATTTCCAGCAAGGCTGCGGGATAGCCGACGTCGCCAAGCGTAAGCACGGCGTTGCCGGGCTGAGCCTGCCAGTCGAGCGCCGCGTCGACAGCGGCGGTCGCGTCATGGTCGAGCAGCGTGCGTGCCGCCGGCCCGCCGATCACCGCCGCAATGGCGCTGTGACCGGCTTCGTAGATGCGCTCGGGCAGGCCGAAGGCGGCGAGCAGCTGGCGTTGGCTGGACGGCCCAAGGCCCGGAGTGAGGGTCAGGCGCAGCCAAGCGGCAAGAGGATGGGGATTGGCCACAGCATCGAGGATGAAACTGGACGTTATAAGGAATTGTGACAAGGGCCGGAATCGTCACGCAGCACCCTGTGACGACTCCGGCCCTTGGCGCGGATTTTTGGCGGATCAGGGCCTGCGGACGCTGTCGGCTACCGAAACCGCACCGTTGTTCTCCATCACCATGGCGTAGGCAATGCGGTCGAAAACCCGGAATACGAACAGCAGGCCATAACGCTGCTCGGGCAGCAGGAAACGTTGCGGCTTGCCGACGTTGTCCTCGCGATAGACCGTTTCACCACGGTTGCGATGCAGCGACAGGACATGCCCCACCTCGACGCCGTCGCGCTTGCCGAGGCTGATGGACACGACGTTGTAACGCCCGGCTTCGGCAACGCCGTTGTAGATCGACACCACCCGCCCGTTCATTTCCTGCTCGGGAGCGTGGGGAACGTAGCTGGGCAATTCGGCACGACCGGCGGCCAACAGGCGGTCACCCTTGCCGATTTCCTGCTTGGCGACGGAGATCGTCAGGCTGGCCGGAATGGGCAGCTTGTCTTTGCCCTCCGGTCGGACCTGAGCGGAAGCGTCGGCGTCAGGCGCCAGCACCCCGGCTTCCGACGTCACCCGGGCACGGCCGAGGTAGGTGGCTTCATAACCGAGGATTTCGCCGGTAATGGGCTCCTTGAGCGGAATGGACTTGCGGTAGATGCTCCAGTCGCGAATGCCCGGCTGGATGCGGGTGGCAAAGATCGTGTCGCCCGGCCCGGTAAACACGCGGCCTTCCTGGGTTGCGACGATGATGCCGGCCCCGGCGTCCTCATCGTCATTCACCACCAGCGGCTCGGACAGGAAGGGCGCGATGGCCCGCACCGGAATGCTCTGGATCGCCGCCTGGGCGGAATCGGAGTAAATCTGCGGAAACCGCTTTTCGTACAGCGGGCGATCCGTGCCGGCTCCGATACGCTTGCCAAACTTGAGGGTCGGACCGCTACGGTCGAGGACGATGATCTGTCCCGGGTAGATCAAATGGGGATTGCGGATCTGCTCGCGATTGAGGCGCCAGACTTCCGGCCAGCGCCAGGGCTCTTTGAGGAATTTGCCGGAGATGCCCCACAAGGTATCGCCCGGTACGACGGTGTGACTGTCGGGAGCATCGTCGGCCAGGCGGACCGGACTGGTCGCACCGACGCCAGCCGGAACCAGGGCAGCGACGCCGATGAGGAGCGCGGATATAATGCGGATCATTGAATTTCCACTCGCTTTCGGCGGATAGCTGTGCCGCCGGAACGGCGGCCTGTTTGAACAGTCTGTCTGACAAAGCCCGATACGTGTCTCAGCACGACGCGAGCATCGCGGATTTGGCTCAAAATTCTGCACGTAAAGTCTTCATCCGGCAATATTTATGGCCCTGCTACCCATTCTCCGATATCCCGACCCCCGCCTTCATACGCGCGCCGCGCCGGTGCGCGAGGTGGATGACACTGTCCGAAAACTCATCGCCGACATGGCCGAAACCATGTACGAGGCGCCCGGCATCGGCTTGGCGGCCACTCAGGTGGATGTTCACCGGCGGATCGTGGTGATCGACGTCTCGGAAGACAAATCCGCGCTGCTGGCGCTGATCAACCCCGAAATCATCTCCCGTTCGGGCGAACAGATCTGTGAGGAAGGGTGTCTGTCGGTGCCCGGCATCTACGACAAGGTCGCGCGTGCCGAAAAAGTACGCGTGCAGGCGCTCAACCAACTCGGCGAGCGCTTCGAACTGGACGCCGAAGGCCTCCTCGCGGTGTGCATCCAGCACGAGCTCGATCACCTGGACGGCAAGGTCTTCGTCGAATACCTGTCGCAACTCAAACAAACCCGCATCAAGGGCAAACTGGCCAAGAAGGCAAGGATCACCGCCTGATGAAAGTCGCCTTCGCCGGAACTCCCGAATTCGCCGCCGCGGCGCTGGAGGCGATTCTCGCCGCCGGCTTCGAGGTGCCGTTGGTCCTCACCCAACCCGACCGCCCGGCCGGCCGCGGCATGCAATTGCAGCCCAGCCCGGTCAAACAGGTTGCGCTGGCGGCCGGCATCCCTGTCCATCAGCCCGAAAAACTGCGCACGCCCGAACAGCAGGCGCCGCTCGCCGAAGCCGGGGCGGATGTTCTGGTGGTGGCCGCCTACGGCATCATCCTGCCGCAGACGGTGCTGGACATGCCGCGCTACGGCTGCCTCAACATCCACGCCTCGCTGCTGCCGCGCTGGCGCGGTGCGGCCCCGATCCACCGGGCGATCCAGGCCGGCGACGCGGAAACCGGCATCACCATCATGCAGATGGACGCCGGCCTCGACACCGGGCCGATGCTCATGAAGCGCGTCGAGCCGATCCATTCCGACGACACCACCGGCAGCCTCCACGACCGCCTCGCCTGGATCGGCGCCGAGTTGATCGTCGACGCCCTGAACGCACTGCGGACATCCTCCGCCCGCCTCCCTGCCACGCCCCAGCCCGCCGACGGCGTCACCTATGCCGCCAAGATCGGCAAGGCCGAAGCGGTGGTGGACTGGACCCGTCCGGCGCCCGAAATCGAACGCACGATCCGCGCCTTCAACCCATTCCCTGGCGTGCTGGCGCCCCTGCAGGGCACGCCGATCAAGCTGTGGCGCGCCCGCGCCATCGATGCGGTCGGCACCCCCGGCGAAGTGCTGCTGGCCGAAGGCGCCGGCGTGATCGTCGGCTGTGGCGACGGCTCGCTGTGCATTACCGAACTGCAAAAGCCCGGCGGCAAGCGCCTGCCGGCAGCGGACTTCCTGCGCGGCATGCCCATTGCCGCCGGCAGCCGCTTCGACTGATCGGCCCGTCGGCTCCGCCCCACCTGCAGCGGAGCCGGCCGATTGAATTTTCGGCGTCCTCCCCCATCTAAGCTCTCGCTTCCCGCTCAAACCCTGAAAGGACGGATACCCGCAATGCTCGGAAACTGGCTCAAGACCTCGATCCTGATGGCCGGAATCATCGCCCTCTTCGGCGTAATCGGCGGCATGATGGGGGGCAAGTCGGGGATGATCATGGCGCTGATTTTCGGCGGCGCGATGAACCTCTTTTCGTACTGGTTCTCCGACAAGATGGTGCTGCGCATGTACAACGCGCAGGAGGTGGACGAAACCAGTTCGCCCTACCTTTACAACATGGTCCGCGAACTGGCCGGTCGCGCCCAGTTGCCGATGCCCAAGGTGTACATCATCCACGAAGACCAGCCCAACGCCTTCGCCACCGGCCGCAACCCCGAGAACGCCGCCGTAGCCGCCACCACCGGCATCCTGCAGATGCTCAGCCAGCGCGAACTGCGCGGCGTGATGGCCCACGAACTGGCCCACGTGAAGCACCGTGACATCCTGATCTCCACGATCTCGGCGACGATGGCCGGTGCGATCTCCGCCCTGGCCAATTTCGCGATGATATTCGGCGGACGCGATGAGAACGGCCGGCCCGCCAACCCGATCGCCTCCATCGCGGTGGCGCTGCTCGCACCGCTGGCCGCCAGCCTGATCCAGATGGCGATCTCCCGCGCCCGCGAGTTCGAAGCCGACCGGGGCGGCGCCGAGATTTCCGGCGATCCGAACGCGCTGGCCGACGCCTTGACCAAGATCGACGCCTTCGCCCGCGGCATTCCCATGCCGACCGCCGAAGCCCACCCGGAAACCGGCCAGATGATGATCATGAATCCGCTCTCCGGCGGCGGTCTGCGCGGCCTGTTCAGCACCCACCCGCCCACCGAGGAACGCGTGGCCTGCCTGCGAGCGATGGCGGGCGGGCGCCGCTGAGCACCGCCTTCCGTCCCTGCGCAAAAAACCCGGCTGCGGCCGGGTTTTTAACGTCAGACCAGCGGCAGCACCACCCGGAAGCGGCTGCCCTTGCCGGGCGCGCTGTCAACTTCGATGTAACCGCGGTGCTGGCGAACGATCCGGTAGGCCGACGACAAACCCAGCCCTCGCCCCTGTCCAACCGGCCGGGTGGAAAAGAAGGGCTCGAAGATACGCTTGCGGGTCGCCTCGTCCATGCCGCAGCCGGTATCTTCCACATCCACCTGCAGTTTGCCGCCCTGCTGCATGGCGCGCACGCTGACGCGACCTTCCGTCCCGCCGAGGGCGCGACCGGCATTGTCGATAAGCGCCTTGAAGGCTTCGCCGAGCAAAGTCGGGTTGACCGACAACACAGGCAGTTCCCCGTAGTCGCGCAACAGCCGCTGGCCGGGGCCGCGGCTGTCGGCAGTGGCCTCGATGGCCGCGTCGAGAAGCCCCGCCAAGGGCACGCGGCTCGTCTCGATCGGCCCTGTGCTCGCAAAAACCTGCAGATCGCGCACGATTTCGCCAACCCGGCCCAGGCCACGGACGGATTCGTCGAGCAGTTGCGGCAAGTCTTCGCGGATGAAATCGAGGTCCGCCGCGGCGCGCGCTGCCTGCCAGGCCTTCGCATCGGCGGACGTGCCGAGCGCCCGCCCGGCGCCGTCGACAAGCGCCAGCAGGCGTTCGCTATAGCCACGCAGCGTGCTCAGGTTGGAGACCACGAAACCGACCGGATTGTTGATCGCGTGGGCGACGCCGGCCGCCAGCTGTCCGACCGCCGCCAGCTTGTCGGCTTCGACGAGACAGCGTTGCGCCTGCCGAAGCGTTTGGTTGGCCGCGGTGAGTTCGGCCGTGCGCGCCGCGACGCGCTGCTCGAGACTGGCGTTGATCCGGGCGAGCTCCTTGTTGCGCTCGGCGACCAGGCCCAGCAGGCTGCGCACGGCATTGACGAGGGCTGCGTTGCCAGGGTCGCGACTATGGGTGGCATCGGCTTCGAAGGCCTCGCGCGGCGTCGCTCCGGCCGCCACCGCACGCAGCTGGCGCGCCATGCTCTGGTCGGTGTCGAGGATATGGAAAGTCAGCCAGCTGGTGACAAAGTTGTAGAGCACCGGCACCACCTGGGCCGGCTCGGCGACGCTCCGCATGGCTTCGACCTGGACGACAAAATCGGCATGCAGTTGCCGATGTGCATGAAGATGGCGGGGATCGAGCCCAGCTTTCTCCATCAGCGCTTCTTCGGTGGCAAAGTGGTGCAGCGCGTAGCGGCCCAGCCCGTCCAGCACGTGGGATAGTTCGGCGGGCGCAATCTCTGCCCCGCTCGCGGCACGTTGAGCCAGCGCATTGATCAGGTCCACCAGCTTGCGATGCTGGGCATCCACTTCGCCGAACCCCGTTGCGAAATAGTCCACCCAGCAAAACGGGGCAACGGAGGGCACTCCCGCCGGAGTGCTGCTCACCGACGCTTCTCCCCGTCCGGCAAGCGCTGTCGCAACGCCAGCAGCAAGGGCTGCAGTTGCCGGACCAAGCCGGCTAGAGGACGTTCAAGGGCCGCAGCGTCCAGTCCATCGCGCACGTCGTTGCAGATCGCCGCCGCCAGATCGAAGACGCCGCCGGCTCCGACATTGCCCGCCGCACCCTTGAGGGCATGGGCAAGACGTTCGAGTTCGCCCAGATCGCCCGCATCCAGCGCCGCACGCAGACGCGCAACATCGTCGGCATGGCTGTCGACGAAGAGACATAGGATGCGCAGATACGTCGGCCACTTGCCGCGCACCATCCGCAGGCCGCGCGCGGTGTCGAGACCGTGGATTCCGCTCAGCGCCTCGGCCCAGTCGGTTTCCGCCGCCGGCGTCCGATCTACACTCCGCTCCGGCTCCGCTGGCGACGCGCAAGCGGATGCCTGCCCGATCCATTTGAGCACCATCCGGTGCAGGGTTTCAGGCTCCACCGGCTTGGAGATGAAGTCGTTCATGCCGGCAGCTAGGCAGGCTTCCTGATCTTCATCGAAGGCGTTGGCCGTCATGGCGACGATGGGCGTATGCGCCCGCCCCGGCAGTTGGCGGATCCGGCGAGCGGCCTCGAGTCCGTCCATCACCGGCATCTGCATGTCCATCAGGATCAGGTCGTAGTCGGCGACGCCGGCAAGGTCGACGGCCTCCTGCCCATCGACGGCACGATCGATGTTGAGATCGAGATCGGCAAGCATGTCGATGGCAACCTCCTGGTTGAGCAGATTGTCCTCGACAAGCAGCAAATGAGCGCCCTTGATGCGCTGCACCGCAACGGCGGAATCCGGCAGCGACGGATCGGACTGGAAGACCGGCAGGCTGACGCCGGGCCGCTTGCGCAGCCGCGCGGTGAACCAGAAAGTACTGCCCCGGCCCGGTTCGCTTTCGACACCGACCTCGCCCCCCATCAGGGTCGCCAGGTGACGGGTCAGCGCCAAGCCGAGGCCGGTACCGCCGTATTTGCGGGTAGTCGAGGCATCGGCCTGCTCGAACGATTGGAACAGGCGCGGCAACTGCTCTGCGGTAATGCCGATGCCGGTATCTCTTACTTCGAAGCGCGCCAGCAGGCTCTCGTCATCCTCGGAGACGATGTGCGCCCGCAACGACACGCTGCCGTGCTCGGTAAATTTCACCGCATTGCTGAGGTAGTTGAGAAGAGCCTGACGCAGACGCGTCACATCGCCGCGCAGCACTGGCGGGAGGCCGTCCGTGCTCACCTCGAAGGCCAGCCCGCGGGCCGTCAGGCGGTCCTGAATCAGGGAGTGGGCCTGGTTGAACAGGGCTTCCGGCGAGAAATCCTCCGACTCGAGACGGAGCTTGCCGGCTTCGATCTTGGAAAGATCGAGCACATCGTTGATGAGCGCCAGCAGATGGGTGCCCGCATGACGGATGCGGGACAGGCGGTCTTCCTGCTCCCGATTGAGCGGACTTCGCTCGAGCAGCCGGGCCTGACCGAGAATGGCGTTCATGGGCGTGCGGATTTCGTGGCTCATGTTGGCCAGAAAGGCGCTCTTGGCACGACTGGCGGCCTCGGCGCGCTGGCTGGTTTCGGCCAGCTGGGCGGTACGCTCGGCCACCTGCTCTTCCAGATGCAGGCGGTAGTGGTCCAGTTCGGCATCCAGCCGGCGCATCTCGGTGATGTCGAAGAAGCTCACCAGAAAACTGTCCCCCACCGCGGCACCCGACACCATCAGCGTGCGCATCTCGCCGCCCTTGCAGCAAACGCTCACCTCGATGGGTTCGATGGGCCGCTGCTCGGCGGTGGCCTTGCGCACTGCCGCGCCCCACTCCCGGTGGATACGCTCGCGATACTCTCGGTCGGGATGCGCGAGTGGCCACCAGGCCGAGGTGCGGGGAATATCGTCGCGGGTATATCCGAAGGTTTCGATGAAACTGCGGTTCAGATCGCTCACCACGCCATCGGCTTTGATGAGGCAGATCGGCATCGGCGCCATTTCGAACAGCAGCCGGAAACGCGCCTCGCTCTCGCGCAACGCCGTTTCCTCCTGGTGCCGGGAGATCGCCACGGCCGCCAGCCCCGTCGCCAGCGCCACCTGATCTTCGTCCTCCTGGCCGGGCCGGGAAATCTGGCCGGTATAAAGCGCAAAGGTGCCGAGCACGCGACCCTCGCGACTCAGGATCGGCCACGACCAGCAGGCACGCAGCCCGAAGCTCGCCGCCAGTTCCCGATAGTCTGCCCACTGCGGATCGGTGGCGATGTCCTCGACGATCACCGGCTTGGCGCGCCACGCCGCCACCCCGCATGAACCGACGTTTTCGCCGATCGCCACGCCATCGATCTTGCTCGTATAGCCTTCCGGCAGGCTCGGCGCCGCCCCGTGCCGCAAGTGGACACCGTCCGCGTCGAGCAGCAGGATGGACGCCCGAACCGCCGGCAGCAGCGCCTCGAAACCTTTCAAGAGCGTGCTCAGCGTATCGGCCAGCGAGGCGCCGGAAGCAACCATTTCGAGCACGCGACGCTGGTTCTCCAAGGACATTTCCACGCGCTTGCGAGCGGTCACGTCGGTCAGCACGCCGACAATTTCATGGCTTTCCGAGTTGTCGTCCTGACCGAGGCGCAGCTCGTCCCGCAGCCATAGACAGCGGCCATCCCGATGGGTAAAGCGGTATTCGTGGACCATATGACCGACACGCAGCACTTCGTCGATCACGGCCCTCGCCGCGGCGCGGTCGTCCGGATGGACGCCATCCCACCACCAGCCCGCCGTGAGGGCCTCTGTCCGGGAATAGCCGAGGATGCGCTGGACGTTGTCGCCGATGGCCACCGACACGACCTGCCCCTCGCTCACCCGCAGCGCATAGAGGATCGTCGGACTCGCTTCGATCAGGTGGCGCAACTCGCATTCGGCGTCGCGCTGTTTGCGCTGGGCCTCGTCGCGCTCGGCACGGTCGCGCAGCGCTCGCAGGCCGATGGCAAGGTCGCCGCCCAGCTGGCACAGCAGCCGCACTTCCTCCTCGTCGAACGCATCCGCGTCCACCGAATAAACGTTGAGCGCACCGACGCAGCCGCCGTCCCGAGTCGTCAATGGCAAGGCGCAGGAAGCCGCGTAGCCGTTGTGCAACGCGGCTTCGCGCCAGTTCAGCAGCCGCGGATCGGTCAGAATGTCGCGGCAGATCACCGGCCGCGCTTCGCGAATCGCGGTGCCGGTAGGGCCGCGCCCGGCGTCGGTGTCGGCCCAGGAAAACTTCAGGGAGTGCACGTAGCCCTCCGCAAACCCGGCTTCGGCAACCGGCCGCACCGAGCGCTCGGGATCGTTTTCGGCAAAACCCACCCAGGCCATGCGATAACCGCCGAACTCCACCATCAGGCGGCACACATCGTTCAGCAAGGTGGTTTCGTCGGTGGCCCGCGCCACCGCCTGATTGCATTCGCCGATCGTGCGGAGCGCGGCGTTGGCGCGCTTGAGACTGAGTTCGACCCGCTTGCTTTCGCCGATGTCGCTCCAGATCGCGGCCAGATATTGCTCGCCGCCGCTGCCCGTGATGCCGCGCCCGCTGACACGCACATCGAGGATCGTTCCGTTGCGATGCCGCTGCCGGGTCTCGAAGGCCGTACTGCCGGGCTCGAGCATTTTCCGCATCAGCACCCGGAGCTCGTCGGCGCTGAAGCGGCAATCGATGTCGGCCATCGTCAGTGCGCCAAAATCCTCGCGGCTATACCCGAGATTGCGATGGGCCGCGCCGTTGAACTCGATGAAGCGGCCGGTGGCCACATCCACCAGACAGATCGAGTCGCCGGCATGACTGACGATGCTGGAGAAAATCATCTCCTGTTCCCGCGAGGCATGCCGGGCCCGCGCCACTTCGGTGATGTCCCGCCCGACGCCAAGCACGCCCAGCAAGCGGCCATCCGATCCGAACATCGGCGTTTTGATGATGCCAAGCAGCTCCCGGTGACCGTCGTCGTCAAAACGGACCTCCTGCTCGCAGCACACCGCGCTGCCGGCATGGATGGCGGCCAGATCGGAGCAGCGGAATGCGTCCGCGATATCCCAGGGCACGAAGTCATAATCGGTCTTGCCGACGATCTCCGCTTCCGGCGCACCGGCCAATTTCTCGAAGCGGGGATTGCAGGCCAGGAAATGGCCGTCCGGGTCTTTCAGCCACACCAGATCCGGCAGCGCCCGGAGCAACTCCTCCGCCTGCCAGTCGCGGGCGGCGGGCGAGCCCTCGCGCCTCAGCACCCCGACCAGATCCCCGGCGGCATCCACCACCACCACCGGCAGTCGGGCGGGATAAGCGGCAGCCCGAACATCGACGCTGCGCACATCCTCGCCCAAGGCGACGCGCAGGTAAGCCGCACTCATCGCCCGGCTTACCGGGCCGCTCGCGGCATCCGGCTTCAGCAACGCGCGCAGCGCATTCTCGCCACTGAAAACACCCACCGGCTTGCGCCCCTCGATCACCACCAGGCTGTGAGCGGAATGCGCCAGCAAGCGCTCGGCCGCCTCCGAAACGGGACAGTCCGACGACACGGCGTCGGCGGCCATGCACATGGCCTCGACAATCGGGTGTCCGGCACTAACGCTACAAGGCTCAGACAAGCTGGGCATGGGACGATAACCTTCGAAGGTCAATGGGTTTCAAGAAATGGGAATCCGATTTTGCAAACGTCGTTGTCCCATCATGCGGATCAGTGCGCACCTCTGGCGGCGAAGGCTGCGGCGGAATCACGGCTTAACCGAACAAACCTTACCAAATCGGGACAATTCTGCGGATTTTGGCCTGTTCGCAACCATTTTCAACGGCGTTTCGACAACGAACTTTAGTCGCACCGAAACCCCCCGAAGCAAGGATCAAACCCGGCAACAAGCGATCTCCCGCCCGCTTGCGTGATACCACGATTCAATACCCCTGCGGTCGGCCTGCATAGCTCGGGACCGCTCACGGATCGCGCGCCGGCAGACCGAACGGCAGCCGTCATCCTCGAACCCACGGCAGCGCCGGAGCGCCCCGCTGTCGGCCTCCGACCGAACATCTTCGTCGCATATGGCGGCATCCACAACCGACTCAGCCTCGACATTCCCGGTACGGATTCGCGGGGCGTCTGCTTCCATCGCCGCGCATCGGGAGCGGCCCTTGCCGCAACGCAGCAAAAATATCTCCACGGAGGCCGAACAGCACCGATAAGCCGTTGTAAATCCGCCGCTTTTCTCCAGCCGGACAACGCGCGACGCTGTATTTTTGCAGCGCAAGGTCGTATCATTCCGCTCCCCCGATTCACCTTCTCCCGGTTCCCCATGCTTCATCCCACCCGATTCGACGTGATCGTTGTCGGCGGCGGCCATGCCGGCACCGAAG
>ERZ650300.25-NODE-25-length-62051-cov-22.735999_pt1 | contig 62051 bp, 52 predicted proteins | sample MGYA00376236_ERZ650300 | MGnify/ENA primary metagenome ERZ650300 (study PRJEB26733, sample SAMN07839303) | wastewater metagenome | biome: urban; feature: wastewater treatment plant; material: waste water | place: USA: North Carolina | collected 2016-04-28 ...
ATTTGGATGAGCTATCCAGCGTTGTTGAACCCAACACCACTGTGACTATCGAAGACGCTGCTAATACGTCAACAGTGTCACAGCCTGTACCGTCACAGACAACTGATAACGCGCTGATATTTGATATTGATAACCTACCGCTAGAAGCTAAGTCAGACCCAGACCTAAACCTAAGCCTAGAATCAGACACGCATAGTCCGCAACCACAGCCCATCTCACTACAAAGTAGTGATAAAAATAGCGATAAAAAAATTATCGAGACTATTGAGACTATCGAGGCTATCGAGACAACGCCACCGGTTGGATTAACCAAAACAAAACCCGAAATTAAAGCGGTTATCGCCCAGACGCCAAACCCATTTTTAAGGCCGCCAAGTCAAACACTAGCGAAACGGATGTTAAAAAAACGCAATCAACTTGGGTTGCTAGTGGGTGCAGGGTTGGCACTGGCTGCCTTGGCATGGTTTTTTATGGGGCAGTCAAGCGAGCCCAACAAATCCACCGCGCAGACACAGACGCAAACACAGACGCAGACCCAAGCACACGCAACAGCCAAAACTGCAGCGCCCATAGTAAAACCACACGCTAGCGCTAGCTTGCCTGCCGCGTCAACCGTCGCAGTGGATGCAACCACTAGTTCAGTCCATGAGACCGCAGCGCTACCGGCAATCACGCCAGAAGAAATTCTTACGCCGACACTGCCTGAAGATCCGGCGATTGCCAAAGAAGAGCTGAGCCGATTGTCAGAGCAGAGTGCGCAGCTAAAAGAGCAAGAAACCATGATGCAAGACCAGCTACGTATGATGAATGAGCTGAGTAGTAAAAAAGAAGAGCGTATCCAGCTGCTAGAACAGCAAGTTGCACAGCTTGAACAGCAAAAAGCCGCCAACAAATAACCACCAACAAATAATTGGAAAGCTAAGTAGTGCTGACCCAAGTCGATAAAAAAACCTTGTTTCAAGACCGCTATCAAGCGCTCATTATGCCCGTCCCGGTGTCAGGTATTTTTCGTCATCGCGCCTTACTTAAGTACCAATCGCTATATCCTGAGCATTACACCGTTTACAAGCAAGCCTGTGAGCGTTCGCAGCTGTTACTTGGTGATGTGTTACAGTTTACCCCGCAGCGTGATTTGGCGGGTATGGCAGTCGGTGGGGCGTTGTCAAAGCCACAGTTCATCGTGGATATGGCAATCACAGAATTTGCCGAAAATCCGCCGCATGTTGAGTATATGGTGTCAGCGTTACAAAAGTTAGAGAAAATTGTGTTTGATTGGGGACGGTATCAAGGTATTCGCCGTGTGGCGATATTGGCAAGTGATGAACTCATTTTGCCAAAAGATAAAAGTTTTGATGAAGATATTTTGCCATTAATGGAAAAATACCTTCAACCTGTGAATAGTTTGAATTTGGTGGTTTATCGCTAATTTATAGGCTGTAAATCTTTAATTTTCTGCACCTGTTCCAAAATTCTTTGATGAATTTCATCTTGTTCATTAGGTACGTATGTGTTGCAAAATGTAGCTAACTTAAAACTTTGTTCAAAAATTCTTTTCACTTGTTTAATTCGCTCTTGAATTGCCTTACCAGTGCAATTTTGCTTAATGCTATTTATTTCCTTATCATATAATTTCTTAGTTACTTGCTCGTGAATTTCTTCAATCAAATCATAAATTTCATGACCAGAGATAAAACGATAGGCATTTTCTCTTGTGATATTTAAGGAATCAAATAATACTTTCATCTGTTGAATATCAGCTTCAGCTAAATTTTTTTGGCTAAAAAAATGGGATAAATTTACTACGACTTCATGAATGACAGAATTATCAAGAGATAAATCATCGGTTACAATAATTTTTGATTTGATATTAAAACATTGGTGAAATTCATTGTATTCAATAATTTGAAAATTATGCTGCTTAATAAAAGCTAGATACTTAATTAATCCATCAAACGCAACTTCCGAAAATAGAACAAGGAATTTTTCAAGGTCTGCATTATGAGATTGAGTATGTTGGCATTTTTGAATAAAGTTATCTAATTGAGTTTTTTCCAGCATTACACTTTCTTTACTAAACGAATAAGTGTGCAAAATGAACGGGTTATCTCTAAACGCATGACTAATATCTAAATTTGAAGTAAGAAAATCATAATCTGCATCCACCGCAAATAAAACCTTGATATTTGCTTTTGGATACATTTTTTCTAAAACACGTTTACCTTCTGCTTTATTTCCCTTTGAACTGGTAGCCGTGGTAAAGTTATATTTATTAGGCAATATTTGATTGATAAATTTTTTCCAGAGACTGATATCTGAATCATCTTCAACATATACCATGCCTTTTTTAAAGGCTTCTTTTTTGCCTTCTTTGATTGCGTTATATCCACCAACGAAATTTGGATTGGTGAAATAATCGCCAAATTGCGAATTTGACATATTATTCACCAACAAAAATATCATTAATATCAATAAAACTGTCCATCCAACCATTCATCACGATAGCAGGACTATGGGTAACAATAATCAATTGGCTTTTATCGTTAACTTTGCGAATTTCGGAAATGAGTTTTTCTTGCCAAGCAAGGTGTAATGAAATTTCGGGTTCATCCATCAATATTAGGGCGTTATCCTTAGTTGCGTTTGCGACTTTTAAAAAAATATAAATGACTTGCCTTTCACCAGAAGATAGATGTTTAAAAGAAATTTCTCTTTCAGGTGTTAAATATACTTTTAGTTCTTGGTTATTAATCTTTACTGTTTTATTTGTTTCATTAAAGAAGTTATTTAAAGCCTCGATTACATTATTTTCTAGGCTTGAATTTTGTAATTTTAATAAACGTTGCAACTCATTTTCAATTTCAAAATCCAATAAAGTTCCATGCTGTCCACTACTGGTTGTAATTTGATTAATTGAATTTGCACTCATATTAATTGTTGAAATAGTTTCGGTAGGTAAAATTTTAGAAGTAAATCTATCAGTGATATTTTTAGAAACTCTATCGAAAGAAGTGTTTTTTATATGCTCAATAAAAGAAATCTCGAAATCATCCATATTTTGAGATAACTTTTGAAAAGTTTGTAGGTCTTGTTCAGTCTTATTGTTAATTAAAAATTCTTCAAAACCTTTCCAAAAGCTTTCATTAGTAAACATTTTTTTTGAATAATCTATTAGAGAGTATTTATCGTAAATTCCAACACGAAGATTTCTCTCATTATTATTAAAAAAATAAACATATGTTCTTTTATAAAAATTAAAGATATCTCTTACATCATCGTAAGAAGAAACAGATTCTTCAATAATCTTCAAAATCGTTGATTTCCCTAAACCATTTTTGCCAACCAAAACATTTACGTCTGGTCGTAAATTCCAGTCCACATCTTTTTCACCAAAAAGTTTTTCAATTTTGACACGTTCAATTATATTGCTCATAATTTCTTAAATTTATTAAAAGTTAGATTGCCTTATATTGCCATATTTTTGATGAATTAGATATCGCCTAACCAAATTCCAAACAATAAAAAGCCCTAAATTTACAAGTAAATTTAGGGCTTATTTTGAGTATTAAGATAAATAACTCAATTATTCAGCAGGAGTTTCTTCTGCTGGGCTTTCGGTATTAATGGTTTGGTCAACGCCTTTCATAGTCAATTTGATACGACCACGGTTGTCGATGTCTTGTACCAGTACATTCACCATTTGACCTTCTTTTAGCACATCATTCACGTTCTCGATACGCGCATCAGAGATTTGTGAGATATGCACCAGACCGTCAGTGTTAGGTAATACATTGACAAACGCACCAAACTCAACAATACGAGCAACTTTACCTGTATAAGTCTTGCCGACTTCTACTTCTGCCGTAATCGCCTCAATTTTAGCAATCGCGGCTTTGGTCGCGGCTTTGTTTTCACCAAAGATACGAATGGTACCGTTGTCATCAATATCAATCACTGCGCCTGTTTCTTCAGTCAGTTGGCGAATGGTTGCACCACCTTTACCAATCACGTCACGGATTTTTTCAGGGTCGATATCAATCACCGCAAAGTTTGGTGCATGGGCGTTGATTTCTTTACGGCTGGTTGAAATCACTTCATTCATCGCATTTAAAATATGGATACGACCTGCATGCGCTTGGTGTAGGGCTTTTTCCATAATCTCTGGGGTGATACCTTCAATTTTGATATCCATTTGTAACGCAGTCACGCCATTGGCAGAACCCGCGACTTTAAAGTCCATATCACCTAGGTGGTCTTCATCACCCAAGATGTCAGACAGCACGGCAAAACGTTCGCCTTCTTTAACCAGACCCATTGCGATACCCGCAACCGGCGCTTTTAGTGGTACGCCGGCATCCATTAACGCCAGTGATGCGCCACAGACAGATGCCATTGATGATGAACCATTGGATTCGGTGATTTCAGATACAATACGAATCACGTATGGGAAACGGTCACTATCTGGCAGCATGGCTTGTACACCGCGGCGTGCTAGGCGACCATGACCGATTTCACGGCGTTTTGGACCGCTGTCACGACCCGTTTCGCCCACTGAATAACTTGGGAAGTTATAATGCAGCATGAAGTGGTCTTGTTTGGTGCCCGCAAGGGTGTCAATCATGTTTACATCACGGCTGTTGCCAAGCGTGGTGGTAACGAGTGCTTGCGTTTCACCGCGGGTAAATAGCGCTGAACCATGCGTGTAAGGCAGTACGCCAACTTGGATGTCTAGGGCACGAACCGTTTGTAAGTCACGACCATCGATACGGGGTTTGCCAGACAAAATATTGTCACGGACCGTACGGTATTTTAGGGTCTCAAATAGCTCTTTGATTTGTGCCACGTTGTCGGCATAGCCTTCAGCTTCCGCATCGCCCGCTAAGGCTTCAATCGCTTGGTTTTTGATTTCATCAAGGCGAGTATAACGGCTGGCTTTCTCGCTGATGGTATACGCTTCTGAAATCGCTGCAGCAAATTGATTTTGTAGGGCAGTTTCTAAGGCTTCGTTGATAGCAGGGGCAACGAATTGGGTTTTTTGTACGCCAACTTCTTTGGCAAATTCATTGATGGCATCAATCACGACTTGTTGCTGGGCGTGACCGTATAGTACCGCGCCAAGCATTTGGTCTTCTGATAATTCTTTGGCTTCAGATTCGACCATCAATACCGCAGACGACGTACCCGCGACCACCAAATCGAGCGAGCTTTGTTTTAGCGCTTCATGGTTTGGGTTTAGCACATATTCATCGTTGATAAAACCGACACGTGCCGCACCAATAGGACCATTAAATGGCGCTGATGAAATCGCCAATGCCGCTGAAGTACCAATCATCGCTGCGATATCAGCATATTGTGTTTTGTCTGACGAAATCACCGTGGCGGTCACTTGGATTTCGTTGAAGTAGCCTTCTGGAAACAATGGACGAATCGGGCGGTCAATGAGGCGTGAAGTCAAGGTTTCCATCTCAGATGGGCGACCTTCACGTTTGCCATAGCCACCTGGGATTTTACCAGCAGCGTACATTTTTTCTTGGTAGTTGACGGTCAATGGAAAAAAGTTTTGACCTGCTTGCGCTTCGTCTTTTACCACAACAGCGACTAGCACAGAGACGCCGCCCATGTGGACGACCACTGAATTAGCTTGGCGTGCGATACGACCTGTTTCTAAGGTAACTTGTTGATTACCATATTGGAATTCTTTAGTAATGATATTAAACATAATGCGGTTTTATCCTTTGTGTGATGAAATAGGGCGATTTAAGTTTTAGTAATAGCCCCTAACGTTTGTGTTCTTTTCAAAAAATACAAACGTTAGAAGCAATCTACCAATTCGCCTGATAGCAGCCTTAAATCAGCCTAAATTAAAAAATACTTTAAAAAAAGTAAGTGTAAACTGCGATTGTGCCGGCACAATGCGTTGTCTATTCTACCTAGTTTTGTGGCGAATCACCACCTTTTAACTGCGCTTTAACCACTAATAGCCAACGATGGGCAATGACTAAGCTAATAGGTAGGGTAAAAGTGAAAAAAATTGGCTAAAAATATTGAACCCATAAAAAAGCGGCTACCCAAAAGTAGCCGCTGATTGAATAAAGCTCATAATGCGCCGCTAGATTAGCGACGTAAGCCTAATTCACTAATCAATGCAGTATAACGGTCTGCATCTTTACGTTTTAAGTAGTCAAGCAAAGTACGGCGTGAGTTAACCATACGAATCAAACCACGGCGGCTGTGATGGTCAGCTTTGTGTGCTTTAAAGTGTGGTTGTAAGTCATTGATACGCGCTGTTAATAACGCCACTTGAACTTCTGGAGAACCTGTGTCATTTTCAGCGCGTTGGAATTTTGCGATTACGTCTGCGCGGTCTTGGTTAGTCAACATAATGTTTTCCTAGCTTTTTTAGCATAAAATGAGAAGCCTAATCGGCTATCAGTCGAGTCGATTAGTGTAAAAAAATCAGGATAACCACGCTTCTCAGTAGTTAACCGTCAAAAAGGAGCATTATTTTACCAAATATTGCCCAATAAAAAAACCCTAATTTGCATTAGGGTGTTGAATTTATTAAGGCTTTCAATAAATTCAAGCTTTTAACTTACTGATTGCCCGTAGGCTGTTTGGGTGTTTCGCTATGCAGACGGTCAAGCTGCTCTTGTGGCGCGGTGGTGAGTTTATCAGAAGTCACCTCATCCGCATCATTAGGCGTTATGTCAGCAACAAACGTCGCTTCAGGCGCTTTCTTTTCCATTTTTTCAAAATCTGTCATGGTAGTTGGTTGCATGGCAATCTCCTTTTTTTCTTATGTTCTATCGAAATCAAAGCTTATTTATTCAATGCTTGGTCAATTGCTTCAGCAAAATCTGGAATATCTTCAGGTTGACGACTGGTAATCAAATTACCGTCTACCACCACCGATTTGTCTTCAAACTGCGCACCCGCATTTTTTAGGTCAACAGCAATGGTTTTATAAGCGGTTAATTTTTTACCACGGGCAATTTCGGTGTCCGCAAAAATCCACGGTGCATGACAAATCGCTGCGACAGGTTTACCCGCACTCATAAATGCTTTTACCATCGCTTGGGCATCGGTATTTGCCCGCAACACGTCAGCATTAGCACCGCCACCTGGTAATACAATCGCATCATAATCAGCTGCGTTGGCTTCACCAATCAATAAATCGGCGGTAAAGGTGTCAGCAGGGTCGGTATGATTGAGCCCGCGTACTTGTTTTTGCGGTTGTGTGGTAATTAACGTGGTTTGGTGACCTTTAGCTTCAAGGAGTTCATTGGTTTGGGTATATTCAACTTGTTCAAAGTCGGTATCAAGTAAAATAGCAATCTTAGCCATGGTAATTATCCTATTATTTCATTATTTAAGTTAAAGATAGTTAAAGAAAAAAATGTTGTTCTGATTGATTCGTCTTTTGTAAGTTGGGCGCTTTATTTTGAGATTATTATTTGATTTTTATTTTATTAATGATATTTTTATTAATTATATAAAGTTCTCTAAATAAACCGCTGTATGGTCTTTATTAGCAAAGCTTCATTAGCAAAGTTTGCTAAGCAAAGAAGCAAGTGAATCAACACTATTAAGCATAAACAAATCGGCGGGTAAAGACTGCTAGCAAAGCGTCACGTTTTGTATCAATGCATAAAAAACGTACTCGCTTTGTGACATCACAGTGCTTATTGAGCAAATTATGTGAATACACCAAAAAATTAGCAAGCTAGTTAGATTGATTGAATTACTGTGGTTAATTTAAATTGACTAGCTTCATCGGTTGTAAACGACCATTGGGTTCAAGTAACCCTGTACCCAAAAATTGCTCATGGTCATCAAACAAGCGAAACGTTTGATTGAAAGTTAAGTTAAGCTGCTGAGTTAACATCGTTGTCTTGACGTTTAAGCGTTGACCCTGTCGGATGCGCTTTGATTGGTTATCGTCTAACACTAAGCTTGGTAGTGAGTGAACGCAGGCATCCACCGCTAATAGCTTATCAAACCGCGCTGCAACATCGAGCGCTGCAAAATCGGCTAATGTGATGGCATTGGCAATTTCAAAATCACCCGTCTGTATACGTCTCAGCGCTGTCAGATGTCCTAGCGTACCTAGCGCTTTGGCTATATCTTCAGCGAGCACGCGCACATAAGTGCCTTTAGAGCAAGTGACGGTTAACTGCAATTGTTGGTCGGATAGGGGGGTGAGTGACAGCTGATAAATAGTGAGAGGACGTGCTGCTCGCTCAACTTCAATACCTTCACGCGCCAGTTCATACAGCTTTTTGCCGTCTTTTTTGAGCGCGGAGTACATGGGCGGCACCTGCATTATCTCACCCAAAAATTGCTCAGTGACGCTTTGCAACATCGCTTGTGTCACATGCGGTACAGGAATAGTGGTAATTATCTCACCTTCAGCATCCCCTGTATCGGTTTGCTCGCCGAGTTTGATAATGGCTTGGTAAGACTTGACCGCATCGAGTTGATAATGGCTAAATTTGGTCGCTTCTCCCAGACAAATCGGCAGCAAGCCTGTTGCCATTGGGTCAAGAGTACCGGTATGACCCGCTTTTTTACTGTCGTGCACATCAGATTTGAGCAAGTATTTGACTTTTGATACCACTTGCTGGGAGGTCATCCCTTGCGGTTTATCAATCAGTAAGACGCCAGAGACGATGGATTTTGTTTTTGGTTGAGTCATCATGTTGTGGATTTATCAATTCATTAAAAGTCGGTTCGAATCAGCTGCGAGTAATCTGCTGTGCTAATAGGGTGGTTGACAGAATACGGCTTTGACTTAGGGTTAATGTGTGCCCGTTGTTGCCACTGTTGCAAGCTATAGCGGTTATCAATCAATTGCTGGTCATACAGATAACTGGGAATATAGCCCGATAACAAGATACGATAATCAAATGGCAAAGGTTGAATATCGTCAATCAGCTCATAAATTGCCGTGGTACAGTTATTTACCAATGAATTATACCATGTCGGCTGCGTTTTTAACGACTTGGCTTTCGCTAGATACGCAAGCAGCAGCGCTTGAATATGGTCTTTTGGCATATTGATGGGATAAATATAAACATCTTCATGACGGATATTACTACGGGTATAAATAATATCTTTTTCATCCGCAGCGATAATCACCAATTCAAACTTGCGAAAAAATCCACCCAGCGTACTAAATTCTTCATTGACTTCTTTGCGAATCTCGATAGATAACGCAAGCTGCTTTCCATCACTAAACCCAAAACTCACTAGCGTATGGGCAATGGCATCGCCCATCCAATAAGAGGCGATAAAATCGACAGTTTGCAGTTTCGCCAAGTCGTATTGCCTAGTTTCCCATCGCGGCTGAAAATGGGTTTTATCTTGCCAATCAAAATTTCTAACGTTGCTAATGGTGAGTGTGTTGCCATCACGGTCAAGCCGATAGTCTAACATTTGGGCAACTTCAGGGTTCCAATCCCGCTCATTGCTAGCTGACATCGAAAAAAAGCATGCAATGGCAATCGCTACCACCGCGAAAAAAATCAATAATAAAGACTGATGAGAAAGCAGGGATGAAAATAGGGTTGGTTTGATGATACTGACCAAAACAGCGAGAGTGAAAAATACCCATACGCTAATCAGTGCCAGATTGACATATCTGCCTAAGGGCTGATGCGTCCACACAAACACCCCGACCCACAGACTAGAGAGAATAATGACGATAAACTTAATAATACCCCAAAGTAACTGCATTCAACATCCCTGTTAATGACTCAAAGTGACAAATAGGCTCGTCATAGCCTACAACGCATCAGTCGTCTGATGGCTGACCTTCGCTACTTTGTACGGCTTTAGAAATGAGGTTCATCATATAGTTAGCGTTAGCGGTCACTTCATCATAGTGAAAGCGTAGACGGGGCGTAGTACGAGTTTTTAGCAAATGACTGAGTTCAGTACGCAAAAAACCTGATGCTTTGTTCAGCACTTCTAAGCTCTCGGTATGATAATCTTTTGTCATGGCATCATCCATCGACTTTTCCATGATGGTGACATAAATATCAGCATAACCCAAATCTGGGCTGATTTTGATAGTAGAAATGGTCACAAACCCAGTCAAGCGGGGGTCGTTAATCTCATCACGAATCAAAACCGCTAGGTCGCGCTGAATTTGATCGGCAAGACGTTGTAAACGTTGATTCATTGGTAATCCTTTTTATAGTAAAAAAAGGTCTAATTAACCTAGATTAATTAGACCTCTGGAAAGGTTGCTAATAGCAATATAGCAGTATTAGGTTGTCAGCTTAGCTTATAAGGTACGTTTAACTTCATGAATTTCGAAGACTTCAATCTTATCGCCTTCTTTTACTTCATAACCTTTTACCGCTAGACCACACTCCATACCAGCGCGCACCTCGTTAACATCCTCTTTAAAGCGACGTAATGATTGTAATTGACCAGTGAAAATAACTTGGTCATCACGCAATACCCGAATTGGCTTATTACGGATAATATTACCTTCCGTCACCATACAACCCGCTGCATAACCAAAGCGACTAGAATGGAAGACTTCACGTACTTCTGCGATACCCAAGATTTGCTCACGATGTTCTGGCGCAAGTAAACCGCTCATCGCTGCTTTCACATCATCAATCAACCCATAGATAACACTATAGTAGCGAATATCTAAGCCTGCTTCATCCGCTTTGCGTTTGGCAGCGTTATCAGCACGAACGTTAAAGCCTAATAATACCGCTTCGCTTGATTCGGCGAGTACCACATCCGATTCGGTGATTGGACCGACACCCGATGAGATAACTTTGACTTTAACTTCATCCGTAGATAATTCATCAAGCGCGGTTAACAAGGCTTCTAGTGAGCCTCGAACGTCAGTTTTAAGAATCAAATTAACGGAAGGTAGTTTGGCATCGCTCATTTGGTCAAACAAGTTTTCTAAGCGTGATTTGGCTTGACGTTCAAGCACTTTTTCACGCTCACGCACCGTGCGATATTCTGCAACTTCACGCGCACGTTTCTCATCTGAAACCACCATAAACTCGCTACCAGCCGCTGGCGTATCAGGCAGACCTAAGATTTCAACAGGAATCGAAGGACCCGCTGAGGTGATTTTTTCACCGTTTTCATCGGTCATAGCACGGACACGACCATAATATTCGCCAGCAAGCACCAAGTCACCTTGATTTAAAGTACCTTGTTTAACCAGCAAACTGACCACGGCACCGCGACCTTTTTCAAGACGTGATTCAATCACCACACCTTGCGCTGCACCGTCAGTAGCAACTTCAAGTTCCATCACTTCCGCTTGTAGGTTAATCACTTCAAGCAATTCATCGATACCTTGACCTGTTAACGCAGAGACTTTGACTACCGGTGTGTCACCGCCCCATTCTTCAGGAACGACTTGTTTGGTGGTCAGTTCGTTGAGGACGCGGTCTGGGTCGGCGCTGTCTTTATCCATCTTGTTGATAGCTACGATAATCGGGGTACCTGCGGCACGCGCATGGTCAATCGCTTCAGCCGTCTGCGGCATCATACCGTCATCGGCTGCGACCACTAACACCACGATATCCGTCGCTTTGGCACCGCGAGAACGCATCGCGGTAAATGCGGCGTGACCTGGGGTGTCTAAGAAAGTAATAACGCCTTGGTCAGTCTGCACATGATAAGCACCGATATGCTGAGTAATACCACCTGCTTCGCCCGATGCCACTTTACTAGAACGGATCTTATCGAGTAGGGACGTTTTACCATGGTCAACGTGACCCATGATAGTAACCACAGGCGGACGCGCTTGGACGTTGCTGCTTTTCTCGCCAACCGCTTCACGTAGTGAGTCTTCAACTTGGGTTGAACTCACAAGCACGGGGTTATGACCCATTTCTTCAACAAGTAGGGCAGCGGTTTCTTGGTCGATGGATTCGTTTTCACGGACCAACTCGCCCATTTTCATTAACATTTTGACGACTTCGCGTACTTTGATTGCCATTTTTTGGGCAAGTTCAGATACCACGATGGTCTCACCGATTTCAACGTTATGCACGATTTTTTCAACCGGTTTTTCAAATTTGTGTTTATTGGCTTGCGATGATTTTAAGCCGCGACCACGGTTTTTAATCTCTTGCTCACCCTCATCACCACGGCGACGACGACGGTTTTTGTTTGCAGTGCTTGCGGTTCCGCGTTTGATTTCACGGCGTTCTTGTTCAAATGAATCTTCAAGCGCCGCGCCCACCAAACCCTCTGCCAATGGTTCATCTTTTTTGACAACCATCGTAGTTTCAGTATCGGTTTCGCTGTATTTACTCGCCATCTGGCGCATTTGCTCAAGGGTACGCTGCTGAGCTTCTTCAGCGGCTTTACGGCGATTTTCTGATTCGATTTGACGTAAGCGTTCTTCTTCTGCTTCACGCGCTTTGCGTTCACTATCCGATTCTTTTTTCGGCGTAGGTTTTTTGTCAGCTTTTTTGACTTCGATTGCAGCGGTTTTATTGCCTTTTTTCACTACCACACTGGTGGTGGTGTGCTCTTTGGCAGCTTGACTACCGCCACCTAAGTTAGCACGCATTGCCGCAAGGGTAGCTTGCTGACGCGCTTCAGCGGCTTGTTTGGCTTTGTCTTTTTCAGCTTGTTCTTGGGCGGCTTTTTCTTTTGCCAAACGCGCTTTTTCTTCAGCGTCTTTAGTCGCTGCCTCACGAGACGCGAGCTCCTCAGCAATTTTATTGGGATTTGGCTTATCAAATACCATTTTCTTGCGTACTTCGACATTGACACTTTTGGCTTTACCAGAAGTGCCTGTGACACGCGCAGTAGAAGTAGTTTTGCTTTTTAAGCTAATCCGAGGTTTGTCATTTTGACCATGACTTTGTTGTAAAAAGCTGACCAGTTTTTGTTGTTCGCTATCGGTGACGATGTCATTGTCACCGCGCGCAGACAGCCCTGCCTTGACCAGTTGATTATTAATTGCTTCAACGGTCGTTGTGGTCATTGCTGCAAGTTCTTTTACGGTTTTATCTGCCATTCATACACCTTTTTTAATTAAACCATGATTCACGGGCTTTCATAATAAGCTCACCTGCGGTCTTTTCATCAAGACCTTCGATATCTTGGATATCAAAGATGGCTTGTTCGGCAAGGTCGTCGACGGTGATGACATCACGTTCGGCAAGCTTGTAGGCCCATGCTTGAGTCATGCCTTCAAGGTTTAGAAGCTCTTGGCTTGGCTCTTTAATATTTTGTTGTTTGACCAATTCATCGGCAATCACCGCTTCTTTGGCACGTTCTTGGATTGCGTCGATGGCGTCATCATCTAGCCCATCGATGTCGTAGAAAGTCTCAGCAGGGACATACGCAACTTCTTCAAGTGAGGTAAATCCAATATCTACCAAGGCTTGTGCCAAATCTTCATCGACTTCAAGACGTGTGTAGAATAGGTCGCGATACACTTTGGTTTCTGATTCTTGTTGAGCATTGTACTCGTCTTCGAGCATCATGTTAAGACGATAGCCTGTTAATTCTGATGCAAGGCGCACGTTTTGACCTTGTGAGCCAATCGCACGGGCTAACTGATCGTTAGTGGCAAAGATGATATCTGCCGTTTTGGTATCTTCATCAAGAATAATACGATCGACATCAGCAGGTTCCAAAGCGCTGATAATGTACTGCACCGCATCATCCGACCATACCACTACGTCGATACGCTCGCCTTCAAGCTCTTGTTGCACGGCTTGGATACGGGTGCCACGCATACCAATACAAGCACCGACAGGGTCGATACGATGGTCATTGGTTTTGACTGAAATCTTAGCACGTAAGCCAGGTTGACGCGCAACATCACGAATTTCAATGATTTGCTCAGCAATTTCTGGTACTTCTTTTTGCATCAGTGCCGTCAGCATTTGTGGTGAGGTACGAGATAATACGAGCTGAGCACCACGGTTATCACGATTGACTTGCTCTAAAATCGCATTGATACGACCTTTGATGCGTAGCTGCTCACGCGGCAACATTTTATCGCGTGGTAGATAGCCTTCGACATTATCGCCCAAATCAATGATATAACCATCGCGCGCCGGTTTTTTGACTTCACCCGTAATCATCTCGCCGATACGATGTTCAAACGCATCTGCCACCAGTGAACGTTCAGCTTCACGGATTTTTTGAATAATGACTTGTTTGGCTTGGGTAGCAGCAATACGACCAAATTCAATGGATTCGATTTGTTCTTCTTTGACGTCGCCGATTTTCCACTCGTTTTCATCCAAATCGCTAATCGCTAGCTGACAGGCAGGCATTTCATGATCTTCATCTGCCACTACTGTCCAATAACGGTAAGTGTCATAGTCACCCGTTTTGCGATTGATATGCACGCGAACGGCAACTTCAGGCTGCTCACTATAAACTTTCTTTTTGGTCGATACCACCAAGGCTTGCTCAATCGCTTCAAAAATATCTTCAGGATTTAAGCCTTTTTCATTACTGACGGTTTCAACGACCGTTAAAATTTCTCGATTCATGTAATCACCTATAATTTAAGTCATTCTAGACTTTATTCTTTAAAATCTTGCTTTTAGCTAGAAAAAAGTTAGCTAGAAGACATAGCGTAAAAAAGGCGTTAACCCCAAATTTAAAAGCTAAAATTGGTAGACCAAATTGGCTTTATCAATATTATCAAGCTCGATGGCTAAAAGTTGGTCATTGACTTGATCATTTTCGGTTTTGACCGTCAACTGGCGCTCGTCAATATTGACTAATTCGCCTGTTACTTTACGGCGCTTATCACTACCTTGTCCAATTGCATGAATCAATCGTAAGCTGATGGTTTGCCCCACATAGTCATGCAGCTGCTCAGCAGAAAAAAACGCGCGGTCCAAACCGGGTGAAGACACCTCAAGTAAATACTCGCCTGCAATCGGGTCGTGCAAGTCCAACACACCACCGACTTGGTGGGTGACCGCAGCACAGTCTTCAATAGTGACTTGTTTGCCTTCGGCACGGTCTTCAGGTAGGGCTTCAATATAAATACGAAGAAGAGAGCGTCGACCTTGTGGTACAAATTCAATACCCCACAAGCTCACATCACAGGCAGTTACTGCTGGCTCAATGATTTGGGTCAGTTCAGCAACTTTCGTTGATAGTTTCATGATATCCTTTAGAGTTGATTATTAACTTTGTTGATTTTAAAAGCTGATTTTAAAAATGGCACATTACTAAAACGCAACCGCTAATTTAGCAAAACTTAAGTTTTTTCGAAACCAACAGATACAAAAAAACCCACAAACTAATTGGTGGGCTTTTAAATCAATAAAAGTGTGTCTAAATTGATTTTTCTAGTAATGATACCAAAGCAATGCTACTAGAAAAGTGGTAGCGGGGGCTGGATTTGAACCAACGACCTTCGGGTTATGAGCCCGACGAGCTACCAGACTGCTCCACCCCGCAACAATTTAGAGAGCGTATTATAGAGTGAGATATTAACCTTGTCAACAGTTATTTAAAATTAATTTAGTTGGTGCGAATGGAGGGACTCGAACCCTCACACCTTGCGGCACTACCACCTCAAGGTAGCGTGTCTACCAATTCCACCACAATCGCAAAAAACCAAACTACTTTAACCAAGCTGTTTTTTTAAATAACAACACTCTAAAATAGACGCTGTATTCTAGGTCAAAACTACCAATAACGCAACATTTTTTTTAATGACTTATTTGGCAGGTGTAGGCGTCGTTGGTGTAGGGCTTGCAGGCGCAGTATTAGTCGCTAGACTGGTATCAAGGGTACGGCTAGATAGCGATTGCTGTTTAGCAAATACTGCCAGTGTCATACTGGTGATAAAGAAAATTGCTGTTAAAACCGCCGTCAAGCGCGTCAAAAAATTGGCAGAGCCAGACGCACCAAATACGGTTGCCGAACCACCTGCACCAAATGACGCGCCCGCATCGGCACCTTTACCATGTTGAACCAAAATCAGACCAATCATTGAAATCGCGACAATGATATGAACCACTAAAATTGCATTATACATACTTATCTCTACAAAACTTGATAGCACTAATGCCCAACAAGAACGCTGTCAGTGGCAAAAGTAAGAAATTTTAAATGGGTGATATTTTACCTTAAATTTGGGCAAATGCTTGAATAATTTGTGTAAAGCTCGTCGCGTCTAGTGATGCCCCGCCTACCAATACCCCATTTACATTTGGGCATTGGGCGATTTCTGCGGCATTATCCGCTTTCACGCTGCCGCCATACAATATCGGTGTGGTGGCTAAAGAGGCATCGATGTCCGTTAAGGTGGTGCTGATAAAGGCATGAATGTTTTGTACTTCTTGTATCGTTGGGATTTTACCTGTACCAATTGCCCAAACAGGTTCATAAGCAATAATCAATCGCGATGCTAAGTTACCCAATTGGGCGTTTTCAGATTGGGTATTAGCAAATTCGGCGGCTAGTTGTTTAACTACCATTAATTGCGCTGCTAGCACATCTTGGGTCTGATTTTGCTCATACTGGGCTTGTGTTTCACCGATACAAAAAACAACGGTTAAATCATGTTCAAAGGCATTGCGAATTTTTTGGATTAAACAAGCGTCATCTTCATTAAAATATTGACGGCGTTCTGAATGTCCGACTAAAACATAATTTACCTGAGCGTCCTTGAGCTGAGCACCCGAAACTTCCCCAGTAAACGCGCCTTTATCAGCGTGTTGTGCGCATAAGTTTTGCGCAGCTAGTCCAATGTTCAATGATCCATGTTGGATGGCTTGTTGCGTGGTCGATAAATGCATAAAACTCGGGGCGACAACCACGTTACAGCTTTGCAGTGCATCTGCAGGTATCTGCTGCTGCAAATCGGTCATGAGGGCTGTGACAGTCAGCTGTGTGGTAGGGTTCATTTTCCAATTAGCAATCACCCAAGAATTCTGCCAATTTGCTACATAATCAGATGCTTTCATAATGTCCCTGTCAATTGAGGTAAGTGGTTATCTATGAATTTGCAAAGTATAAATGTCAAGATAACATTAAAATATAAGTAACGCTATTTAACATATCATGATGTAAAACATCACCATTTAAAAATATCAAGATATGAAAATAGGAATATTTAAAATATCAGGCGTAAAATGGTACGTATTATATAAGCAATTGCCGCGATTTGCCGAATAAATTATTCGGTTACGCAAAGTGAGATGTTTGCAGAAGGGATAAAGTATAAAACAGTTTTATGAAGGTTGATGGATGGAGATAAAATGCGATAAAAAATTATTTATCGTTGAATTCACGGATTTGTCGAGAATGATTTGTTAATATATAAATGAATAGTTTACACTAACAAATATTAGCCCATTTGAATAAATATTGAGTAAACGAGAAAAACGATGGCAGCATCCCTTCCTAGTTTTGGTGGCATTGCCTCGCGATTAGTGCATGAAGGACTAATTAGCGAAGAGGCAATGCAAAAAGTATTAGCAGAATCGCAGCAGCAAAAAACAAATTTAATCGCCTATGTGGTTGACAATAAGCTTGCGCAAGCTGACGCGGTAGCGTGGGTAATTTCGCGAGAATTTGGCGACCCACTCATTGATTTGGATGCCATCAATGTCAACTATATTCCAAAAGAAGCGGTTGATGAAAAAATTATTCGCGAATTTAATATTCTGCCGATTTTCCAACGAGGTAGTCGCTTATTTGTTGCCATGAGTGACCCAACGCGGGTAGATGCTTTAGATGCACTGAGGTTCGGTACAAGGTTTACGGTAGAAACAGTGGTTGCCGAACACCACAAAATCAAATCACTCATCGAAAAAATCTTTACTACCACCAATTTAGCTGATTTTGATGATATGGAAGCGGTGGAGTTTGATGAAACCCGCGCCGATGAAGACAGTAGTGCCACCAGTCATTTAGATGTCAGTGATGAAGCGCCTGTCGTCAAGTTCGTTAATGGGATGCTCATCAAAGCCATTACCATGGGCGCCTCAGACTTACACTTTGAACCCTATGAAAAATCTTATCGCGTGCGTTTTCGTATTGATGGGGTGTTACAAAAAATGGCAAATCCACCGACGCAGCTAGCGGGTAAAATTGCTGCCCGCCTGAAAGTCATGTCACAAATGGATATCTCTGAACGCCGCGTGCCGCAAGATGGTCGTATCAAGTTAAAACTTTCCAAGGATAAGGCGATTGATTTTCGTGTTAACTCACTGCCAACTTTATTTGGTGAAAAAATTGTACTGCGTATTTTAGACCCATCATCAGCGATGCTTGGCATTGATGCACTCGGCTATGAGCCGGACCAAAAGCAGCTATTTATGGATGCGCTGGCAAAACCGCAAGGGATGTTATTGATTACCGGCCCTACTGGTTCGGGTAAAACCGTCTCCTTGTACACGGGTCTTAATATTTTAAACACAGTTGAGACCAATATTTCCACCGCAGAAGATCCCGTTGAAATTAACCTTGAAGGCATCAATCAGGTCAACGTGAATAATAAAGTTGGCTTGACATTTTCTAATGCGCTCAAATCATTCTTGCGTCAAGACCCTGATATTGTGATGGTCGGTGAGATTCGTGACTTGGAAACGGCTGAAATTGCTGTCAAAGCTGCACAAACAGGGCATATGGTACTGTCAACCTTGCATACCAACTCAGCGCCAGAAACCTTAACGCGTCTGCGTAATATGGGTGTGGCATCCTTTAACATTGCCACCTCAGTCAATTTGGTAATCGCACAGCGCTTAGCCCGTCGCCTGTGTAAATCCTGCAAAAAACCGACAGATGTGCCAAAAAATAGCCTGCTTGAAATGGGCTTTATGGAAGAAGATTTGGCAAATCCCAGCAATGTCATTTATGAGCCCGTTGGCTGCGCTGAATGCCGCGATGGCTATAAAGGACGTGTTGGTATTTATGAAGTGATGAAAGTAACACCAGAGATTGCCCGAATTATTATGGAAGACGGCAACGCTATTGAGATTAAAGACGCTGCCTTAAAGCAAGGGTTTAGAGATTTAAGGCGCTCTGGTATTTTAAAGGTTCTAAAAGGCACGACCAGTATCCAAGAGATGTATCGTGTTACTAGCGAATAGTGCGTTTTTCATCCGTCTTTATTGAAGATTAGTTGAGATATTAAGGGGTTAAGGGTATGGCAAAAGTCCAAACAGAAATGTTATTAGACTTTGTCTATGATGGGGTCAATCGCCGTGGCGAAAAAGTCAAAGGCGAAACCACCAGCCGCAATATTGAGCTGGCAAAAGCGCAACTACGCAAGCAAGGCATCAAAGTCAAGACGATTAAGAAAAAACCTAAGCCTATTTTTCAAATGAAAAAAAGCATCAAGGCAATTGATATTGCTATCTTTGTGCGGCAGTTGGCTACAATGATGAAAGCGGGCGTCCCCCTTACTCAGTCGTTTGAAATTGTTGCAGATGCGCTCGATAACCCCTCAATGAAAGAGTTGGTGCTTAGTGTCAAATCAGAAGTGGAATCAGGTAGCACCTTTGCTGCTGCGCTGCGCAAACATCCTAGATATTTTGATGACCTGTTTTGTTCATTAGTAGAGGCAGGTGAGCAATCAGGTGCGCTTGAAACTATGCTTGAGCGTGTCGCGACGTACAAAGAAAAAAGCGAGCTACTAAAAGCAAAAATTAAAAAAGCCTTGAAATACCCGATTGCGGTTATCGTGGTTGCGATTATCGTTACCATTATTTTGTTGGTCAAAGTGGTACCGGTATTTGCTGATTTATTCAATTCATTTGGCGCAGAGTTACCCGCGTTTACCCGGATGGTAGTCAGTATGTCGGAGTGGATGCAAAAATGGTGGTGGTTATTGCTATTTAGCATTGCAGGCGCTGTGGTTGGTTTTTCTGAAGCTAAAAAACGTAGTAAGCCCTTTAATGATTTTTTAGACCGAATTACCTTAAAATTACCAATCTTTGGCAATATTGCTTATCAAGCGGTGGTTGCCCGTTTTTCCCGTACCTTGTCTACCACTTTTGCGGCAGGTGTGCCGCTGATTGATGCGTTAGATTCAACCGCTGGGGCAACCAACAATGTGGTATTTTATAATGCCACGCAAAAAATTAAAGGCGATGTTGCGACGGGTCAACAGCTGCAGTTTTCGATGCGTTCTACTAATCTTTTCCCCAGTATGGTTATCCAAATGGTCGGTATTGGTGAGGAGTCAGGTAGTCTAGAGGAGATGCTTGATAAAGTGGCGACTTATTATGAAAACGAAGTGGACAACGCCGTAGATGGGTTAACAAGTCTGATGGAACCGATGATTATGGCGGTTTTGGGGGTGCTGGTAGGGGGTCTAGTGATTGCCATGTATCTACCAATTTTCCAAATGGGCTCGGTGGTGGGCTAACAATCATGGCATTGATTCTAGATTTTGTATTATTATTACAGCAGTCGCAATGGCTGACGTTGATTATCGTAGCTTTATTGGGATTATGTGTGGGCAGTTTTCTCAATGTGGTGATTTATCGCACGCCTTTGATGATGGAGCAGCAGTGGAAGAACGAATGCCAGCTATTGCTCCATCCAGAAACCGTTATTGATAATCATGAATCCATGACCTTAAGCCGTCCTGCCTCTCGTTGCCCGCATTGTGGGCATCCAATACGTTGGTTTGAAAATATGCCTGTTATTAGCTGGCTACTGCTAAAAGGAAAATGTAGTCAGTGTCATAACGCCATTAGTTATCGTTATCCGCTTGTAGAAATCATCACCGCTATTTTGTCTGTGTTGGTAGTGATGAAATTTGGTGTTACTTGGCAAGCGCTGGCAGGATTAGCACTCACATGGACATTAGTGGCTTTGACAGGCATTGATTTTGATACCCAATTGTTGCCTGACCGATTTACATTGCCGTTAGCGGGATTAGGATTATTCGTCAATGCCTTTGGCTTGTTTGTCAGTCCCACAGCGGCTATTTTTGGCTATGTGTTTGGGTTTTTATGCCTGTGGATTGTGTATCAACTGTTTTTGCTGATTACGGGCAAGCACGGGATGGGGCATGGCGATTTTAAATTATTAGCGGCTTTGGGGGCTTGGCTAGGGCCTTTGATGCTACCCTTAATTGTGCTTTTATCTGCGTTTGTCGGCTCGGTTGTGGGTGTAATATTGATGAAGCGCTCAGGTGAGAGTAAACCTTTTGCGTTTGGACCCTATATCGCCATTGCTGGCATGATAGCACTTTTGTATGGGCAATCAATAATGTCGTGGTATCTAGGCAAAATGTCATGACGTCATTTATGGGTCAATTATCCGTGAATCAAGGAGGGATTGCGATGTTGGTAGTGGGGCTTACAGGTGGCATCGGTAGTGGTAAATCACAAGTGAGCCGTTGGTTTGCTGAGCATGGAATTGTCATTATTGATGCCGATGTATTGGCACGTGAAGTCGTTGCCAAAGGTTCACCAACGCTAAAAAAAATTGTCGCCAAATTTGGTGACTGGGTGATTGATGAGGCAGGTGAGCTTAATCGCCGTGCCATGCGAGAGCATGTGTTTGGCAGTGCGCAAGCGTTAATGGATTTGGAACAAATTACCCATCCTGCCATTCGCAGCCGTGCCAAAGAATTACTAAGAGCTGCCCAGTCGCCCTATGTAATTTTGGTAGCACCCTTACTATTAGAAGCCTCCGAAGCAGGGTTAGCCAATCTGTGTGATCGAATATTGGTGGTCGATAGTCATGAATCCCTGCAGATTGAGCGCGCCAGTCAACGGGATGGTCAAACACCTGAACGTATTCAAAATATTATGGCGAATCAACTGTCGCGTCATGACAGACTCAAACAAGCCGATGATATTGTCGACAACAATGGTAGCTTAGACGATTTGTATTTAAAACTTGAACAGTTGCACCAAAAATATTTGGCAATGGCAGGGGTCAATTAGCTTTAACGATAAAGAGCCGTCTGATAAAGACGGCTGTTGAGATTGCGACAAGTTCAATTATGATTTTACCGATGAGCGTTGACGAATTGCGGTTAGCGTATCATCAACTAATAAATCACCGTTCAAAAATACATCCTGCAATAAATTATTTTGCTCGGCAAGCTCATCTTCGCGAAGCGTCATATAACTACCCTGATGTTTGACCAAGGCTAAACGCCCGCGTTTGCTGCGTTTGCTCACACTGGTAATCGGGTCTTTATACACGTCTCGCCAAAAACCGTCCACCCGTGCGCTGCTGGTCTTCATGGCAAAATTCAAAGTATCGCGGTTGACTTGTTGCAGTAGCCCGCCACCCATCCCAAAGGTGATATTGTCACTACTAAACCCGGCTTTAATCACCGCATCAATTATTTTACCCATGCTGGTGGGATTAATACCATCCCCTTGGATGAGTCGCACATAGCTTGGCAGTAATTTGTAGCCTTTTGAGTTGGTGGTAGTGCCAAATTTTGCTGCAAGGCGCTGCAGGGCTTCACGCACCACTTTAATCGGATCGCCACTATCAGGGCGAATGACTAACGTGCCACCTGTTTGTGCCACTTTTTCTTTTAGCTCACCACCCCAAATATTATCAATGGCATTCCATAAGTCGTAGCTATCACTCACTACCGCAAAAGTTTTACCTTCACCGCCAAATTTGGCAATCATATTGCCATAGGCATCTGCTTCATGCTCACGTCCCCAAGTGGTCATAGTGCTATGTTCTGCTGCAGGAATGGAAAAAGCCGTCATGTCATTTTGCATACCATACCAACGATTGGCAGCCACAATCGCACTTAAGGTATCCGTACCGGAAAAATTTACCAAGTGCGCAAGAGCGCCGAGTGCAGCCGACTCAAGGCTAGACACCCCACGGGCGCCAAAATCATGCAATTTAAACGGTAGATTATTTAAGTTATCAGCCGATTTTTCCAAGCCTGCTTTGATGATTTGTTTACAATAATAAGAAAGGCTTGCCACAGTACTAGGATACCAAATAGCGCGCAATAGCGTGGTTTCGATATAGCTCGTCAACCAGTAAAACTCAGGGTCGGTATTCACCACCTGACACAACACTTGACCCGTTGGTACCACCATGCCTTCTGGTATCGCTTGAATGCGAAGTGGTAATAGACCGCCATGTTTGGCGACTAATTGTCGCCAGCCTGCTTCATTAAACGGTACGCCATGAGCAGCAAGTAGCACTTTGGCTTCATCTATATCAGCGTTGGTAATGGGTTTGGTAAGATACTGTTTTAAAAAAGCTTGTAGTCCAAAAAATAGCACATTTTCAAAGTTGCTATTGCCGCCACGCGCTTCAATATAGCTAGATACATACTCGGTATTTGGCGGGTATTGCAGCCAATGCGACGTCTTATAGCTATCGGTATTTAAAATAAAATTGTCAAAATTTTGACTAAACATCACAGAACTCCTCTGGTGATTGCTTGCGCAGGTTAAACCAAACCGTCTATCAGTTTGGTGGGAAAAAATCAGAGACCCACCATTTTACAAATAATGGCATAATGGTCTTCAAACAGTTTATCGGCTTTTAATTCAGCCAAGGGTAGCCAAAACGCTTTTTTGGCATCATCGCCACCTTTCACCGATGGTAAGCCTTTAGGGTCATTTTTGAGCACAAAGTAAAACGCTTGGGTGATGGTGCGACCACGAGCTGAGCGATACGGGTCATCAAAGGTGTGTTGACTATGGCGTGAGCCGCGCAGAACCGCTTCAGGCACTTTTAACCGTGTCTCCTCACGTAGCTCACGAATACAGGCGTCAAATAGCGTCTCTTTAGGGTCAATAAAGCCACCAGGCAATGCCCATAGTCCTTGACCTGGCATACCACGACGCTCCACCAATAAAATGTGTCCTGATTGAATGACCACGGCATCAACGGTCATAAAGGTGGGTGGGTAGGGGCTTGATTCCCATTGTTTTTTGTATTTATCAATGAAGCCAGCCTCTTCGTGTAGGCGTTTAAATGCTTCGGTCTTTTTAAATGCCTTCATGACATCGGTTGTCGATTGCGGTACCGCGTCGGTTAGCGGATCGGCACCCAGCAAAAAGCCTTCGCGAATTGGGGTGGCAGACAACTCATGAAAATTGGGCACAGCCACTGACTGCCAATTTGGAAAAAGTGACAAGTAATACGATGAACTGTCTTTTGAATGTCCAATCAGACCAATATTGGCGTTTAAGTCGCCGGTGACTGACTTCACGCACTGCTGCACGTATTGAAGCCACTTGGTGTCATTGTATAAGGCATCATCCAAACCGACACAATGAATACGTTTGGCCTCTTTTTTGTCAAAAGCGCCCAAAATCATCTGGCTACGTGCTTCGACACTAAAGCTATTGCGGATACTACTTGGCAAATTGGCAGAGCCAATAAGCATAATCACATTTTCAGCAAGCTTTAATGCTTCATCGACAACCGATTTATGACCTAAATGAAACGGCTGAAAACGTCCGATAAACACCAAATAGTCATATTGATAACCTATTTTATTTTTGGGTGTGCTAAAACGCCCTTTATCCTCGGTAACGTCGTTTTTAGTAACCGTGATGTCGTTTTTAGTAACCATGATAGTGTCAGTCGTTTTATTTGGCATGACGCAAACTCCTTGCGAATGATAACGCCCTCGGTCTATCCAATAGCGTTTTGGTGATAAAGTTCGGTGATAAAGCATGTTTTTTTAACTATCTTGCCTAAACTTTTAATCAATGCCAAGTTATTTTTGGTTAAAGATTTTTGGTTGAAGATAGTGGCTAGATTAAAGTTTTATCTTGACTAAAAAATATTGTGACGACCCTTGATAAGCCAAAAAACCACCCCCAATAAAATCCGAGTAAATTACTCAAGTTTATGCTAAAATATGGGTAAAAATTGATGACAAGCTAGGGTGACATATGAGCGATACAGAAAAAACCACAAATATCAAAATTACCGATTCAGCGCAAGGTTATCTGACTGAGTTGTTGGCAAAACAAAATACTGACGGCATAGGCGTGCGTATTTTTGTTGAACATCCCGGCACGCCGCGAGCAGAATGTTGTATGTCATATAGCCAGCCAGATGAACACAATCCTGATGATTTAAAATTGGATTATGAGACATTCACCGCTTATATAGACACCCCATCTATTCCTTATCTTCAAGATGCAGTGATTGATTACAATAAAGACCGTTTTGGCGGTCAATTGACATTCCGTGCGCCCAACTCAAAAGTACCAAAACTGGGTGAAAATGCGAGCCTAGAGGAACGTATCAATTACGTGTTATCTTCGGAAATCAATCCAAATCTAGCGGCGCATGGGGGTAACGTGCAATTAGTGGATTTGGTACATGAAGAAGGGGTTGGTATCACCGCAGTGCTCAAATTTGGCGGCGGCTGTCAGGGCTGCTCTGCAGTTGATATGACCCTAAAACAAGGGGTTGAAGTCTCGCTAAAACAGCAAATACCAGAATTAACCCAAGTGATTGATGAGACTGACCATACTTATACTGCCAATGCGTTTTATAAGTAATTTGTTATCTATCATAAATACGCATAGATACGAAAAACCCCAATGAGATATTGGGGTTTTTTTTCTTATTTATCAGTTTATTATTTATCAGCTGGAAACGCATTGGGTTTGGTCGTCGGTTCTGGCGCAAAAGTTTTCTTTGGTTTTGGCAAATCAATAGGCTCAATTTCATACACGACTGTTCCAATAACGCCGGTATTGTCAATTGAACCTTGAGCGTTATGATTGGCGTAGCTGTCTTCTGGATTGCTAAAGGTAAAAGACGCTACTGCATCCTCACTTTTGCGAAAGCCTTCAATCGTCAAATCATCATGTGGCGATAGTACATAACCTGAGTTACTGCGTGAAGCACTACTACCGTCTAATACATCGATGCCATCCACACTGGCAACAATTTCATAAGTTTTATCACTACTATTACGATAGTGTAGTTGATAACTTTGTCCTGCTTTACCTGCTACATAATAGCTTTGACCGGCACGATATAATGGCAAACGCTCACCACTATCACTTTCAATGGTAAACCGAATTTGTCCCGCTTGCATTGAGATATCATTTAATGATTTGCCTTTAAAATCTTTGTTCGCATAATGCACTTGGACTTCTTCAATCGGATCAGTAGTCATACGAGTAATATCCACCCCAGTGGTTTTTGACTCAACTTCATCGCCCCATTTAGTACCGAGCTTTTCATCCGTACTTACTTGATTATTACTTACTTCCGCACTGGTGGGAACAGAGGTTGGCGAAATTTCGGCTTCAGGATTTTTGCTACAGCCTGTGACAACAACGACACTAGCCATTGCCAGACCTGTCATTAAATACAGTGAAGCATGAGGAACTAGACGCATAGATCACTCGCTATTAGTAGAATAAAGTTCATTTAATATGGATGAAAAGATATCTCTAGTCAACTCTGTAACCGACAAAAATATTAGCAAATTGTGAGCATATATGTCATTGTAAACTAAAGTAAAATTTTAGCCGTTCCGGTTTTTTGAGCAAAAAAAACGGACTGCTATGCAATCCGTTTAATAACCACAAAAATCAGATAATATAAATTATTTACGATAGTCAACAGCCACAAAATCACGTTGTGTGTAGCCAGTATATAACTGACGTGGACGACCGATTTTGTAAGGTGCAGAGTGCATTTCTAACCAGTGGCTGATCCAACCAGAAGTACGTGCTAAAGCAAAGATTACGGTAAACATAGAGGTTGGAATACCGATGGCTTTTAGGATGATACCTGAGTAGAAGTCAACATTTGGATATAGGTTGCGCTCTTTAAAGTACGGGTCACTCAAGGCGATTTGTTCAAGTCTCATCGCAAGTTCAAGTTGTGGATCTTTGATGCCAAGCTCGCCCAATACTTCGTCACAAGTTTCTTTCATCACTTTGGCGCGTGGGTCAAAGTTTTTATAAACACGGTGACCAAAGCCCATCAATTTCACTTCTTTACGTTTTACTTTTTCCATGAATTCATCAACGTTGTCTACGCTGCCGATTTCATCGAGCATTTTAAGTACAGCTTCGTTGGCACCACCGTGTGCAGGTCCCCAAAGAGCCGCAATACCTGCCGCGATGCAAGCGTATGGGTTAGCGCCCGTAGAACCTGCTAGACGTACAGTTGACGTCGAGGCATTTTGTTCGTGGTCAGCATGTAAGGTAAAGATTTTGTCCATCGCTTTTGCAAGGATTGGATTGACTTTATAGTTGACATCCGCTGGGGTTGCAAACATCATGTGTAAGAAGTTTTCAGCGTAGTTTAAATCATTACGCGGATACATGAATGGTTGACCATTGCTATATTTATAGCACATTGCGGCGATGGTAGGTACTTTAGCAATCAAACGAATCGCAGTGATTTCACGATGGTCTTGTTTGCTGACATCAAGATTGTTGTGGTAGAACGCAGATAATGCACCCATCACACCGACCATAATCGCCATCGGATGAGCGTCACGGCGGAAACCTTCAAAGAAACGACGTAATTGGTCATTCACCATTGAATGCTTACGAACTTTTTCATAGAAGTCAGCTTTTTGCTCAGCATTGGGTAATTCACCATGAATGAGTGCATACGCAACTTCTAAGTATTCTGCTTTATCAGCTAATTGGTCAATTGGGTAACCACGGTGTAATAAGATACCTTTGTCACCATCAATGAACGTGATTTTTGATTCAGTGGAAGCGGTTGACATGAAACCTGGATCGTATGTCCAAAAACCAGCTTGGGGTACGGCCTTAATATCGAGTACAGGATCGCCTAATGTTCCTTCAATGATAGGAAGCTCATAGTCCTGGCCATTGACGTGCAAGGTTGCAATATTGTCTTTCTCTGACATAAAATCCTCTCAGACGTGTAAAAAAAAGAAGACCTATACTTGCTCAAATGCATTGGCGCAATGACAAGGATAGGTGACTGCCCAGCCACACAGAGACGTGCAGGGCGACTTTATTAATAGCGAAAAAATAGCGAAAACCCAAAACTAAAACATATCTATATTAACAGTATTTTTGCCAAAAATGAAAGTAAATTTACGCCTTGCGCGTACAAACAGTTAGTTATAATTAACAGGGGTTAACTAAAACTATACTCTATGCTTTCGACATTATATCGCTCCTTACTATGGTTAAATATCTACATAGGTAAGTGGCAAAACGCGCAATCTTATCAAATTATTTCTGCATTTTAAGGATGTGCTACAGTGATTTGATAAAAGATGGGTTTTTTTCTGTTTTTGTTTGTATTTGTAATCAAAGACTCTTATAATTATAAAAATTTTACTGGTGGCTAGCTTTGTATTATTAATCTTTGCTAAACATAATTTACTTTTTAGCTTTGTGGTTTAACAAAATTAAAAAGTAAGTTGTGGGTGGCTTTTTGTCGATTATTAGTTTGTAATTTATTAGTTTTTAATTGTGAGATGCGATTAGGTTTGCGGCTAATAACTATCTATTATGTGAATAATCCAAAGTACGCTAGCTATTCCTTATCTTCGATTTACCTGTTTTTTGACAGGCTATGTGATTCATCAAACCCTGCAAGTGATGTGAAGTTCGTGCTTGATATTTTGGATATTGGCATAGCGATAACACAGGTAAGTTATAACTGCGAATAAAGGATGCCCGCTGTGAAAAGCAACCGACCGATTGACCTTCCTTTAAGCCAAGTAATTAATGTTAATTCAAAAAACCCAATTGCTTTGGCTTCAATTACCCACCGTGTTTCTGGTGTGGTGCTATTTCTCTTAATTCCTGTGATGTTATGGATTTTTCAAACGTCGCTTGCCAGTGCTGAAGGCTTTGCAGATATTTTCACCAATCCATTGGTGAAGTTTTTGGCTTGGATTTTTGTGGCTGCATTAGGCTACCATTTTGTGATGGGTTTTAAACATTTATTTGCCGACATGGGCATGAATGAAGAATTAAACAGTGGTCGCACTGCGACATTCATTGGCTTTGTACTTGCAGCGCTTTGGGTTGTGGGTTCATTTGTATGGGTGATGTTCTAATGAAAAGTGCAACAGGTTTAACAGGCTCAGGCTCTCGCGATTGGGTGGTACAACGTATTAGTGCGGTTGTATTGGCAGTTTATTCATTGGTGATGTTGGGCTGGTTCTTAACCCACCAACCAACCTTTGAATTATGGCAAGGCTTTATGCTAAGCCTACCGATGCGCTTATTTACACTATTGATGATACTAGCATTAGTGGGTCATGCGTGGGTAGGGATGTGGACTGTATTAACAGACTACGTTAAGTCAAATGGTTTACGTTTTGTGCTGCAATCTGCCATGATTCTTGCAGTCCTGGTTTATTTATTTTGGGGCGTGATGATTTTCTTCTAAACATCCTGTTAGATAAATTTTGTTAACGTATTTATCGATTTCGACCTCAGGGCTTTTAAGCATTTAGGTGGATAAAATCGAACCATCATTTAGGAAATTAAAGCAATGGCAACAAAACAAGACAACACCATTAGCAATATTCAAACCTTAACCTTCGATGCGGTTATCGTTGGCGGCGGTGGCTCTGGTATGCGTGCGTCGCTACAATTGGCGCGTGGCGGTATGAATGTTGCGGTACTAACCAAAGTGTTCCCAACGCGTTCTCACACGGTTGCTGCGCAAGGTGGTATTGGCGCAAGTTTGGGTAACATGAGTGATGATAACTGGCACTTTCACTTTTATGATACCATCAAAGGGTCTGACTGGTTAGGTGACCAAGACGCCATCGAGTACATGTGCCGTGAAGCACCAAAAGTGGTATACGAACTTGAGCATATGGGCATGCCATTTGACCGTAACGCAGATGGTACGATTTATCAACGTCCATTTGGCGGTCATACTGCCAACTATGGTGAAAAAGCGGTGCAACGTGCGTGTGCGGCAGCTGACCGTACAGGTCATGCGTTATTGCATACGCTATATCAAAAAAATCTTGAGCAAGGCACAGAGTTTTTTATCGAGTGGATTGCGCTAGATTTGGTCAAAGATAGCAAGGGCGACATTAACGGCGTTATCGCGCTGGAGCAAGAAACAGGTCGTGTTGCGGTATTCCAAGCGAAAACAACTGTCCTAGCAACGGGGGGTGCAGGTCGTATTTTCGCTGCGTCTACTAATGCCTTTATTAACACCGGTGACGGTCTAGGTATGGCAGTGCGTGCGGGTATTCCACTACAAGATATGGAATTTTGGCAATTTCACCCAACAGGTGTCGCAGGTGCGGGTGTATTATTGACCGAAGGTTGTCGAGGTGAAGGTGCGTTACTTCGCAATAAAGATGGCGAAGCCTTTATGGAGCGTTATGCACCAACCCTAAAAGATTTGGCACCGCGTGACTTTGTATCACGTTCAATGGACCAAGAGATCAAAGAAGGTCGTGGTTGTGGTCCACAGGGCGATTACGTGGTACTTGATATGACGCACCTAGGTGTGGATACCATCATGAAGCGTTTACCATCGGTTTATGAAATTGGTAAAAACTTCGCGAACGTTGACATTACCAAAGAGCCAATCCCAGTTGTACCGACTATCCATTACCAAATGGGCGGTATCCCAACCAATATTCATGGTCAGGTTGTCATGCCAGATCTTGAGGCAGGTACGGATGCGGAAGGTTTATACGCCCAGCAAAAAATCGTGAAAGGCTTATATGCAATCGGCGAATGTTCATGTGTATCCGTTCACGGCGCCAACCGTCTAGGTACTAACTCACTACTCGACTTGGTAGTATTTGGTCGTGCAGCGGGTCAACATATCATCGATGAGTTCCACGCCGCTGACCGTCATGACTATGAGCCGTTATCACCGCGTGTTCTTGACAAAACCTTGGCGCGTTTGAATGTGTTACAGCAATCTACGCAAGGTCTCAATGCGCAAGATGTGGCTGACGAAATCCGTCGTACCATGCAGCAACATGCGGGTGTTTTCCGTACCCAAGCGTCAATGAATGAAGGCGTACAAAAAATCTTGGCACTTGAAAGCCAGGTTAATAGTATTCACCTAGCTGATAAATCACAAGTGTTTAATACCGCACGTATTGAAGCGCTTGAAGTGGCGAATCTCTATGAAGTTGCCAAAGCGACGATGATTTCAGCTTCCCTGCGTCAAGAATGTCGTGGCGCGCACACCGTCGTTGACTACGAACGTGCGGCAGATGATGCGTATGCCCCGCTTGGTCGTAATGACCACGAGTGGATGAAACATACCCTTTGGTTCTCTGAAGGTAACCGTGTTATCTACAAACCTGTTCGTAAGAGCCCACTGACTGTAGACTATGTTGAGCCAAAAGTGCGTACATTCTAATTAATATTTTTTTGGTCTTTGCAAACTAGTGTGAAGACCCTATAAACCAATACCATAAACGTGTGGAGTTTAGCATTATGAGCAGAGGTACTCGCACCATCGAGATTTTCCGCTACGATCCAGATAAAGACGCAGCACCCCGTATGCAGACATACCAAATTGAGCTTTTAGACTCTGACCGTATGTTATTAGACGTACTTGTCCGTTTGAAAAAAATGGACGAAACCATCAGTTTCCGCCGTTCGTGCCGTGAAGGTATTTGTGGCTCTGACGGTATGAACATCAATGGTAAAAACGGTCTATCATGTCTTATCAACATGAACACGCTGCCACAAAAAATTACTTTACGTCCGCTACCTGGTTTACCTGTCGTGCGCGACTTAGTGGTAGATATGAACCAATTCTATGAGCAATATGAAAAAGTTCATCCGTACTTGATTAATGACCAGCCAGCGCCACCGACTGAACGTCTACAATCACCTGAAGACCGCGAAAAGTTAAACGGTCTATATGAATGTATTCTATGTGCCTGTTGTTCAACCAGCTGTCCATCATTTTGGTGGAACCCAGACAAGTTCTTAGGTCCATCTGCCTTATTGAATGGCTACCGCTTTGTGGCAGATAGCCGTGATACTAGCACACAGGAGCGTTTAGCACGTTTAGATGACCCATTTAGCTTGTTCCGTTGCCGTGGCATCATGAACTGTGTGTCGGTTTGTCCAAAAGGCTTGAATCCTACCAAAGCGATTGGTCACTTACGTAACATGCTGTTAGACCAAGCAGGTTAGTACCACAGTTTGGTGACAAAAAAGCTCTGTATCGACAGGGCTTTTTTTATTGGGATGTGATAAATTAATAGTAATTGGCTATCTATTAATGAAAGTAATAAATGATATCCCAATGTCATAATATTTTTTATACCTTTTCAGCCTAATGAATGAGATAAATTATCATTAATTTTGTATAATATACGATAGGTATCTATAGGGAATATTCATTTAGGTTTTCTAAGGAAGGAGAAATCTAACTTTCACATTACTCTTCTTTTACTGCCATTTGATAGCCATTTATCCACACGCCAGGCCGCGTGAATCGCTATATTTAGTAAATGAATGGTAACTATTACCTTAACAAAATTTTTTGTTAATTATAAAAATGCTAGGCTATTCCCTAAAATTTTTATTTCCACCTTTAAATACTACAGTAGAAAGAATCATGGCTAATCAAAACCAAACTTCTGTCTCATCTGCTCAGTTTACCGAACTGTCCGCAGATAACGCAGCCTATCTTGAATCACTCTATGAACAGTATCTTCAAGATCCACAGAGCGTTGATGAAAAATATATTCCTTACTTTGCGCAGTTTGCCAAAGAGGATGATAAAAACGCCCTTCACCATACTATCCAAGACCAATTTTTGCTATTAGCTCGCAATACCACTGCCCACAAAGTTGCCGGTCAATCAGCTGTAGGCGCCGTCAGCCCTTCTGAAATTCGTGAATTTGCGGACAACCAAATGGGCGTGCAAAAACTGATTACCAGTTATCGCCGTCGTGGTCATCGTATTGCTAATCTAGATCCATTAGGACTCATGCCACGTCCCGAAGTTGAAGAATTGACTTTAGCCTATTATGGTCTTTCTGAAGCGGATTTAGACACTGTTTACCCTGTCAGTGACCTAAATATCGGTAAAGACAAAGCCACACTACGTGAAATCATCCAAGTGTTAGAGCGAGTTTATTGTAGCAGCATCGGTGCAGAATATTTCCACGTGACCACCGCCAAAGAAAAACGCTGGATTGAAAAATACCTAGAACAAAATCTTGGCTATGTCAAATTTGACAATGAAAAACGTAAATCTATCCTTGAGCGTTTGACAGCAGCCGAAGGGTTAGAAAAATACTTAGCGCGTAAATACACGGGTGTAAAACGTTTTGGTCTTGAGGGTGGCGAAAGCTTTATCCCGATGGTCAATGAGATGATTCAGCGTGCGGGTGAAAACGGTACCAAAGAAATGGTTATCGGTATGGCACACCGTGGGCGTTTAAATTTATTAGTGAATATCTTAGGTAAAAATCCCAAAGATTTGTTTGATGAGTTTGATGGTAAAAAACAACCGACCGTGGGTTCAGGTGACGTAAAATACCACAATGGTTATTCATCCAACGTGATGACACCGGGTGGCGAAGCGCACTTGGCATTGGCATTTAACCCCTCACATCTTGAAATTGTATCGCCTGTACTGCTTGGTTCAGTGCGTGCCCGCCAAGTACGCCGTCAAGATAAAACCGGTGATGCGGTTTTGCCAATCGTGGTACACGGTGATGCCGCGTTCGCCGGTCAAGGTGTCAACCAAGAAACTTTCCAAATGTCACAAACCCGTGCCTACTCAACAGGTGGTACGCTGCATATTATTATCAATAACCAAGTCGGTTTTACCACCAGCCGCTTAGAGGATGCGCGTTCAACTGAATATTGTACCGACATCGCCAAAATGGTACACGCACCGATTTTTCATGTAAACGGTGACGATCCAGAAGCGGTGGTATTTATGGCGCAGCTTGCCCATGACTATCGCCAAACTTTCCATAAAGATATCGTGATTGATATGTACTGTTACCGTCGTAACGGTCACAATGAAGCGGATGAACCTTCAGCCACTCAGCCACTTATGTATTCGGTGATCAAAAAACTGCCAAGTACTCGTGAGCTATTTGCCAATAAATTGGTTGCTGAAGGCGTTATTAGCAAAGCAGAAGCTGTGGCATTTGAAGATGACTACCGTGAGTCACTCGATAAAGGCGAATATGTTGCTAGCGCACTCGTGCGTGAGCCAAATAAAACGCTGTATGTAGATTGGACACCTTATATTGGTCATAAGCTTGAAGACAATTGGGATACGAGCGTTGATATCAACAAGTTAAAAGCGTATGGTGAAAAAATGGCGCAAATGCCGGAAGGCTATGAGCTACAACGCCAAGTGCAAAAAGTGGTTGAACAGCGCAAAGCCATGCAAACCGGTCAAGAGCCATTGAACTGGGGTGCAGCAGAAACCTTGGCTTATGCGTCACTGGTCGAAGAAGGCTATCCTGTCCGTATTACGGGTGAAGACGTGGGTCGTGGTACTTTCTCACATCGCCATTCAGAAATTTTCAACATGAAAGACGGCAGTATGTATGTACCACTTGCCAACATGAGCCCTAACCAAGCACGCTTTGACACCTTTAACTCATTGTTGTCAGAAGAAGCAGTGTTGGCGTTTGAATATGGTTACGCAACGACAGTACCCAATGCGCTAGTGATCTGGGAGGCGCAGTTTGGTGACTTTGTCAATGGCGCACAAGTGGTCATTGACCAATTTATTTCTTCAGGTGAAACCAAATGGCAACGTCTGTGTGGTCTGACCATGCTATTACCACACGGCTATGAAGGTCAAGGTCCTGAGCACTCATCAGCGCGCCTAGAGCGTTTCTTACAGCTATGTGCTGAAGACAATATGCAAGTGGTAACCCCAACTACACCTGCACAGATTTTCCATGCCCTACGTCGTCAAGTGGTTCGCCCAGCGCGTAAACCGCTGATTGTGATGTCACCAAAATCACTGCTACGTCATAAATTGGCGGTGTCAACGCTTGAAGAGCTTGCGCAAGGTCAGTTCCAAACTGTGATTCCAGAGATTGACCAACTTGATAATAACCAAGTGACGCGTTTAGTGTTGTGTGGCGGTAAGGTATATTATGACTTGCTTGAAAAACGTCGTGAATTGGGTCTCAACCATGTGGCGATTGTGCGTATCGAGCAGCTTTATCCATTACCTGAAGCACGTATTTTGGAAGAAGTGGCAAAATATCCAAACCTAGAAGGCATTGTCTGGACACAAGAAGAGCCACGTAACCAAGGCGCTTGGTACTATCTAGCACCGCACTTATTCCGTTTGATTGCACCGCCAAAACCAGCGACTCGTCCGACCAAAGCCTACTTGCTTGAGCCAGTTGCTCGCCCACCATCAGCAGCACCTGCCGCAGGTTCGATGCAAATGCACGTTGCCCAGCAACAAAAAGTTATTAACGAAGCATTAGGTTTGCCAAAGAATGAAGATTCAACCGAAGACAAGCTAGAAGCTAAAGCGGAAATCGCAGAAAAACAAGCGACTGACTAAGCGTTTTAAAGGATTAGTACCCAATAGATGTGTACTAATCCTTCTTGGTTTTTGGTATAGGCAATTGCGCCGAGTGCTAAGACAACAATGAATTTAACCCATTAAAAATGAAAGAATGTGAAATTAACTAGGAGTTTTCCATGAGTGAGATTAAAGTCCCCGTATTCCCAGAATCCGTTGCTGACGGTACAATTGTTGCCTGGAATTTTAATGAAGGCGACCAAGTAAGCCGTGACGCTGTATTGTGTGAAATCGAAACCGATAAAGTTGTGATGGAAGTGGTGGCACAAGCTGACGGCGTGCTTAGCAAAATTCTCAAACAAGTTGATGACACAGTGCTTTCTGCTGAAGTCATCGGTGAACTGACTGAAGGCGCATCCGCGGCTGCACCAGCAAGCCAACCTGCTGAAACACAAGTACCGGCTGCCCAAGCTGAAGCCGCACCTGCAGCTGCACAACAAGCGCCTGCCGCTCAAGCGACTTCTGAAGCAGATTATAAAGACCAAAGCCCAGCAGTTCGTAAAGCCGCGAATACCACAGGCGTCAATCCTGCAGACGTTGAAGGTTCAGGTCGTGGCGGCCGTGTGACCAAAGAAGACATGGCAAACCCAAACTTAAAAGCCAACAATGCAATTAAAGCAGACAACGGTCAAGTGGTCGCCAATGCAGTCGGTCAACGTGCAGACAAACGTGTGCCAATGACGCGTTTACGTGCCCGTGTTGCTGAGCGTCTGTTAGCCGCTACCCAAGAAACTGCGATGTTGACGACGTTTAACGAAGTGAATATGAAACCCATCATGGACTTACGTGGTGAGTTCAAAGAGCGTTTTGAAAAACGTCACGGTGTAAAACTAGGCTTCATGTCATTGTTTGTAAAAGCCGCTACTGAAGCATTAAAACGTTTCCCAGCGGTAAATGCCTCTATTGATGGCAGCGATATCGTTTATCATGGTTATTATGATGTAGGTGTTGCGGTATCTAGCGACCGTGGTCTTGTGGTGCCGGTATTACGTGACACTGACCAAATGGGTATGGCAGATATCGAACGTGCGATTGGTAACTATGCATCAAAAGCGCGTGAAGGCAAATTAGGCATTGAAGACATGACGGGCGGTACCTTCACCATTACCAATGGTGGGGTATTTGGTTCACTCATGTCAACCCCAATCATCAATCCACCACAAACAGCGATTTTGGGTATGCATGCGACAAAAGAACGCCCAATGGCGGTTAATGGCGAAGTGGTAATTCTACCAATGATGTACTTGGCATTGTCGTATGACCACCGTTTAATTGATGGTAAAGAAGCGGTACAATTCTTGGTGACTATCAAAGAATTGGTTGAAAACCCAGCGATGCTACTTCTCGATTTATAATGAAAAAAGCCTGTATTGGCAAAGGTTGATACAGGCTTTTTTGTTTAACAACTTTAACAATAACAACTCAAATTTTTGGTGAAGATTATGAAAGAAAGCTATGATTTGGTAATTATCGGTGGTGGCCCTGGTGGCTATGAAGCAGCTATCCGTGCAGGCCAATTAGGTATGAGCGTGGCTTGTATCGAAAAACGTATTAATAAAGGTGAGCCAGCGTTAGGCGGTACCTGTTTGAACGTCGGCTGTATTCCTTCAAAAGCATTGCTAGACAGCTCACATCGCTATGAAGCAACCAAGCATGACTTAGCCGACCACGGTATCACCACAGGTGAGGTGGCGATTGACATCAGCAAAATGTTAAGTCGTAAAGACGCTATCGTTAAACAATTAACCGGTGGTGTGGCTGCATTGTTAAAAGGTAATGGTGCTGACTGGCTACAAGGTACAGGTAAATTACTTGATGCTAAAGGTGCAGATAAACACATTGAATTTACCCCATTAGATGGTTCTGCGCCTACTACCATTACCGCTAAAAATGTGATTTTAGCCTCTGGTTCTGTGCCCATTGATATCCCTGTTGCCCCGATTGATAACGAATATATCGTTGATTCAACCGGTGCGTTAGACTTTACTGAAGTGCCTGCGCGTTTAGGCGTCATTGGCGGTGGTGTGATTGGTCTTGAACTGGGTTCGGTATGGCGTCGTTTGGGTAGTGAAGTGGTGGTATTTGAAGCCATGCCAGAATTTTTAGCAGCGGCAGACAAAGCCGTGAGCAAAGAAGCGGCAAAACTACTAAAAGCCCAAGGCATGGATATCCGTATTGATACCAAAGTTACTCAGGCTCAAGTAGAAAATGGTCAGGTACTTGTATCGTTTGACGCTAAAGGTCAAGCAGGACAAGAAACCTTCGATAAACTCATCGTGTGTGTGGGTCGTCGTGCTTACAAAGAAAACCTACTTGGCGAAAATTCAGGGGTAGAGCTTACTGAACGTGGTTTGGTAGCGGTGAATGACTTCTGTCAAACCAACCTTGATGGCGTCTATGCAATCGGTGACTTGGTGCGTGGTCCAATGTTGGCACACAAAGCGATGGAAGAAGGCATGATGGCAGTTGAACGTATTCATGGTGAAAAAGTTCAAGTCAATTATGATACCATTATTAGCGTGATTTACACACACCCAGAAATTGCATGGGTTGGCTTGACTGAAGAACAAGCCAAAGAGCAAGGTCATGAGGTCAAAACAGGTCAATTTAGCTTAGCTGCCAATGGCCGTGCGTTAGCCGCTGGTGAAGCTCAAGGCTTCATCAAAGTGGTCGCCGATGCCAAAACTGACCGTTTGCTGGGTATGCATGTCGTGTCAGCGGGTGCAGGTGATATCGTTCATGAAGGCATGATTGCGATGGAATTTGTGTCAAGTATTGAAGACTTGCAGTTGATGACGTTTGCTCACCCAACCATTTCTGAAGCGGTACACGAGGCGGTACTATCAGCGGATGGTCGTGCGATTCATGCGATTCAACGTAAGCGCAAATAACCTATCGCACAAGTAATTTGGCTCACAAGTAGCTTAGTTCATAAATAACTTAGTTTACAAGTAAATGGGCTAATTAGTTTATGCGTCAATAGTTTGGATAAAGCAGGTGAGCTAACTAGATTATCAAACATGTTAGCTCACTGTTGACCACAATATTCAAAAATAATTTTAAAACAATGTAAACCAAAACCGAGAGGATAAATTCATGAATTTACATGAGTATCAAGCCAAAGAATTATTAAAAAGCTATGGATTGCCAGTACAAGAAGGTATCATCGCTAAAAATGGCGACGAAGCCGCAGCAGCGTTTGACAAAATGGCAGGCAATGCCGGTGCCGTGGTTGTTAAAGCCCAAGTACATGCCGGTGGCCGTGGTAAAGCAGGCGGCGTAAAAATCGCTAAAACGCGTGAAGAAGCCAAACAAATTGCTGAAGAATTAATTGGTAAAAACTTGGTAACTTACCAAACTGACGCCAACGGTCAACCTGTTAACAGCGTACTTATCGCCGAAGACATGTATCCAATCGCAACTGAATTGTATTTAGGTGCAGTCGTAGACCGTTCAGCCCGTCGTGTGGTATTCATGGCGTCAACTGAAGGTGGTGTAGAAATTGAAAAAGTTGCCGAAGAAACCCCAGAAAAAATCTTGAAAGTAGAGGTTGACCCACTAGTGGGCTTACAACCTTGCCAAGCTCGTGAAGTCGCTTTCAAACTGGGTCTAAAAGACAAACAAATCAACGAATTTGCCAAATTAATGACAGGGGCGTATAAAGCCTTTATTGAAAATGACTTTGCTTTATTTGAAATCAATCCATTAGCGGTTCGTAAATCTGGCGAATTAGCCTGTGTTGACGCCAAAATCGGCATCGACTCAAATGCGCTTTATCGCCTGCCAAAAGTCGCTGAACAACGTGACAAATCACAAGAAAATGAGCGTGAATTAAAAGCCTCAGAATTTGACCTAAACTATGTTGCACTTGAAGGTAACATCGGCTGTATGGTGAATGGTGCCGGTCTTGCGATGGCAACCATGGACATCATCAAACTATACGGCGGTCAACCTGCTAACTTCCTAGACGTAGGCGGCGGTGCGACCAAAGAACGTGTGGTTGAAGCGTTCAAATTGATTCTTGAAGACAAATCAGTCCAAGGCGTACTCATCAACATCTTTGGTGGTATCGTACGTTGTGACATGATTGCCGAAGCGATTATCGAAGCGGTGAAAGAAGTCAACGTTACTGTACCTGTGGTTGTTCGCCTTGAAGGTAACAACGCTGAAAAAGGTGCACAAATCCTACGTGATTCAGGTCTTAAATTAATTCCTGCTGAAGGTCTTTCTGAAGCCGGTCAAAAAATTGTTGATGCGGTTAATAATGCCTAATTAAGAAATTATAGGTATGAGTGAGTAGGGCTATGTGCCCTACTGGTTAATCGTTTAAATCAAACATAAAAAGTAAAAGGAAAAACAATGAGCGTATTAGTTGGAAAAGACACTAAAGTATTAGTGCAAGGTTTCACAGGTAAAAACGGTACTCTACACTCAGAGCAATCAATTGCTTATGGTACCAACATCGTTGGCGGTGTGACTCCAGGTAAAGGCGGTACAACCCACCTTGATCGTCCAGTATTCGATACCATGAATGAAGCAGTAAAAGCAACGGGTGCTAATGCCTCTGTTATCTTTGTACCAGCACCATTTGTATTGGACTCAATCGTTGAAGCGATTAACTCTGGCGTAAAATTGATTGTGGTCATCACCGAAGGCGTACCTACCCTAGATATGCTAAAAGCCAAACGTTACCTAGAAAACGTCAACGCTGACCTACAAGCCAAGGGCGAAGAAATCATCCGTATGGTGGGTCCAAACTGTCCAGGCGTGATCAGCCCAGGTAAATGCAAAATCGGTATCATGCCAGGTCACATTCACCAAGAAGGTAAAGTCGGTATCATCTCACGTTCTGGTACATTGACGTATGAAGCGGTTGCCCAAACCACTAAACTTGGCTTTGGTCAATCAACCTGTATCGGTATCGGTGGTGACCCAATTCCAGGTATGAACCAAATCGATGCATTAAAATTGCTTCAAGACGACCCACAAACCGAAGCGATTGTATTGATCGGTGAAATCGGTGGTACGGCTGAAGAGGAAGCGGCTGCATACGTCAAAGACCACGTGACTAAACCCGTCATTGGTTATATCGCAGGTGTCACAGCACCAAAAGGTAAACGTATGGGTCATGCCGGTGCGATTATCTCAGGTGGTAAAGGTACGGCGGAAGAAAAATTCAAAGCCTTTGAAGAGGCTGGTATTGCTTATACCCGTGACCCTTCAAAAATCGGTGAAAAAGTAAAAGAAGTCACTGGTTGGTAATCATCAGCTATTTTGACTAATCAAGAGCAGATAATCATTGGGTTATCTGCTTTTTTATTATCCGCTGGTGTTAGCAAACGCTGGTGTTAGCAAAATACCATCAATCAGTTTTAATAATGCCTTTAAAATATTCGGGCGGATAAAATATTTGCCATAAAAATATGTTAAGCTTGATGTAAACTATTTGAACAACTTGTCTTATTAAGAGTCACTATGTCGACAAAAATTACTCACGCTGTTATCCCTGTGGCAGGGTTTGGCACGCGTATGCTACCCCTATCAAAAGCCGTGCCAAAAGAGTTGCTACCGCTTGGCAATAAGCCAGCCATTCAATACGTCGTTGAAGAAGCGATTGCCGCAGGTTTAACCAATATTGTCTTGGTCAATCATGCGCAAAAAACCGCCATTGAAAACTATTTTGACATCAATAGCGAGCTTGATACCCAGTTACGGGCTAAAGGTAAAGCAGCGCTAGCAGATAGTTTAAACTGGCTACCTGCAGGGGTCACGGTTACCAGTGTGCGCCAAGGCAAACCGTTAGGATTAGGGCATGCGGTCTTGCAAGCCCGTGCCATTGTAGGTGATGAACCGTTTGCTGTGCTGTTACCAGATGTGATTTTGAACCCGTATAACACTGACTATACTCAGCAGAATTTAGCCTACATGCTACAGCAGTTTGCCAAGCAGCAGCATTCACAGATATTGGTTGATCCTGTCAAAGAAAGTGATATTCATAAATATGGTATTGCCAAGCTAGCCAGCACACAAATGGTAGCAAAGTCTGAACAAAACCAGTCGTTTGCTGTGATGGGGTTTGTGGAAAAGCCCAAAGCTGAGGACGCGCCTTCTAACTTAGCTGTCGTTGGGCGCTATGTGTTTAATAATGCTATTTTTGAGTATCTAGCCAACACACAGCCAAGTGTGGGTGGGGAAATTCAGCTGACCGATGCCATTGATGCGCTTATTAGCACGCAAGGGGTAGACGTGGTTAGCATGGTGGGTAACAGCTTTGATGCAGGTGACATGAATAGCTACTTACAAGCCGTGGGTTATTTTGCCACTCAATTGGGTATTGAAGCGTTTCAACATACAGCAAATTAATATAGGGTCATAGGCGAATGTCAACCGATACAAGTGCGAATCGTACATGGCAAACACTGTCTACTCAAGCAGATAGTATGGCCACGCTTAACCAATTGTTTAGCCAACAATCCAATCGCGGCTTACAGTACCGCGTTGCCGCGTGCGACATGATCATGGATTTTAGTAAACAAAAAATTGATGCGGCTGTGCTCAGTAATTTAATCACACTGGCAAATGAGCGTGAGTTAGGGCAACAAATCCGTCGCCTGATGACAGGGGAAATCGTGAATGATACTGAGCATCGTCCCGCATTGCATACCGCGTTAAGACAGCCGCAAGGCGAGCAAGTTTGGGTCGAAGGTATCAATGTCATTGAGCAAGTGCATACGAGCTTACAAAAAGCGGAAAAGTTGGTGGAGCGGATTCGTAATGGGGTCTGGCGTGGTTATTCTGGTCAGGCAATCACCGATGTCGTAAATATCGGCGTCGGCGGCTCAGATCTAGGGCCAGTGATGGCAACAACGGCACTAAAAGAATGGACAGATACCGCTATCAGTGTGCATTTTGTCTCCAATATGGACGGTACCCAGCTCGATAGTTTGCTCAAGGTATTAAATCCGCAAACCACGCTGTTTATTATCTCGTCGAAATCATTTTCCACCATTGATACGCTGTCCAATGCCAAGACGGCGATGTCGTGGTTGTTAGCCAGTCATGATAACAAAGCCACTATTTTGCGGCGTCATTTTATTGGGATTTCTACCAAAGCCGATAAGATGTCAGAATGGGGTATCCATGTCGATAACCAACTAATGCTCTGGGATTGGGTTGGGGGTCGATTCTCCATGTGGTCAGTAATTGGACTGGCGATTGCCATAAAAATTGGCATGCACAATTTTTATGAATTGCTAGCAGGTGCCTATGAGATGGATCGGCATTTTGCCACCGCCGATTTTGCTCAAAACATGCCTGTGTTGTTAGGGCTACTGGGTGTTTGGAACAGTACGTTTTTGCATATTAATGCCCATACGGTGTTACCTTATGATGGTCGGTTATCTTTTTTTCCCAACTATTTAACCCAACTTGAGATGGAGAGTAACGGTAAATCCGTCAATCGCCAAGGTGAGGCAGTGACTTACAGTACTTGTCCGATTTTGTGGGGTGATATTGGCTCCAATGCCCAGCATGCGTTTTATCAGTTGTTACATCAAGGCACGCAGGCAGTCAGCTGTGATTTTATTGCCCCAATCAAACGCTATGCAGATGCCCAAACAATCAATAAAAACTTGCTTGAGCAGCATGGACTTTCGCTTGCCAACTGCCTAGCGCAAAGCCAAGTGCTGGCGTTTGGCAATGCCGCCATCAAAGACAGCAATAATGGTATGGATAAATTCAAGCATTATCGCGGCAATCAGCCGTCAACGACCATTCTACTTAAACAGCTGACCCCAAGAACGTTAGGGTCATTGATTGCGCTGTATGAACACAAAGTGTTTGTTATGTCAGTCATTTGGCAGATTAACCCATTTGACCAGTGGGGGGTTGAAGTGGGTAAAGTGATGGCTAATGCCGTCTTTGATGCCTTAGTATCAACGCAAGAATTATCGCCACAACAGGCGCAGCCGTTTGACAGCTCAACCAATCAGTTGCTAAATACCATTAAAACAACCTTTGCAAGCTGATGATGGATAGGGATAAAAGAAGAAAACAATGACAAAAACTGTATATGTAATTGGCAGTACCAATGAATCAATCAATGCCTGTATTTTACTTGCCACCCTTCAATACCAAGTTAGGCTATTGACCGATGACGATAGCCTTCAGCAGGTCATGAATGATTACCAGTTTGATCGGCAGATGGTGCTGCTGTGGCAGTTGTACCAATCTCAAGGCAACATCATTACCCAGCCTTTGCCAACCCATGATTTTTCAGCTTATGTCAGCGCAGATGATATTTGGTTGTTTGTCGATGGCGTATCAGCGCAGGCACTTGACCAATTTGGCTCATTTCATTTTAACCCAACGACCCAGATTATCATCAGCGGTGTCAAAGCCATTGGTGAGATTGAACAATTCGCGCGCAAATTGACGACTACTTGGGTGTATTATCTTCCCTTTATTTTTATGAAAGATGGGGCGAATTTTAGTTCTTTTTTCCAAGCCGATTTGGCACTGATTGGTGAAAAAACGCAAGGCAGTAGCGCGCACAACAACATTTTGCTGTTTTTTATTGAAAAAAGTGACAAGCATTTTATTACTGATATCAAAACGGCAGAATTTGCGCGCAGTAGTATCATGGGAATGCTGGCAACACGCTTGTCTTTCATGAATGAAATGGCACGTCTCGCCGCCAGCGAACAGGTCAATATCAAACAAGTCGAGCAAATCCTTGGGCTTGATAAACGCATTGGTAAAGATTATCTCAAAGCAGGTTGGGGATTTGGTGGCAAGTCATTACCGCTAGAATTGGATTTTTTGATTGATAGTTTTAAGCACAATCAAGTGGAGACGTCGCTGCTCGAGGCGGTAAAATCCATTAATGAAGACCAAAAAGAACTGATTTTCCGTGAATTTTGGCAATATTTTGATGGCTTTATCGAAAATAAAACGGTGATGATTTGGGGTTCGGGCTATCGTAATGGTACAGGACGCACCACCCATTCAGCGTTTCATCCACTCATTAAATTATTATGGTCATACAATATCAAGACGATTGTGTATGCCAACAATACCAAAGAAGAATTGTTAGAGTTATACGGTAATCATCCGCTGTTTTCATTGACCGACGATGCCTATGCGCCGCTTACACAAGTGCAAGCGTTGTTTATTGTCAACTGGTCGCTACCGATCAAGCCGGATATCAATCGTTTAAATAACATTGCATTACCCATTTTTGATGCAAAAAATACGTTAACCGAACCACAAATTCAGCAGCTCGTTGGTTTTTATACGGGTATAGGCTGTAAAAAATAGGCAAAACAATGACTAATCAAAGCAAAAAAATCTTAGTGACTGGCGGCGCAGGCTATATCGGCTCACATACGTTAATTGAGCTAATTGCCGCAGGATTCACCCCTGTGGTGTATGATAATTTATCCAATAGTAGCCCAGCCTCGCTGGCGCGCGTTCAGCAAATTGTAGGGCAGTCCATTGAATTTATCGAAGGCGATATTTTGGACACACAGCTGCTTGCCAAAACCTTTGCCGCGCATGACTTCACTGCGGTGATTCATTTTGCAGGGTTAAAGGCGGTCGGTGAATCGGTTGCCAAGCCACTTTGGTATTATCAAAACAATGTCGCAGGCACGCTCAATCTACTCGATGCGATGACCAACGCCCAAGTAAAAAACTTGATTTTCTCGTCATCAGCAACCGTCTATGGTGACCCAGAAGCCTTGCCGATTGTCGAATCCTCACCGCGTTCTGCGACCAATCCGTATGGGCAAAGCAAGCTGATGATTGAATATATGCTCGAAGACTTGGCAAAAGCAGATAGCCACTGGCAATTAATTTCACTGCGCTATTTTAATCCCATTGGTGCCCACCATACCGGAACCATAGGTGAAAATCCCAATGGTATTCCAAACAATTTGATGCCGTATGTTAGCCAAGTGGCAGTGGGTAAGCTGCCGCAGTTAAGTGTATTTGGCAATGATTATGATACTGTGGATGGGACAGGCGTGCGAGATTACATCCATGTGGTTGATTTGGCAAAAGGGCATGTCGCCGCTTTACAGTATTTGGAACACCAAACCGAGCTCGGATTTGAGCCGATTAACTTGGGTACAGGTAAAGGAACATCTGTATTAGAATTGGTCAATGCCTTTATCAAAACCACTGGTCAACCCGTGCCTTATAGCATAGCACCAAGACGACCTGGCGACATTGCCAGTTGTTATGCCAGTAGTGACAAAGCCAAGCATCTGTTGGGCTGGCAAGCGCAATTTGATATCGAGCGTATGTGTGCTGACACCTGGCGTTGGCAAAGCCAAAACCCTAATGGCTATGACGATTAAGCACCGCTTTAATATTAGCGAGTATTAACGAATAATAACGACGGTTTTATGACCGTCTTTTTTATGGCTAGGTTTTATCAAAGATAAGCATTTTTATCATAAAAACCTCGTCAAGGTTATGATTTTACTTGACCCTAGGCTTGCTTCAGCGATAATAGGGGGTTAGATAAAGTATGATTTTTATTTGTTTTCATTCTAGCGATTGTTTCGCGAATTTGTTTTTTCTTACTGTCCCATTGAGCCTGTTATGATTGTTAGCGCACCCGAATTTATCCATGAAACCGTTTTGTTAAAGGAAACGGTGGCAAGTGTGCTCAATGTAACTGTAGCGGAGCTAGAAACAGGAGCCATCAAAAAAACCGGCACCTTTGTCGATGCGACATTTGGGCGCGGTGGGCACAGCCGATTGCTGTTAACTTATTTGGATGAAGACAGTCGTCTGCTCGTATTTGATAAAGACCCCCAAGCCATACAAACGGCGCAAGCATTGGCAGCCAGTGACGCGCGCGTGATAGTGATTCATGATAGTTTTGCCAAGCTGCAAGACAATCTGCAGCGATTAGGGATTGAACAGGTCGATGGGATTATGGCAGATTTGGGCGTGTCCTCGCCGCAGCTTGATGACGGTAGCCGCGGCTTTAGCTTTATGCGCGATGGCGCGGTTGATATGCGCATGGATACCACCCGTGGCGAATCGGTTGCCCAATGGTTAAAACGCGTGGATGAAACCGTCCTTGCCGATGTGCTGTATAACTATGGCGAAGAACGACACAGCCGCCGTATTGCAAGGGCGATCAAACAAATGGACCATTACGATTCTACCCTAGCGCTGGCAGAAACCATCAAACAGGCGCATCCCAATTGGCAAAAAGGCAAGCACCCTGCCACCCAAAGTTTTCAAGCCATGCGTATTTTTATCAATAATGAACTCGGTGATATCGATAGCTTTTTGGATCAATCGCTCATGGCGCTTAACGTAGGGGGACGCTTGGCGGTGATAAGTTTTCATTCGCTAGAGGACCGCATCATCAAGCAGTTTTTGCAAAAACACAGTAAAGGTCAATATCCTGAAGATGCCAATTTGCCGATGCCACCCAAACGCCCCAAACTCTTATCTAAACCTGAGCGTGTCGCCCCGTTGGATACGGAAATAAAAACCAACCCGCGCGCTAGAAGTGCTTGGCTTCGTTCCGCCACCCGACTGTAAAACTAGCCGTTTTTGTAACATGATATTTATAACAAACAATAAAAAGCGATTGCATTAACCAAACTTAGATGGGTTGCGTTATAATGACTTGTTTTATCTTGATACCCTGCTCTTTGATATAAAAAGCTCTTTGATATAAAAATGCCAAAATCTCAGCCCCTGCCTCCCATGACGAGTGACCCCATGCCGAATGGCCGCGATAATCAAAATTCGCCCAAAAAAACTCGTCTTTTCTCCGCCAAAAATAGCGACGCAACGGTAAAAAATAATACGACGATGAAAAGGAATAGTGAAGGCTTGGGTACCAGTATTAGCGAGATGCTCGATACTGAGTATCGCGGCGTTAGTCTATATACGGTTGCGATCATGCTATTAGTGATTGCGATTTTGTGGACAGGGGTGAGCGTCGTCGAGCAAATCCAAACTTATCACCAACAATATGGCGAGCTGCAAAAACTCAAAAAACAATTTCGCCAGCTGCAAATGGAACACCAACGTATGCTGATTGAGCAGCAAACTTTTAGCGCTACCCCGCAAGTGACCAACCGCGCGGTGACCGAGCTCAATATGTTTTACCCTAACTTGTCCGATCGTATGATTATTCACGACAACAAAGTCACGGTATTTACTAGTGACGCCAGCAGCAACGAGTCAAACACTCCAGCTATCAATCCAGAAACGCAGCATTGATGAGGCAACCGCTTGACTACTCGCAATAAAAAATCGATAACCACCAAAGTTGCCAATGCCATGTCAGGGCGACCCACCAAAGTGCCTGTACTCAAAGTCACTGCCCCTAAAATCAATGCGTCAAAGCGTCGTAGTGGTGCCTCACGCCAAGGCAGTATTGAAGAAGACGCCATTCGCTTTAAGTCCATTTGGATAGCGATGGGGCTGGTGTTTGTGGCGATTTTTGGACGGTTGGCATACATCCAAGTCATTAATAAATCCTACTATCAAGATAAAGGTAATTCGCTCATTACCACCGTCAAAAAAGAGCCGTCTTACCGGGGTATGATCACCGACCGCAATAACATGCCGCTTGCGATTTCAGCCCCGTTAACCTCTGCGTATTTTAGTCCGCATGATTATGCGCTGGAATACTATGAGCTTAAAGCGCGCCAGCAAGAATTGCAAAAGTCTAAACCGAGTAAATCAGTCAGTCGTGAGCTTGAGCGCGTTGCAAAACGTTTGCAAAACATGGATTTAGCCAAACTTTCGGCATTGACAGGCATTAGCGTGAGCGAATTTAAAAATGCGGTGCGTATCAATGACAACATCAACTTGGCTGATAAAGAGGCGGTAAAAGCTGTATTGCCCACGGGCGCAGGGTCGCATTATTTTCCATTGATGAAAAATGTGCAACCTGAAGCAGCGCAGCCGCTCATTGATGCCGATTTTGCTGGGGTCAGTACCGACACGTTTTATCAGCGCTACTACCCACAGCCACAGCCCAATGCCCAATTATTAGGCTTTATGGCGCGTACCAACATGACAGATGGCACGCATTATCAAGGGCAAGCTGGGGTAGAGCGCGTATTTAATGACATGCTATCGGGCAAAGATGGCGAAGTTATGGTCATGCGTGATGCCAAAAACAACAGCATTAAAGAAATCGAACAAGTCAAACCTGAAGTCGCTGGCAAGGATTTACAATTAACCGTTGATTCACGGCTACAATATATCTTGTACCAAGAACTTGAAAAAGTCGGGCGTGTGCAGCAAGCGCGCTGGGCAGCGGGTATGATTGTCGATGTCAACTCGGGTGAAGTGATGGCGATGTCCAACTGGCCGTCGTTTAACGCCAATGACTTAAATAGCTTATCCAATGAAAACCAGCGTAACCATGCCTTGATGGATGTATTTGAACCAGGTTCGGTGATGAAACCCATCACCGTTGCCACGGGCTTAAAGTCAGGACAATACAATGCCAACTCACTGGTTAATACCAGTCCAGGTAGCATGGTGGTGCAAGGGCATACTATTCGTGACCATGGCAATTTAGGTACCATTAGTCTGCGTACCCTACTGCAAAAATCGAGTAATATCGGCTCAGCAAAAATAGCCCTTTCTTTGCCAGCGAGTGCGATGAGTGATATGCAAAAAGCCTTTGGGTTTGGCGCAAAAACCAACCTAAAATTACCCGGTGAATCTGCAGGCCTAGTGCCAACGCCTGAGCAAAATGAAATCGCACGCCGCGCAACTGTGTCGTACGGTTACGGTCTACAAGTCACGCTGGCCCAGCTTGCGCAAGCTTACAGTGTGTTAGGGGCAGGGGGCGTGATGCATCCGTTGACACTCCTTAAAAGTACCCGTGATAACGCCCTCAATAGCAGTAGTACCAATAATGTCTCCGTCCCTTTTGCCAAACCTGCCGCCAAGCAAGTCATCAAAACCAGCGATGCCCTTACCATTGTCGACATGATGACGTCAGTCACTGAGCCGGGTGGTACGGCAACCTTAGCCGCCATCGATGGCTATCGGGTGGCGGGTAAAACCGGTACGGCAAGACGTACCAACCCTAAAGGCGGCTACTATGATGACCAATATCGCACCGCGTTTGTGGGCATTGCCCCTGCTTCCAACCCGCGTTTTGTGGTCGCCATCATGGTTGAAGACCCGCGTGTTGACAAATTTGGTGGTTTGGTTGCAGCACCCGTGTTCCGCAGTGTGATGAAAGAAGCCTTGCGTTTGTACAATGTGCCGTTTGACAAGCCGCTATCGGGTAAAGAAACCACTGCCGCCAGCATCGAAAGTGTCAATGACTTATAACAAACCTATGGAAAAAGCTATGATTACGTTGCAAGCGATGATGTCTGCGCTATCACTACCAGAAAGCGTGCGACAATTGTTAAACCCTGTCATGAATCAACCATTTGGGCAGTTTGTGGTCGATAGCCGTCAAGTGGGTCAGGGTGATGTATTTGTATTGCTTAAAAGTCAAAACGTGACCGACAGCATCGATTTGGAAAAAGTTGCAGGTTACCTTGCCCAAGTCGCAGACAAAGCGGCGTTTGTGTTATCAGAAATTGATGTATCCGCGCTCCAGTCGCAGTTTATGTTGCCGATTATTTATTTGCCTAGCATTCGTGATTTTTTAGGTTCTCTGATTCAAACCAGTTTGCAACAGCAACATCCCACCAAGTTGCCGGCTGTCATCGCGGTGACAGGCACCAATGGCAAGACCACGGTAAGCCAACTGGTCGCCCAACTCATCAGTCAATCGGGCATCAAAACTGCGGTGATGGGCACAGCAGGTAATGGCGTGCTTGGTGAAAAAGGGCAGCCCAATCTTACCCCAAGTACCCACACGACGCTTGAAGTCTTTAATCTGCAACATGCAATTGATGATTTTGCCAAGCAAGGTGTACAAGCGTTAGCCATTGAAGCCAGCTCTCACGGGTTACACCAACAGCGGTTACAAGGCGTCCCTGTCAATGTGGCGATATTTACCAATTTAAGTCGTGATCATCTCGACTATCATACTGACATGGACGATTATGCGCAGGCGAAAGCGCGACTGTTTGATAAAGCGCATTTTCCCACCCTCACTCACGCCATTATTAATTTAGATGATGAATTTAGTGCGCTGATGATTGAGGCAGCCAACGCATCCCATTTAACCGTGTGGACATATAGCTTGACCAATGACCAAGCCGATTTTTTTGCCAAAACCATCCTGCCTAGTTTACAAGGGGGTGATTTGACCATTGCGCTTTCAAAAGCTGTTACGCCACAAGGTGAATTAACGGTGAACAGTCCATTGTTAGGGCGATTTAATGTGGCCAATTTGCTCGCGAGTATCGCAGGTGCCTTAGCGTTATCGCAAAGTGCTGCCATGGGATTGAGTGTGGCGCAAATCCAAGCGGCAGTGCCAAAGCTTCGCGGCGCCACAGGTCGTATGGATCGGGTGCCATCGACCAGCAGTTGTTTTATCGTGGATTATGCGCATACGCCAGATGCGCTAGAGCAGGTGTTGACCAGTTTAAAATCGCATTGTACAGGTGAGCTGTGGGCGGTATTTGGCTGTGGTGGCGACCGTGATAAGGGGAAGCGTCCCCTAATGGCGCAAGCAGGACTGCGCCTAGCTGACAAAGTGATTTTGACTGCCGATAACCCACGCAGTGAAGACCCCAACGCGATTTTGAACGATATGCAAGCGGGCATGACTTGCCAGCAGCACTACCAAGCTATTATCGAGCCAGACCGTCAAAAGGCGATTGAATATGCGGTGCAACATGCCAAGCCTAGTGATATCGTGGTGATTGCAGGCAAGGGGCATGAGACCTATCAAGAAATCAAAGGGGTACGCCACGATTTTGATGATAAAGTAGTGGTAAAAAATGCCATTGAAAAATTCGGCAAATAACTTAGCCTAACATCATGAAAAAAATCTACCTAATCCGTCATGCCCAAAGCGAGTCCAATGCAGGGCAAGCAGTGCGCCCTAATCATGCCATCAATCTTACTGACGTTGGCAAAACGCAAGCGCAAGCATTGGCGGATTGGCTCACTGACCATATCAGCGAGCCAGTCACCGAGATTTTTGTCTCCCAGTATCTTCGCACCCAGCAGACAGCTCAGCCTTATCTACAAAGCACTAAGCGCACAGCCACTGTCATTGATGAATTACACGAATTTAACTTTTTAGATTTTGACACCATCAAGGATGTGTCATTTGATGACATCCGTGTGATTGCCGATGATTTTTGGCAACAGCATTCTGCGCACCGAGCCAGTGAGGTGACGGAGAGTTTTGAGCATTTCGTAGCGCGGGTACAAAAAGTGCGCGCGTATTTTGATGCCTTGCCCGATGGCACCTATCTAGTATTTACCCATGGCATGTGGATTGGCATGCTTATTTGGCAACTGCTACTTGGCGATAGCCCGCGTCTATATAATATGAAAAAATTCCGTGAGTTTGAACTGGCAACGCGCCCCAAAAATTGCGAAGTGTTGCTCGCTCCTGCAGGAATCAACAAAGTATGGGTGCGCAATGATGGGCAAGATGACGAGATTCGCTAGTAATAAACTATAAAGAGACCCCAATGACTGCATATATTTGGCAATCTGCCAACTTAACCGAAGCGGTAAAAGATCTAAACCCAACCTTTCACAGTGATTTTACCCAGACATCGACAAGAATTATCACCGACACCCGCAAAATCGAACAAGGCGATATCTTTTTAGCCATCCAAGGCGATAACTTTGACGGCCATGATTATGTAAAAACTGCCAAAGATAAAGGCGCAGTCTTAGCGATTGTCAGTCGTGCAGTCGAAAGTGACTTGCCGCAACTCGTAGTGACTGACACAAAATTGGCACTCGGCAAATTAGGTGCTTACCGCCGTGACCAACATCCCAATCTAAAAGTCGTCGCGATTACAGGCTCGAGCGGTAAGACCACCGCCAAAGAAATGCTTGGCAGTATTTTAAACCGTATTGCGCCGACACTTATCACCCGCGGCAATCTCAACAATGATTTGGGTGTGCCGATGATGCTGCTAGAGCTGACCGATGACCATCGCTACGCTGTCATGGAGCTTGGCGCCAATCATCTCGGAGAGATTGCTTATACCACCCAGCTTGTCAAACCCGATGTCGCTTGTGTGCTCAATATCGGCACGGCACATTTGGGGGAGTTTGGCGGGCGTGATAATATCGCCAAAACCAAATCTGAGATTTTTCAAGGATTAAGTGACACAGGTACAGCGATTGTGCCATTTGGCGATGATTATTTTGATACGCTACTCAATAATGCCCAACAATTTACCCAAAATATTCTCACCTTTGGCGAGCGTGACGTGTCCTTGGCGGATGCTGGTGTGGATATGCAACAAGCCAAAGAAATTGGCTTAACAGATGAAGATACGGTGCTACTGATGGGCGATGTGTTTGCCGATGATGTGGAAGTCGGTAATACCAGTACCTTTAGCCTAAATTTCAATTTTGACATTGATGAAATCGAAAGCCAAAACGTCACTTTAAACTTTGCAGGTGAACACAACATCAGCAATGCCTTAGCCGCGGCCGCCTGTGCGCAAGCTTTGGGGCTGTCGATTGATGATATTGCCAAAGGACTCGATGCCGCCAAACCTGCCAAAGGTCGACTCAATTTTATTGAGTTTGGCAGACATACTTTAATTGATGACACTTATAATGCCAATCCCAGTGCCGTCATTGCTGCCACGCAAGTATTGGTGAGTCAAGGTGCGCCAACCCTATTGGTGTTGGGCGATATTGGTGAGTTGGGTGACGCCGCCCAAGAGGAGCATCGCAAGCTCGGTGAGGCTATTGCCGCCTCGGGTGTGACTGTGCTGTATACGGTGGGGGAGTTGACGCCTGTTACCGTCGCGCAAGCGCAAGCATCCGGCATGCAAGCACAGGCATACCCGGACAAAGCCACTCTACTTGCGGCGATCAAAGATAAGTTGACGAGTAGTGATGACGCCTGGCATATCTTGTTTAAAGGCTCGCGCTATATGAGAATGGAGCAAATAATTGACGAGTTAACGCGTCAGCCATTCTAGCTAAAAACAGCGCTTTTATCAGCCATTTGATAAAAATTGGCTGATTTTTTGTGAATTTTTACTTAAAATAGTCAACTTTTCATGATGGGTTTTTGCTGATGAGACCAAGTGATACGGTTTTCATAGCGAGTTTTCATTTATTTCATCATGATAATGACAGGGACCTTAATCCCCTGTTTTTACCCAGAACCCCCTAAGGAGTCCACTCGTGCTATTGTGGTTATTTGAATGGCTAAGCCAATTTTATTCCCCATTTTCGGCTGTGTCATCGCTGACCTTACGTGTTTTATTAGCGGTGCTGACTGCGCTGGGTATCAGTATGGTGTTTGGTGGACGCGTCATTGAACGGCTGCGTGCGCTCAAATATGGACAAGCCATCCGTAACGATGGTCCACAAAGTCACCTTGCCAAAACAGGCACACCTACCATGGGCGGGATCTTGATTTTGGGCAGTATTTTGGTGACCACGCTATTGTGGGCGAATCTAACTAATCCTTACGTATGGATTTTGCTAGTGGTCTTGGTGATTTTTGGCGCCGTAGGCTGGGCAGATGACTGGCTAAAAATCAAATATAAAGACCCAAAAGGCTTGATTGCACGCAAAAAATATTTTTGGTTGTCGGTTGGCGCTTTATTTGTTGGTGTTTCCTTATACTGGATTGCCAGTCAGCAGCCGCATGTGGCGACAGCTCACGCCATGCAAGATTTACTGATTCCGTTATTTAAAAACGTGTCAATTCCTTTCTCCGCTGTACCATTGGGTTTGGCGTTTATTATCTTTACCTATTTTGTGATTAATGGTACCTCAAATGCGGTCAACTTAACCGATGGTTTGGATGGTCTCGCCATTTTTCCTGTGGTATTGGTGGCCGCAGGTTTAGGGGTGTTTGCTTATGTGTCAGGGGATTTTCGCTTTGCTGAATATCTCCACGTGCCCTATATTGCTTATAATAGCGATGTGACAGTCGTGTGTGGCGCCATGGTTGGGGCGGGCTTAGGGTTTTTATGGTTTAATGCGCATCCCGCCCAAGTGTTTATGGGTGATGTTGGTGCATTAGCCCTGGGTGCAATGCTCGGCACCATTGCCGTAATGACGCGCCAAGAGATTGTGCTATTCATCATGGGTGGTCTATTTGTGGCAGAAGCGGTATCGGTCATGCTACAAGTAGGCTCTTACAAACTGCGTAAAAAACGCATCTTTCGCATGGCGCCCCTGCATCACCATTTTGAAGAAGGCGGCTGGAAAGAAACCCAAGTGGTCACCCGTTTTTGGATTATTACCATTGTCTTGGTTATTTTAGGGCTGATGACGTTAAAACTTCGCTAACTTTGCTACCTTCGCTAACCGCGCTTTACATCAAATGGCATCTTTGGATGTCATTTTTTTTGTCTGTATTTATTTGCCCATGTGCAAAAAATTAAATATGCTATAATTTTTCTATGGTGATGACTAAATTGCAGGTAGAGTGTTTGATGACAATCCACTCGTTTAGCAGAGCACTGTCACAACAAGGAGGTGTGTGTTGAAAGTAACTATCAATGAAATCCCTGTTACACTAGCTTGTAGTGAGGCAGGTAAACAAGCGCTTAACACGGCTGAAATGACGCTTAGACAACGCCAATTTATCTTATTGATTAAGGAAAATACTAGCTTGGGCGAGCAAGCGGTGAACAATTTATTGTCTAAGTTAGATTTGCAACAGCTGATTGAAAAAGGCTGGATTAGCTGCGATGTGCCACTAGGGCAAATTTTCAAACAACCTAGCACCCCTGTTGCAGCGTTGGCAAGCGCTATTGCCACTACAGACGCACCATCCGCTGAAACTGAAACTGTATTAAGCGAAAAATGCTGTGATAAAAAAACGGGCGGGAAAAATTTACAGTCATTCCTAAATACTTATACCAATGCGAAGCTAGCGGCTCCTACCATCCCTGATGTGTCAAACATTGAATTGCCCTCGCTGCGAGCAGCGGACACATCACAGCAGCATCCGATGGCAAATTCAACACTGGCATTAAAAATACCTGAGGCACTGCAGCCAAAAGTGGGTCAAGTGCATGAAGATATTATGATTTTGCAAAGTCTGATAGACGACTGATTTTGCGCAGTTACAGCGGGTTATCCGCTTTGGGTTTTTAACGGTTTTTTTGAGATATTTTTATGGTGGCATTCCCTTCGACATTTTCTGCAAATTTTCGCTGCCCGATTTGCCAAAGTCCGCTAAAGGTGGGTGAAAAAGTTTGGCAATGCACCGGTGAAAATCCGCAGCAGCGGCAACATGGCTTTGATGTTGCCAAACAAGGGTATGTAAATCTACTGCCGGTGCAAAATAAGCATAGCAAAAACCCTGGCGATAGTGATGAGTCGATTATGGCGCGGCGTCGTTTTTTGCAAGCGGGGTTTTATCAGTCGCTGCAAGATGGGCTGTATGACTTTTGCAAAGGGCTATTATCCTCCCAACCATCGGTAAATTGGCTAGACATTGGCTGTGGCGAAGGATATTACACCGAGCGATTTTTACAGCTCAACCCAAGTAAATTAGTCGCGCTTGATATCAGCAAACCTGCCGTACTCGCCACTGCCAAACGACTTAAACCAATTAGCACGACCACGCAAAAATATTGCTTAGTGGCGTCTGCTTCGCAAGTACCATTGGCTAGTCAGGCGGTGAGTATGTTGACCAGTATTTTTAGCCCGATTTTGGCGGATGAGTTTCATCGGTTGGTCAGCGATGAGGGTTTTGTAGTGATTGCCAAGCCTGCCGTCAATCACTTGATTGAGATGCGTGACGGGCTATTTGAACAAATCGTGGCGCACGACTCAGACAAATTTATCGATGAATTAGCACCGTATTTTGAGTTGGTCAAGCAAACGCGAGTGGAAACCACGATTTCGCTTACCGCTACGCAGTTACAAGATTTATTGACGATGACGCCCTATGCGTTTCGGGCGCAGCCAGCCAGACGTGAGGCATTAATCGACCGCTGCCAGCAAGCAGGGTCAATGTCCTTTACGACCGATTTTATGATTTATGGGTTTCAAAAAATTTGTCTATAAACAAACAGCCTTAAGCGCGCGGATGATGCTGCTGATGTAGCTGTTGCAGTCTTGCCGTAGCCACATGGGTATAGATTTGGGTGGTTGATAAATCGCTGTGACCCAATAACATCTGTACACTGCGCAAGTCAGCGCCGTGATTGAGCAAATGGGTGGCAAAGGCATGACGTAAGGTATGCGGAGAAATTTCGCTGTCGATGCCGGCTTGCTTGGCGTAGCGTTTAATGACATACCAAAAGTTTTGGCGGGTCATGTAGCCGCCTTGTTGGGTCAAAAATACCGCTTGGCAGCGACTTTCTCGCCCATTTTTCATGATACATAATTGCGGTCGCGCCAGGGTCAAATAATCGGTCAATACATCAATCGCCACTTCGCCAAGGGGTATCAACCGAGTCTTATCGCCTTTACCGGTAACCTGTAACCAGCCAGCATTGAGATTGACTTCACTTAACGATAAATGAATAAGCTCAGAGACACGTAGCCCGCAGGCATACAGCACTTCAAACATGGCTTGGTCACGCATGCCCAATGGGGTCGATGTATCTGGGCTAGCGAGTAGGGCGTCGACATCACTTTCGGATAAATCTTTGGGCAGCGCGCGCCCAAGTTTTGGGGTCTTGATATGCTCACACGGGTTGTCATCACGCTGATTGGCGTTGATTTGCCATAAAAAAAACTGTTTAAGCGATGATAAGGCACGCGCTTGGCTGCGCGCTGTTTTGCCTTGCTTATAGAGCGCCGCTAGGCAAGCCAACACGTCACTGGCATCCCAACGGGTGATGGCTTTGCTACAGGTGGTTTCGCACAGCATCAAGTCACGAATATAAGCATTGCGTGTATTGGTGGCAAGTCCCCGCGTCAGCAACTCTTGGCGAAACTGCTGAATATAACTGGGCTCATCATGAAGGTGTAAGGCTTTGACTTGGCGAGGTTGGCGCGCGGCGACTTGGGACATAAATGACTTGAAATCTCGGGATAAGGGGTGGTTTTTTTAACCAGCTTTTTTCTTAATCCAGTAATGATACACATTGGCATACGGATCAGGGTTTTGGTGTTGTTGCGGGTTGATGATGTCTTGCTGCTCGATAAGTTCATGCCCCAGATGACGACAAAAATTGGGGATATCGCGCGTGGTCGCAGGGTCAGTGGCGATGACGTGAATCACTTCCCCCGACTGCGCTTTACGAACGGTTTTATGCAGCAGCATAATCGGCTCTGGGCAAATCAGCCCTTGGGTATCGAGTTGGTAATTGGCATCAGGCATGTTGAGTCTCTGTTTGTCGACTTTCTTGGATAAAATTAAAAAAACGGGTTAAATTGGCTTTAAACATAAACGCCACCCCAATCCAGGCGGCTAGGGCGACATAGCTACTGATAACAAACAAGCCAAATCCCATACCGATACACAGCGCAAGCATGCTCGGCTGGCTTAAACGGTAACGGTATAAAATAAACGCCACATAGCAGGATAGCGGTATGGTCAGTCCAACGAGTCCGTAAGGCACCCAATGAAACAAAGTATAAATCGTTTGGCTGTCCTTAAACTGTGACAAGCTCTTTAGGGTACCAAATAATAAAAATAGCGCAATTGCCAAATAAACCAGATAAATTGACCATTTGTTGAGTCGCTGCGCCTGTTCAATCAAACCAAGAACAGGGGCAGAAAAGCCTTTGGTCATTGGCGTAGCAGGCGCATTTAATTGAGTCATGATAACAGCGCTCCTTCGCCACTTCTAAGCCAACTGCCAAGCATAATCGCTGAGGCGATACTATCAATCGGCTCTTTGTCACTTTTAATTAACCCATATTCCCAAGCCAAATTTTTGGCTTCGCGGCTAGTTAAGCGCTCATCCGCCAAAATAATCGGGCGTGGTCGATGCGCTTCCTCGAGCTGGTGTTTAAGCCTACGAGCAAATTTTTTGGCACGATTGCCAAGCTCAGATGCAGTGCCATCCATATTCAGCGGCAAACCGATGATGATGGTACTCACTTGCCATGACTCGATAATTTTCAGCAATTCATCCCAATTGGGTCTGCCATTATCCATTTTAAACTGCATCAACGGGCTTGCGGTCTGGGTTAAGGTATTGCCCAAGGCGATACCCATTTTTGCGATGCCAAAATCAAGCCCCATTACCGTTTCGATAGTGTGGGTGTGATGGGTATCTTGCGGCTTATTTAGGTTAAGCATGCCCGATATCCGTACTCAGTTTGTTAAAATCAACGCCCAACTGCTGAGCGGCGACTTGCCAGCGAGTGTGATGGTCGATATCAAACAATAGCCCCATGGATGCCGGCAAAACAAACCAATCGCCTTGGTTGATTTCTTCTTCTAACTGCCCTTTTCCCCAGCTGGCATGACCCAGACAAAGCTCAAAATGCTCAACGCCTTGACCATTGGCGATACTTTGTAAAATATCCTTGCTAGTGGTGATACAGACGTTTTCGGTGATGGCAAACGAAGATACCCAATCGGGCTGTCCCGTATGGAGCACAAACCCAACTTCCGGGTTCATGGGACCTCCATCTAAGGGTAATTTTCGGTGCAAGTCAGTGATTGTCACATCAATATTTAATTCTTCAAACAATTTGGCGACGTTGCTGGTTTCGATGGGTTTGTTAATTACTAGCCCTAACGTCCCTTGTTGGTCTTGACGGCAAATATACACCAAGGATTGATAGAAAATCCCGCCGTCAATATTGGGCGAGGCTATCAAAAAATGGTTGGTAAGATTTTGGTTTTTTGACATTCAGTGGCATACCTAATTAAAAGCGACTTAACTTAAAAGCGACAAACATTAAAAACGATAAACATTAAAAGCGACAAGCGATATTAAATTAACTGACACGGCGACTTGCTAGCAAACTGCGCGCGTGTTTTAGCGTGTCTTCGGTGATATTGACCCCGCCCGACATGCGCGCTAATTCCTGCACTTGCTCATCGCCCGACAGGATTTTTAAGTGAGACTGGGCTTTCTCTTGCTGGGTTTTGTACACCAAAATATGCTGATGGGCTTGTGCCGCGACTTGCGATTGGTGAGTGATCGCAATGATTTGTTGTTCTTCACCCAGCTCACGCAGTAACTCGCCCACCACTTGCGCCGTGCCACCACTGATACCCACATCTACTTCATCAAATACCAATAACTGACGAGTGGTCGTTGCCATATCGGTGGTCGTATTACGGCAAACCCCTTGCGCATCAATGACTTGCATGATAAGGGCTAACCGTGATAATTCGCCGCCTGAGGCGATTTTGTGAATCGGTTGCATCGGCATACCGACATTGGCACTAAATAGCAGTTCAATTTGCGATAACCCGATACTTTGCGGTTTATCAAGTGGGGTAAATTCAAATGCCGCTTGCACATTAGGCAATGCCAATGCTTTTAGCCGTGCGACTAGCGCTTCAGCTAACGTCGTGGCATTGGCTCGGCGACTGTCATTCAACGCTTGGGCTTTTTGCAGGTAGGCTTGATAAGCTTCTTCAATTTGCTCTGCCATCGCTTCAGGCGACATCACCGATTGCAAATCATCTAATTGCTGCTGCCAGGCTTGGCTGTCTTCAACAAGGCTTTCAGGGGTGGTGTGATATTTGCGCGCCAGTCGGTGGAACGTCGATAACTGCTCATCAAGTAGCGCTAACCGTTTGGGGTCAAGGCTTTGCCCTTCGGCATAATTGCTCAGGGTGCTAACGACTTCAGCGATTTGGGTGTGTGCTGAGTACAACTGTTCAACACAATCAGCATAGGTTTGGCTAAGCTCGGTCTGCGCTTCACACAGTTTAATCGCCCGATTAAGCAGGCTTACCACATCGGGCTCATCACTGTCATTATCGAGTAGTTGCACCGACAAGGCGGCTTGCTGCATGAGGTTTTCAAGGTTAGATAATTCATCGTATTCAGCTTCAAGTTCACTGTATAAGACAGTGGCAATTGGCTCGATATCGGCTAATTGATTGCTCAATAGCTGAATTTGCTGCTGGCGCAATTGCTCGTCTTTGGCGTGCTGCGCGGCTTGTGATTTAAGGCGTTCGTACTGCAAAAACGCTTGTTTAACATCACTTGCTTGGCTATTTAAGCCCGTGGCACTATCCAGCCATTCCATCACAAACTGCGGACGCAGCAAACTTTGCTGGGCATGTTGGCTGTGAATATTGACCAGTAACCCACCCAAAGTTTTAAGCTCATTCATACTAATGGGCATGCCATTGAGCCAAGCTTTACTACGAAGCGTACCGTTTTGGTTGGCAAGTTGCCGGCGAATCAGCAGCGTATCGTCTTCAAATGGGTAATTTTGCCCACTCAGCCATGCCATGACTTCGGGTAATTGACCGATATTAAATTCTGCAAAAGCGTCTGCCGTGGTCTGTCCATGCCGAATCAAACCTGCGTCACTACGACCACCCACGCACAAGGTCAAAGCATCAAGCAGCAGTGATTTACCAGCACCTGTCTCGCCAGTGATAATGTTAAATCCAGCATTCATCTCAATTTCAGCATGGGTGACGAGTGCTAAATTTTGTAAGGTTAACTGTGTCAGCATATCAATCCTATCATTGACGTTAAGAGTGGCACATTGGCGGTCAAATTTGCAAAAACTTTATTGTAACCTTGTCATGAAAAGCTCACAATAATCCTAGACAAGTCTTCAAAAATCAGTAAAAATTCCATCTAGCTGTTTCACACTAAACAATAGCATAATTGGGACAATTACAAAATAAGCAACGCAAAAATCCAAATTTCCGTCAGCTGGCTATCTTTGATGGGTATCTGTGTCTAGCAATCTTCGCCTAGTTAAGCTGAGGGCGGTTTCATCGATTGTGATAAAACATAGATTGTTATAATAGATTGTCATAAAAGTTGACTAAATTTGATGCTATCCTATTGGTCTAAACAACGTCTGCATAAGGATAACGGAACATAATTTTTTATCAACCGTTAACAATCTATCGGCAATAGCATTGGCTGATTGCGACAAGTCACGGACTGCGTTTGATTATAAAACCCATTTGTCGACTAAAAAAAGCGGGTTGCCGCAAAACGACTTGCCCATCTTTATAATTCTTTATAATAAGGCAGCGTTATCAAGTCAACTGACTGTGTATTTTAAGGAGAATCTCATGACGTCACCTAATCGTTTCGACCATGTATCGGTAGAAAAAATAGCGAATGTTTACTATGAAGGTCGTACTTTTAGTCGAACCGTTTGGTTTGAAGATGGACGCAAAAAAATGCTAGGAATCGTGCTGCCTTGTGATGCCGATGTGCCCGCCTATGAATTTAAAACTGACTCATCTGAACGTATCGAAATTTTGGCAGGCGAGTGTGAAGTCAAACTGGCAGGCGAGGAAGAATTTACTTATTACCGTGCCGGTCAAGCATTCTTGGTCGAAGGGCATAGCAGTTATGAGCTACGTAATGAAGCAGTCGTGCAGT
>ERZ650300.26-NODE-26-length-61799-cov-9.142556_pt1 | contig 61799 bp, 56 predicted proteins | sample MGYA00376236_ERZ650300 | MGnify/ENA primary metagenome ERZ650300 (study PRJEB26733, sample SAMN07839303) | wastewater metagenome | biome: urban; feature: wastewater treatment plant; material: waste water | place: USA: North Carolina | collected 2016-04-28 ...
TAAGGTCATTGAAGTTTTTTCTTTGTGAACCTTGTGAAAACCTTTGCGACCTTTGCGGTTAAGTTTTTTTAACCATTTAAGGCATTTAAGGTCATTGAAGTTTTTTCTTTGTGAACCTTGTGAAAACCTTTGCGACCTTTGTGGTTAAATTTTTTGCGGTTAAATCCAAACAATATGAAACAACTAACAGATCAAATCGGTACTTCTCATTTTTTTGAATCGACACCGCGTAGAATTGTTTCGTTGGTTCCTTCACAAACGGAGTTGTTGTTTGATTTAGGATTAGAAGACCAAATCGTTGGAATTACCAAGTTTTGCGTGCATCCAAAACATTTACTTAAAAACAAAAAAATAGTAGGAGGAACCAAACAGGTTCATTTTGATAAAATCAAAGCCTTACAACCTGATATCATTATCTGCAACAAAGAAGAAAACACGCTGGAAATGGTGCAAGAACTTTCTGCAATTGCGCCAGTTTGGGTGACGAATGTAGTTACCATTGCGGATAATTTTCAAATGATTACCGATTTTGGGTTGCTTTTCGATACAACTGCTGAAGCCCAAGCCTTGAATCAAAGTATAGACTTGGCGTTGGCTGATTTTACGACTTTTATTGCAACCATTCCTACTCAAAAAGCTGCCTATTTTATTTGGAAAAAGCCATATATGGTAGCAGGATCAGGTACTTTTATCAACGAGTTGTTGCAATTGAATCAATTCGATAACTTTTTTGGCACGCAATCCCGTTATCCCGAAATAGCTGTTGATGCGGCAACTCGATATGATGCTGTTGATTTGGTATTGCTTTCTTCGGAACCTTATCCTTTTAAGAATGACGATTTATCCGAATTCACTTCCTTTTTTCCAAATGCCAAAATACGTTTGGTCGATGGCGAGTATTTTTCTTGGCACGGCAGTCGATTGTTGAAGGCAATTCCTTATTTCCAAAAATGGCATCAAGAGTTGTTTTTGAATGTTTAAGTTCTTGTTAGTTAGTGATTTGTATTTGAGTTGCTAATTTCAATACATTGAATTGGCTTTTAAAATTATTATTCTATTTTTACAAAAAAAAACTAACGAATGCTTAATTACACTATCTACAAGAATGAAACAAGTACGCAATGGGTGACTTTTGTCCACGGTGCAGGAGGAAGCTCGTCGATATGGTTTAAGCAAATTCGAGATTTTCAAAAACAATACAACGTTTTACTTTTGGACCTCAGAGGACACGGAGAATCTAAACCAACCCTGAAAACGGCTTTTAAACAAAAATATACTTTCTCGGCTTTGGCGAATGATATAGTGGAAGTTTTAGAGCATTTAAAAATTGAACGCTCTCATTTTGTGGGTATTTCATTAGGTACGATTCTGATTCGTCAATTGGCTGAAATGTATCCGCAAAAAGTACAAAGTATGATTTTGGGTGGTGCCATTTTGAAAATGAATTTCCGTTCTCAAATTTTAATGCGTCTAGGTAATGCCTTCAAATATGTATTGCCTTATTTGGTATTGTATCGCTTTTTTGCGTTTGTCATTATGCCTAAGAAAAGCCACAAGCAGTCCAGAGTATTGTTTATCAATGAAGCTAAAAAATTATACCAAAAAGAGTTTATAAAATGGTTTAAACTCACAGCCGAAATCAATCCTGTTTTGAAGTGGTTCAGACAAGTAGAATTGAATATTCCAACACTTTACGTTATGGGAGAAGAAGATTATATGTTTTTGCCTTCTGTTCGAAAAGTAGTCGAAAATCACTATCACTCTTCAAAGCTTTTTGTTATTGAAAAATGCGGTCATGTAGTGAATGTTGAGCAACCTTTGGCTTTCAATACAGCCGTACTTTCTTTTCTAAATACAGCACAATAAAAAATGCCGACATCCAAAGACGTCGGCATTTTTATAACTAACCAAAACCAAATAATAAATAACCAGTTTATTACACTACAAAGGTCAGTAATAAGTTAGTATGTTATTGTTAAAATTATGTTATTACTTTGTTGTCAATAAGTTAAGTCTAATTAACAACGTTTTTTTGGTGTTTTTTATTGTTATATTATGTTAATCTTGCATAGCAAAAACCTTCTTTAAAACAGTAGAAGTTCTTGATTGTAAATCAGTTCTGATGTTTTTTTCTTCAATAGCAATCATTTTAAAAACGCCTTCTAGAGCTTTGTTGGTTACATAATCATTCAAGTCGGGATTGATTTTTGAAACCAAAGGAACGGTATTGTATTTTTGAATGATTCCATTCCAAATTTTATCGGCACCAACCTTTCCGATGGATTGTTGTACTGCAGGAAGGAATTTAGTATATAATTCTTTATTGGTTGATTGCTGTAAATAGGTTGTTGCAGCATTTTTATTACCCATCAAAATGGTTTTAGCATCTGCAATTTTGATGTTTTTTATGGCGTTTACAAACACTGGAGTTGCTTCTTTTACAGCGTCTTCTGCGGCTCTATTCAGGGCTTTTATTCCATCATCGGCCAAGGAACCCATTCCTAGTTTGCGCAAGGTTTTATCAACTTTGGACAATTCTTCGGGCATTACGATTTTGACCAATTCGTTTTTGTAGAAACCGTCTACTTGCGTCAATTTCGATACTTGTTCGGTGATTCCTTTGTTTAAGGCTTCTTTTAGTCCAGCAGCAATATCTACTTTTCCGTTTTTGTTTAAAATACCGGTTGCTGTTTCGGATGATTTTTTTAGAATATTTTTGAATTGAGCGTTACTAATAACAGGGAATAAAATAAGTAGGATTAAAAATTTTTTCATTAGGATTTTGAGGTTTTTTAATTGAAAAGGCTACAAAAATACTACAGTTTTGTTGTTGTACACCATAGTTTTTCGTTCTGCATGCAATTTAATGGCTCTTGCTAACACCATTCGTTCTAAATCGCGTCCTTTCATAATAAAGTCTTCAATGGAATGGCTGTGGGTTACACGAGCAATATCTTGTTCGATGATTGGACCTTCGTCCAAACCTTCGGTTACATAATGACTAGTAGCGCCAATGATTTTTACACCGCGTTTAAAAGCTGAATGATAAGGTTTTGCCCCAGGAAAAGCTGGTAAGAAAGAATGGTGGATATTGATGATATTGTTTTGGTACTTTTCAATCAGTTTTGGGGTAATGATTTGCATGTAGCGCGCCAATACAATGAAGTCGATATTGTATTTATCTAATAACTCTAATTGTCCTTTTTCTCCAATTTCTTTAATTTCTTTGGTGAAAGGAACACAATAAAAAGGAATAGCAAATTGTTCGGCTACTTTTCTTAAATCTTCGTGATTGCTAATGATTACAGGGATTTCAAGTGGTAATTCACCAGCGCTATAACGTCCCAAAATATCGTATAGGCAATGATCGTATTTAGAAACAAATAGAGCCATTCTCGGTTTTTGCTGTTGCGGATAAATTTTCCAATCCATATCGAATGGAAGAGCTAGATTGGTTTCAAAATCAGCTTTTATAGCGTCGATAGGCCATTTTTCCGACTCTAATTCGCATTCCAATCGCATAAAAAAAACATTTTCATCGGCATCAACGTGTTGGTCCAAATAAATAATGTTTCCTTCTATCGAGGCGATATAGTTGGTAACTGAGGCTATAATTGACTTTTGATCTTTACAATGAATGAGGATGGTAATTTTTTGCATTTTTTCTTTTAATTGTGCTTTATTGCTAGGTTTTAAAATGTTTTTATCATTAAACGTACTGAATGACTATTTTTTTGTTTATTTGAGGACAAAATCTTGTTTGTTTTAGAATCAAAAGAAAACGTTTTCTTTTGATTCTATTGCGATTAGTTGTCCTTTTTTACCAAAACTAACTTATTTTTTTTAAGAAATAGCAGCATTTAGTTGTTTTATAGTAATTCAATAAAATGCTAATTTTTATTTTAAAAAATGTGTAATTTGGCGCTATTAATTATCATATTCATAAAATGGAACCACAAAAACCTTATATTCCTGTTAATAAAGTAAGAATTGTTACCGCAGCCTCTCTCTTTGATGGTCATGATGCCGCCATAAATATTATGCGCCGTATTATTCAATCAACTGGAGTGGAGGTAATTCATTTGGGGCATGATCGAAGTGTAGAAGAAGTAGTAAATACTGCCATTCAAGAAGATGCCAATGCTATTGCAATGACTTCTTATCAAGGGGGACATAACGAATATTTTAAATACATGTATGATTTGCTTCAAGAAAAAGGAGCAGGACATATCAAGATTTTTGGCGGAGGCGGAGGCGTTATTTTGCCTTCAGAAATTGAAGAATTACATCAGTACGGTATCACTAGAATTTATGCTCCAGATGACGGTCGTGCTATGGGATTACAAGGAATGATTAATGATTTGGTGGAAAATGCCTCCCCCAACCCCTCCGAAGGAGGGGAGTTAGCTCAGGATAGTGTGAACCATAATACAGATGCATCCAGGTTACTAGAAATGGGGAGAGAAGGTATTTTGAAAAGTTTGCAAAAAAAAGATGTAAATACTATCGCCCGATTAATATCACTTGCTGAAAACAACCACGATGCTTTTGAAGAATTATTCGTAGCTCCCCCTTCGGGGGCGGGGGGGGCTGTCGCGGGGGCTCCCGTTCTAGGAATCACAGGAACCGGTGGTGCAGGAAAATCCTCTTTGGTAGATGAATTGGTTCGTCGTTTTTTAATTGATTTTCCAGAGAAAACCATTGGATTAATCTCTGTAGATCCATCAAAACGTAAGACAGGTGGCGCCTTGTTAGGCGATAGAATTCGTATGAATGCAATCAATAATCCTAGAGTTTATATGCGTTCTTTGGCAACACGTCAATCTAATTTGGCTTTGTCTAAATATGTAGCCGAAGCGATTCAGGTGCTTAAGGCGGCGAAATACGATATTATTATTTTAGAAACTTCAGGAATTGGGCAATCGGATACTGAAATTATGGACCATTCAGATGTTTCATTATACGTAATGACACCTGAGTTTGGAGCAGCTACGCAATTGGAAAAAATTGACATGCTTGATTTTGCCGATTTAGTAGCCTTGAATAAATTCGATAAGCGTGGTGCTTTGGATGCGCTTAGAGATGTGAAAAAACAATACCAACGTAATCATAATTTATGGGATGTAAATCCAGATGAAATGCCGGTTTTTGGAACGATTGCTTCTCAGTTTAACGATCCAGGAATGAACACGCTCTACAAATCGATTATGGATAAAATTGTAGAGAAAACGAGTTCGGACTTAAAATCGACTTTCGAGATTACTCGTGAAATGAGCGAGAAAATTTTTGTCATTCCACCACATCGTACTCGTTATTTATCTGAAATAGCGGAAAACAACCGTAAATATGATGAAACGGCTTTGAGTCAAGAGCAAGTGGCTCAAAAGTTATACGGAATTTATAAAACAATCGAAACGGTTTCTAATAAGAAGCCAGAACTCAATAAAGCTGGAATTGATGACGCGTCTGTATTGCCATCTGCTACAGCGTCGCATGATGAAAACCGTATCTTTTTGAATTTACTTTTGAATCAATTCGACAAAGTAAAAATGGATTTAGACCCTTACAATTGGGAAATGATTCTGACTTGGAATGAAAAAGTAAATAAGTATAAAAATCCTGTTTATACTTTTAAAGTTAGGGATCGTGAAATCAAAATGGCGACGCATACCGAGAGTTTGTCGCATTCACAAATACCCAAAGTTGCTTTGCCAAAGTATAAAGCTTGGGGTGATATTTTGCGTTGGTGTTTACAAGAAAATGTTCCAGGAGAATTTCCATTTACTGCAGGATTGTATCCTTTCAAACGCGAAGGTGAAGATCCTTCTCGAATGTTTGCAGGTGAAGGTGGTCCAGAGCGAACGAACAAACGTTTTCATTATGTAAGTGCAGGTTTACCAGCCAAAAGACTTTCGACAGCTTTTGATAGTGTGACTTTGTACGGAAACGATCCACACATTCGTCCTGATATTTATGGTAAAATCGGAAATGCAGGAGTTTCTATTTGTTGCTTGGATGATGCTAAAAAACTGTATTCTGGTTTTGATTTGGTGCACGCTATGACTTCGGTGAGTATGACCATCAATGGACCAGCACCTATGTTGCTTGGTTTCTTTATGAATGCTGCTATCGATCAACAATGTGAGATGTATATCAAGCAGAATGATTTGGTGGATGAAGTAGAAGCTAAGATAAAAGCGATTTACCAAGAAAAAGGAGTAGAGCGTCCAAAATATCAAGGTGATTTACCAGAAGGTAATAATGGTCTAGGATTACTACTTTTGGGAGTAACAGGGGATCAAGTGTTGCCATTGGAAATTTATAATGAAATAAAATCCAAAACATTAGCGCAAGTTCGTGGTACCGTTCAAGCGGATATTTTAAAAGAAGATCAAGCACAAAACACTTGTATTTTCTCTACGGAGTTTGCGTTACGACTAATGGGCGACGTTCAGGAATATTTCATTGCAAAAAATGTCCGAAACTTTTATTCGGTTTCTATTTCAGGCTATCATATTGCCGAGGCTGGAGCTAATCCTATTACGCAATTGGCTTTTACTTTGGCCAATGGTTTTACTTATGTAGAATATTACTTGAGTAGAGGAATGAATATCAATGATTTTGGACCAAATTTATCGTTCTTTTTCTCGAATGGTGTAGATCCAGAATATGCAGTTATCGGACGTGTTGCCAGAAGAATTTGGGCGAAAGCTTTGAAAAATAAATATGGAGCCAACGAAAGAGCTCAGATGTTGAAATACCATATTCAAACTTCAGGGCGTTCTTTGCATGCTCAAGAAATTGATTTCAATGATATTCGAACTACTTTACAGGCTTTGTATGCGATTTATGACAACTGTAACTCTTTGCATACCAATGCGTATGACGAAGCTATTACAACGCCAACTGAAGAATCGGTGCGTAGAGCTATGGCTATTCAGTTGATTATTAATAAAGAATTAGGTTTGGCTAAAAATGAGAATCCAATTCAAGGTGCTTTTATCATCGAAGAATTGACGGATTTAGTTGAAGCTGCCGTTTTACAAGAGTTTGATAGAATTACAGAGCGTGGCGGTGTACTTGGAGCTATGGAAACCATGTACCAACGTTCTAAAATTCAAGAAGAAAGTTTGTATTACGAAACATTGAAACATACAGGTGAGTTTCCAATTATTGGGGTAAACACATTTTTAAGTTCTAAAGGATCTCCAACAGTAATTCCAGCGGAAGTGATTCGAGCTACCGAAGAAGAAAAGCAATACCAAATCACCATGTTGAATAATTTGCAAAAAGCCAATGCAGATTTGGTTGCCCAACATTTGAAAACCTTACAGGAAGCAGCTATTAAGAATGAAAATATCTTCGATCATTTGATGGAAGCAACAAAAGTATGTTCTTTAGGGCAAATTACAGCTTCTTTGTTTGAAGTAGGTGGACAGTACAGAAGAAATATGTAATCCTATTTATTTATTGAAATAAATCAAGAAAGGCTGTCAATACTGACAGCCTTTCTTTTTAAACACACTTTAAAAAACCAATTTTTAGTTATTCGCAACAGCAAGGTATTTTTTTGGACTGTTTTTGTAAACCTCCGCTATTGCTTTTCTGTTCAAAACCGTTTCTTTTTTTGAAATAGTGATTTCATGTTTTACGGTTTTTAAATTGTTTTCTACCACCAAGATATACTTGCCTTCTGGGAATTCCTCTAAACTATAGGTTTTAGAAATTCCTTTTTTACCTAAAGCATATTCTGTGAATAGAAGGGTATTGTCTTTATCATAAATAGAAACTGTAACTTTTTGTTGTCCATTGAGAGCAAAGCTAATTTCGTTTCCTTTTCCTTTTTTTACATTAAGTAAAAAATCGCCATCAACTGCGTAAGTGTTTAGACTGGCTAAAGCAAATACTAGTACCAAACTTAATTTTGAGATTGTTTTCATAATTCTTGTTTTTAAGTTGTTAGTTAAATTTCTATTGCTAAAGTATAGTAACAAACAAATTTATAACACAACAGAATTTTCTAATTATTATGTTATTTTCACTATTCGAAAACGATATAGTGATGTTTTGGGTAAAATAGAATATCTTTTGGGTAATTTTGAACATGCTGATTTTGTGATATATTGATAAATACGTTAAAAATGTGTAATAAAATGATGTAATTGATGATTTTGTATCAATAATTATTGTTTAAAATGGTTATTTTTTGAATATAATAAAAAATTGAAATTTAATTTATGTATTGTGTTTTTAATACGTTGAATTTTTATGAGATATTCAAAATCTTGAGATGTGTAAAAAAAAAAAGACTGCCTATGAAGACAGTCTTAATTTTGAGTAGTTTTTTTTTTTATTTTGTGTCAAGTAGTTTTTTATCATCTTCATCTTTCAAATAAACTTCTAATACGGGTTTTTTACTTAAAACAGCAGAGCCTCCATTTACTTTGATTGTGTGTTTTACCGATTTGAAATCATTAGTCACTATTAAGTAATAATTTCCTTCTGGGAATTCATCCAGATTGTAGGTTTTGGATATGCCTTTCTCACCAACAGTATTTTCAGAAAATAAAACTTTATTAGAAGTATCGTAAATAGATACTTTAGCTTTTTGTTGACCATTAAGAGCAAAACTAATTTCTATTCCTTTTCTTTTTTTTACGTTAAGTAAAAAATCACCATCAATAGCATAGGTAGTACTACAAGCCAATGCGAATAATGTCACTAAACTTAATTTTGAGATTGTTTTCATAATTCTTGTTTTAAGTTGTTGATAGGTTTTAGATTACTAAAATAATGTAACTAAAAGAAGTTTAACACAACAGAATTTGCCTATTAGAGTGTTATTTTGTCTTTTCGAAAACGTTATAGTGTTATTTTTGTTAATATAGTATAGGTTTGGGACAAAATAATACAGGTGCTTTTGTCTTTTCATGGTAAAAAAGAATAATAAAATTAGACGAATTGGCTTAAGTGTTACTATTTTTTTTATGTTTTTGCCTTTTTGATAATAAAAATTCAATTTATTGGTGTTTTTTAACGCAAAAAAAAGCTGTCATTTATGACAGCTTTTAAAAAGTATGAATTTTTATGGTCGAAGTACTAATTAATTTGAAGCAACATTTTTGTCAGCAAATGAAGTTTTGTAAACTTCTAAATAAGCTCTTTTGCTTAAAGTAACATTTGAAGCAGCTACTTTAATTTCATGTGTTACTTCTTTTAGGTCGGTTTTAACGATTAAAGAATAAGTTCCCATTGGTAATTCTTCTAAATTGTAATATTTTACAATTCCATTTTGACCAGTTGCGTTTTCAGTATAAATTAAGTTGTTTTCTGAATCAAATATTGCGATGGTAGCTTTTTGAACTCCATTCATTGCAAAGCTAATTTCGTTTCCTTTTCCTTTTTTTACGTTAAGTAAAAAATCTCCGTCTACTGCATATGTGTTTAAAGATACCAATGCAAAAAGTGCTACTAAACTTAATTTATTCATCATTTTCATATTTTCAATTTTTTAAATTATTAGTCATTATTTATTTTGCTAAATTAGTCTGATTACGTGTGACTAAGGACAACACATTTTTCAGATATGTGTGCTATTTTATCATTTACGAAAACGTTATATGTTAAAAAAGGTAAAATTGTATCATTAATTGTTTAGCTTTGTTAGAGACCAAACCGAAACTAAATGAAAAAAGTAGAAGCCGCTTTAGAAATTATTTCTCCGTCTTACGGAAGTTCATTTACAATTGCTAAGTATAATGAAAGTAGTAATATCAAATCCCATTTGTGGCATTACCACCCCGAGATTGAGTTGGTCTATGTTCATGGAGGTTCTGGAAAACGGCAGATAGGAAGTCATTTATCTTATTTTACAGATGGTGACCTTATATTAATAGGTAGCAATTTGCCTCATTGTGGATTTACGAATTCCCAAACAGGTAATAAATCAGAGACGGTCATTCAAATGAAGCCTGATTTTGTTGGAAATGACTTTTTTAATATACCTGAAATGGCTGCTGTCAAGAATTTATTACAGCAAGCTAAAGCTGGAATTGCATTTTTGGGAGAGAGTAAAGCTAGAATTGGAGCAAAAATCGAAATGATGCATCAATTGGATCCTTTTGATCGATTGATTGCGCTTTGGAGTATACTCAAAGAGATGAGTGAATCTAATGAAAGTATTATTTTGAATGCGGTTGGTTTTTCTTTGGAATTGCAGGTACAAGATAACGACAGGATTAATGTTGTCTTTAATTACGTAAAAGACCACTTTCAAGAACCTATAGCTTTAGAAGAAGTTGCTGATTTAGTGAGTATGACGATTCCTTCTTTTTGTAGGTACTTTAAAAAAATTACCAATAAAACTTTTACCACTTTTGTGAACGAATACCGAATTGTACATGCATCTAAACTTCTGGCTGAAAAACCAATGAGTATAAATGAGGTGTGTTTTGAGAGTGGTTTTAATAATTTTAGTCATTTTAATAAATCCTTCAAGGCCTATACAGGCAAAAGCGCTTCTCAATACCGTAATGAATTAAAAACCATTATAAAATAGACGGTCGTTTTTTACTAAAATATTGAACCTTAAGTTTTGTAAATTGCAGAAAATAAATTTTACAAAATGAAAAAGTTACAATCGATTATCTATATGTGTTTGTTTTTTTGCAGCACATTTCTTTTTGCAGCCAAAGTAGATACCCTTCAAGTAGCAAGCGTAGCGATGAATAAAACTTATAAAGCTGCAATTGTACTTCCTAATTCCTATGCAAAAAGCAAAACAGCTTATCCCGTATTGTATTTGCTTCATGGTGCTTATGGGCATTTTAATGATTGGTTGAGTAAAACACCAAATAAAGAAGCAGTTAAAAATCTTGCAGACCAATACGATATTATTATTGTAATGCCAGAAGGTGAGACTTTTAGTTTTTATTTGGATAGTCCAGTTAATTCAGGTAGCCAATTCGAGACTTTTATTACTAAGGAGGTAATTGGTGCAGTTGATAAAACATATAGAACAATTGCAGATAAACGGGCTCGTGCCATAACAGGATTATCGATGGGTGGTCATGGAGCTCTTTATTTATCAGCCAAACATCCCGATTTATTCTGCGCAGCAGGGAGTATGAGTGGTGCAGTTGATATGAGCACTATGCTTAACCGAGAATCTTCGCAGCAAGTCATTCAATTAATGCAGCCAGTTTTTGGCGAGCAAAGCGGAAATCAAGAAATGTATGTAAAGCATGCTGTATTGAGAATGGTTGATATTATCAAAGAAAATAAACTACCTTTAATTATTGATTGTGGTGTCGATGATTTTTTGATTGAATCCAATAGAGAATTGCATCGTAGATTGGTGTATAATAAAGTAGCACATGATTATACAGAAAGGCCAGGTGCACACACTTGGGAATATTGGGAAAATGCATTACCATATCACGTATTCTTTTTTAGTAAAATACTATCAAGAAAATAGCTGATTTTATTCTAATTGAATTTTTGGTTCGGTTTTTGAACAGAGCACTATATAACTTAAAACTTAAAAAATTATGAAACGTATAATTACATTATTTGCTATTATTGGATTATTAGCATTTTCTGGTTGTGAAGGACCTGAGGGGATTCCGGGACAAGATGGTTTGACCGCTGATGCATTTGAAATTAAGAATGTAAATTTAGGTAGAGTTACGGATAATCAATATAGTATAAGTAGTACATTTTTGTATGAAATTGGAGGAGATTTGTTTAATGATGAAACTATTTTAGTTTATAGATTAACTGGAACAATAAATTCAACTACTCCTATTTGGCAATTAATTCCAAGAACAATATATCATGATGATGGGAATGAATTAGATTATGATTATGATTTTAGTAAAGTTGATTTTGTTATTTCAGCAAGAGGAACCTATAATTTAGTAAATAAACCAAGTTTTATTAACAATCAGACCTTTAGAATTGTGATAATACCTTCAAATTTATTGTCTAAAGTAAATAAAGAAGATTATTTTTCAGTTATGAAATCTTTGAATTTAAATGAAAATGAAGTACAACAAGTAAGATTGTAGTTTTACTTTTTACGTGAATAAAAAAAGCTGTGAATTTTAATTCACAGCTTTTTTTGTACTTTAATTACTCAATAATATCTTCGTCTTTGTTAAGTTTTAATGAAACTAATACTCCAGTAAGTAGTGATAAGGCAATAAAACCAAGTGAAGCCCATTCAGGAACTTCAATATAATTATGAAGTAGCATTTTTAAGCCTACAAAGCTCAAAATAGCGATTAAACTGTATTCTAAATAGCTAAATTTAGCAAGCATATTTGCCAAGAAGAAATACATAGATCTTAAACCTAGTATGGCAAAAATATTAGAGCTAAATACTAAAAAAGGGTCTGAGGTTATTGCTAAAATAGCCGGAACGCTATCAACAGCAAATAAAACATCCATTACTTCAATTACAATTAAAGCGACAAAAAGTGGCGTGGCGTGATTCTTTTCGTTTATTTTAATAAAAAAATGCTCTTTATCAGTGTGCGAAGTTAATGGTATGATTTTACCAAGAGTTTTGTATATAAAAGATTCTTTAGGTTCAAATTCGTCATCGTCACCTGCAAAAAACATCTTTACAGCAGTAAAAAGCAAGAATGCTCCAAATAAATAAGTAGTCCAAGCAAATTTATTGATGATTAATACACCAAAGAAAATCATTAGTCCTCTAAAAACTATTGCACCTAAAATTCCCCAAAAGAGTACGCGGTGTTGGTATTTTTGTGGAATCTTGAAAGCTGAAAAAATTATTGCAATAACAAAAATATTGTCAACACTTAGCGATAGTTCTATTAAGTAGCCAGTGATAAATTTCATTGAAGCAACGGCAGGTTTTAATCCTGTAGTGTTGGCAACATATTCATTGCTATAAAGCCAATATATTACTCCAGAGAAAAGCATTGAAATTGTAAACCAAATCAACGTCCATTTGCTGGCTTCTTTAGTGTTGATTATATGAGGAGTTTTATTGAAAACACCTAGGTCTAATGCTAAAATTCCCGTAATAAAAACCAAAAAGAGAGTCCAAATCAACATAATAGTTTGTTTTAAATGAGCTACAAAGATAGTTTTTGAATTTTGACTTAAAAAGAGATATAAAAAATTAAATTCATTTTTTTTAAATCATGCATTATTTTTTGCTTATTTGATTCGTTTTGATTTGTTTTATAGATATAAAAAAAGTGCTAACTATAATAGCTAGCACTTTCTATATAAGTATTGTAGAAATTACAAAGCAGATTTAACTGTTTTGATAATTCTTGCAGCAATTTTGTATGGATCACCATTAGAAGCTGGTCTTCTGTCTTCTAACCATCCTTTCCATCCTTTTTGTACAGTCATTAAAGGAATACGGATTGAACAACCTCTATCTGATACACCATAAGAGAAATCATGAATAGATGCAGTTTCGTGTTTACCAGTTAAACGTTGATCGTTATATGCTCCATAAACTGCAATGTGTTCAGCAGTTACTGGACGGAAAGCTTCACATATTTTTTCATATACTTCTTGAGAGCCACATGTTCTTAAAACTTCGTTAGAGAAGTTAGCATGCATTCCAGAACCATTCCAATCTGTGTCTCCTAGAGGTTTTGGGTGGTACTCGATATAGTAACCGTATTTCTCAGTTAAACGATCTAAAAGGTAACGTGCTACCCAAATTTCGTCTCCTGCTTTTTTTGCTCCTTTTGCGAATAATTGGAATTCCCATTGTCCGCAGGCTACTTCTTGGTTAATTCCTTCAAAGTTAATTCCTGCTGCAATACATAGGTCAGCGTGTTCTTCAACTAATTTTCTTCCGTGAGTATTTTTTCCTCCAACTGAACAATAGTACATACCTTGTGGAGCAGGATATCCTCCAACAGGGAATCCAAGAGGAAGTTGTGTTTTAGTGTCCATTATAAAGTATTCTTGCTCAAAGCCGAACCAGAAATCATCATCTTCATCATCAATAGTAGCTCTACCGTTAGATGGGTGAGGTGTACCATCTGCGTACATAACTTCAGACATTACTAACCATCCGTTGATACGAGTTGGGTCAGGGTAAATGGCAACAGGCACTAAAAGACAATCAGAAGATCCGCCTTCAGCTTGTTTTGTAGAGGATCCATCAAAAGACCAGTTGCCTAGTTCTTCTAAAGTTCCTTGGAAATTTTCATGCTCTTCAACTTTTGTTTTACTTCTTAAATTTTGTGTTGGTTCGTATCCGTCTAACCAGATGTACTCTAATTTAATTTTAGCCATAACTATATGAATTTGTTTTATTTTTTTTCTGGGTCAAATATAAATTTATTTTTTTTACTACTAAAAAATAGGGGGTAATAATTATGCTTTTGTTGAAGGATTTTAATTAAGTGTAATTTTGGAGGGGGTATATTTTAAAAAAAATAATTTTATACCTACTAAAAATACAAATTCGTAATAATTATCTTTTTTTTATTGAGTAATTAATGTGTCGATTGATAAATAGATGTTTTTTATATAAAATAACTGCTTTTTTTTGTTATATTTTTGTAAAAAAGTAGTTTTTGTATTGAAAGTTGTTCGTTTTTATGAATATTTCTTGTTTTGTACTTGTGGTTTGTTCATCCAATTAGCTTTTATCTTTTTTTGAGTTTTATTTAGGTCTTACGATAAATTTTTTATTGCAGTTTGCTTAACTATGTGGTAGTTTGTTTTTTTGCTCTTTCTTTTTTTTCGTCCAATTATTAAATTTTAATACTCCGCTCTAAAAGTGTAATTGCTTATATTTGTTACATTAAAAAATAAATTGATAATAATTAAAAACCATTACTATGTCTACAATACGTTTTCAAGCTTTAAGTGAAGCAGCGAATAGAAAGCCGGTAAAATTTGAGGAATCAGATAGAAAGTCATCTCTTTTTGGTTCAAATGTTTTTAATGATAAAGCAATGAAGCAATATTTGACTTCGGATGCTTACAAAGCAGTTAAAGGTGCCATTTTGCATGGAACAAAAATTGACAGAAAAATTGCAGATTACATAGCAATGGGAATGAAAGAGTGGGCTTTAGCTAAAGGTGTTACTCATTATACGCATTGGTTTCAACCATTAACAGGTACTACAGCGGAGAAGCATGATGCTTTTTTTGAAACTTCTTATGATGGTAGTGATCCAGTAGAAAAATTTGGTGGAGCGCAATTGGTTCAACAAGAGCCTGATGCCTCTAGTTTTCCAAATGGAGGGATTAGAAATACTTTTGAAGCTAGAGGTTATACTGCTTGGGATCCAACTTCTCCAGCTTTTATTTATGGTACAACTTTATGTATTCCAACTATTTTTATCTCGTATACTGGTGAAGCGTTAGATAATAAAATTCCATTATTAAGAGCTTTATCAGCTATGGATGAAGCTGCGACTGAAGTGTGTAAGTATTTTGATAAAAACGTAAAGAAAGTAACGGCAACTTTAGGATGGGAGCAAGAATATTTCTTAATCGATAAATCTTTGGCAAATTCTCGTCCCGACTTGATGATGACAGGTAGAACTTTATTAGGGCATACTTCAGCAAAAGGGCAACAGTTGGATGATCATTATTTTGGTTCTATTCCATCACGAGCTTTAACTTTTATGAGAGATCTTGAGCAAGAGTGCATGTTACTTGGGATTCCAGTTAAAACACGTCATAACGAGGTTGCTCCAAACCAATTTGAGTTAGCGCCAATTTTTGAAGAAACGAACTTAGCAGTTGATCACAATTGTTTGTTGATGGATGTAATGGGGAAAGTTGCTGAACGACATGATTTCAAAGTGTTGTTGCACGAAAAACCATTTAAAGGTGTTAATGGTTCTGGTAAACACAATAACTGGTCATTGGCTACAGATACTGGAGTGAACTTGTTAAGCCCAAGTAAAACGCCGATGAGCAACTTACAATTTTTGACTTTCTTTGTTAACACTATCAAAGCCGTTAATGATTATGAAGAGTTATTAAGAGCCTCAATCGCTACGGCTAGTAATGATCATAGATTAGGAGCTAATGAAGCACCACCAGCGATTATCTCTGTCTTTATTGGTGAACAATTAACCAAAGTATTAGCTGAATTAGAGGGTGTAACTGCTGGAAAATTATCACCTGAAGAAAAAACAGATTTAAAATTGAATGTAGTTGGTAAAATTCCAGACGTACTTTTAGACAATACAGATAGAAATAGAACTTCTCCATTTGCTTTTACGGGAAATAAATTTGAGTTTAGAGCCGTAGGTTCTTCTGCAAACTGTTCTAATGCAATGACTACTTTGAATGCTATTGTGGCAAAACAACTAAAAGATTTTAAAATAGAAGTTGACGCTCTCATAGAAGAAAAAGACATGAAAAAAGACGATGCTATTTTCAATGTAATAAGAGAGTACATCAAACAATCTAAAAAGATTCTTTTTGAAGGAGATGGCTACAGCGAAGCATGGGCTAACGAAGCAGCAAAAAGAGGATTGAGTAACTTCAAAACGACACCAGAGGCATTGAAAGCGAGAGCTTCTAAAAAAGCTTTAGATTTATTTGCTGAGTTAGGTATTATGAATCATGTTGAGGTTGAAGCTCGTTATGAAATTGAATTAGAGGAGTACACCAAAAAAATTCAAATTGAAGGACGTGTTTTAGGGGATATTTCTAAAAATCATGTGATTCCAACTGCAATCCGTTACCAAAATACTTTAATTGAAAATGTAAAAGGACTAAAAGATATTTTTGGGTCAGATTATGAAAATGTTGCAAAAGAACAAATCATTCTCATCAAAGAAATTTCAGGTCATATTGAAGGAATCAATTCAAAAGTTGCTTTAATGACTAACGAAAGAAAAATCGCCAACAACTTGACAGATGCTCAGGAAATGGCTGAAGCATATTGTAATAAAGTAAAACCATATTTTGAAGAAATTCGTAACCATTGTGACAAACTAGAATTGTTAGTTGACAATGAATTATGGACTTTAACTAAATACAGAGAGTTATTGTTTACTAAGTAATATAAAGTACTAGTTACTTGTAATGGGAACCTAATTTTGGGTTCCCATTTTTGATTTTTTTTGAAAACCGATACGATTTTAGCATCTATCGGTTTTTTTGTAATCCAACTTCTGGTTTAAACCAAGAATTTAAAAAAACTGGTTATCTTTGCACCACATCAACACAAACTAATTTCATGAGTTCAGATACTTCTAAAAGATATGCACAACGCGGTGTTTCGGCATCCAAAGAAGATGTGCATAATGCTATTAAAAACATCGATAAAGGTTTATTCCCACAAGCGTTTTGTAAAATTGTCCCTGATTACCTTACCCAAGATAAAGACTATTGCTTGATTATGCATGCCGATGGCGCAGGAACAAAATCCTCACTAGCGTATATGTATTGGAAAGAAACTGGGGATATCTCTGTTTGGAAAGGCATTGCGCAAGATGCATTAATTATGAATATTGATGATTTGTTGTGTGTAGGAGCTACTGACAATATTTTACTTTCGTCTACTATCGGAAGAAACAAAAATCTTATTCCTGCTGAGGTGATTTCGGCGATTATTAATGGTACTGAAGAATTAATTCAGGAACTGGCTACTTTTGGGGTGACTATTCATTCTACAGGTGGTGAAACGGCCGATGTAGGTGATTTAGTTCGCACTATTATTGTAGATTCTACGGTTACTGCAAGAATGAAACGTTCCAAAGTAATTGATAATGCCAATATTCAAGCAGGCGATGTTATTGTTGGTTTGGCATCTTTTGGTCAAGCCACTTATGAAAAAGAATACAACGGAGGAATGGGAAGTAACGGATTAACTTCTGCCCGTCACGACGTTTTCGAGAAATATTTAGCGGCCAAATATCCTGAGAGTTTCGATGCCGCTGTTCCTTCAGAATTGATTTATTCTGGACAAGTAAAATTGACAGATGCTGTTGAAAATTCGCCTATCGATGCGGGTAAATTGGTCTTGTCACCAACCAGAACGTATGCGCCAATTATTAAGGCTATTTTAGATAAATATTCTTCTAATGAGGTACACGGAATGGTACACTGTAGCGGAGGAGCGCAAACTAAAATCCTGCATTTTGTCAATAATTTGCATATTATAAAAGACAATTTGTTTCCAGTACCGCCTTTGTTTCAATTGATTCAAGAACAATCCAAAACCGATTGGAAAGAGATGTATCAAGTATTCAATTGCGGACACCGAATGGAGTTATACGTGCCAGAAGCTATAGCGCAAGACATCATTGCGATTTCAAAATCGTTTAATGTTGATGCGAAAATTGTAGGTAGAGTAGAAGCTTCGGATGCCAAAAAACTAACCATCAACAGCGAATACGGTACTTTCGAATACTAAATTGTTTAAATGTTTAAAGTTTAAAATTGTTTAAGTAACGAAGAATTACATCTTTTAAACAACCTTAAACCTTAAACTTTTAAACCATTTTAAACAATCTTAAACCCTAAACCCCTTTTCCCTATGTACGAACTACTTTTTTGGCGTTATCAAGAAGGCATTTACCTCAATCATCATTTGGTTTATGAAGCCTTGGTCGAACAAGAAATCGTTGAGGGTTTAGAAGATTTACCTGTTGAGGTTATTCTCAATCGGTTGAATAGTGTTTTCGCTACTTGGGAAAAAGTAGACGACAGCAGTTGGAAAAACACCAAAGGCAAAGGCGCTTTTCAGGTCAAAACCACGCCGCAAAGCATTCAAATTGACTGCTATGGCACCGATGGAAAAACGATGAATCTATTGGCCGACACGCTCGAAGAGTTCAAATGTCCAGTTTATGACCCTCAAGTTCCCGTTCGCTACGACGAGTTCAACGAATAATTTTTAGGAGCTATTTCCAGCGCTCCGTTACAAGTCCTCACAAAAAAAATGATTTTTCTATATTCTAAAAGGAGCTTCTGTTAGTCGCTCTTTTAGAACAAGAAAAATCAATTTTTTTTGCTCCGGGCTTTCCACTGCGGTCTGGGCTAAGTAGGTCGCTACATAGTTTTGATTATTTTTGATGTTTTTTAAGGTTGATACAACGCTTAAAGTTTTATCTTTAAAGCTTATTAGATTATTATCCCATAAACAAAATGATGATTTTTAGTTGATTACACTATAATCAATTGCATCCCGCTTTAGCGGGATGACATAATGATTACTATGTTATTGGCTTTAGCCGAAATTAGTGTAGATTTTGGCTAAAGCCCAATATAGACCTCATTTTTTAAGAACGGGCTAAAGCCCATTCCTATTGATTTTTCGCAAAAAAAATAATCAACTAAGGCTTTATAAGACTTATTTAAATACTATGAACTTTAATTTATTTTCCAACGCTATTTTAGAAAATGACCGTGTGCAATTGCGCCCGCTAGAAATGGATGATGTTACTCATTTATTACCCATTTCTTTGCACGAACCCGAAACTTGGGAATTCTCATTAGTAAAAGCGGATGGTCAGGCCAATCTCGAAAACTATATTCAATTAGCTTTGAAGGCAAAGGAAACACAGAAAGAATTTCCTTTTATTGTTTACGATAAACAATCGGAAAAATATGCTGGAAGCACACGTTTTTATGACATCAATTTTGAATTCAAAACGCTGCAATTGGGCTACACTTGGTATGGTAAAGATTTTAGAGGAACGGGACTCAACAAGCATTGCAAATATTTGTTGCTTCGTTTTGCTTTCGAGACTTTAGGTATGGAGCGCGTAGAATTTAGAGCCGATGCCAATAACCAACGCAGTATTGCGGCGATGAAACGTATTGGTTGCACGGTGGAAGGTATTTTGAGAAATCATATGCCTACGCATACTCCCGAAATACGAAGAGATAGTATTATTTTGAGTATTTTGAAGGACGAGTGGTTTGATAAGGTAAAAATGAATTTGGAAAAGCAATTGTAGTCTCTTTCCAAAAAGGTACGATGTTTCTCTTTAGCCCCGATTGCAGTGGAAATCCTTTGATGCCGGGGTTCGGCAGCAAAGATTGTAACGGAAAGCGGGACGATGTAGCCTGATAAAGCCTTTTGTATCTGCTCCTGATATAAAATAATGTTTCGATATTATTTTTTGGAATTGGGTGGTTATCCCAAAAAATGGAAATACCTTTGCGCTTTAGTTATACAATTTAAACACACTTTCATATGAAAATAAATTTAAAAAGCGGGATTGAGCAGCTTTTGTTCGGGATGAAACAAAATGATGTGACCGCCCTTTATGGTAAGCCAGACCGCAATTACAAAGACGAAGATGATAACGTGATTTTGGTGTACAACAAATTGAAAATGCGTTTGACTTTTTATCAAGAAGAAGACTTGAGATTAGGCTATATCGTAGCTTCGAGTCCAAAATTAGAACTGTTTGGTAATTTGATTATTGATAAACCCATTGCATCGGTTAAAAAAGAGTTGGCTGCAAAAGGAATAACCAAATTCACACAAGAAGAATTTGATACGTTTGAAAATTACTTCAACGAAGAGAATTGGTTTATTTTACAAACCGAGTTTGAAGAAGTAGTAAAGTTTGAGATTGGTGCGATTATCAATCAAAAAGACGAATTTGACTGGAAATTTGGAAAGAAATAAGCCTTTCTAAAGCATAAAAAAAACCGATAACATTTCACTTGTTATCGGTTTTTTATTTTGTTCCAAAAGGAAATTTACATCAAACACTATTTCAATATAGTCCAATCGTGTTTTTGTCATATCGAGCGCAGTCGAGATATAGTGAGGGTTCTCGACTGCGCTCGAACTGACAATATGAACTATTTATAGAAGTTATTGGATTTACTTCGTTTCTGGTTTTTTATCCATAATTTCTAATTCGAATACAAGATTGGCATTGGGTGGAATTACTCCGCCAGCACCTCTTTCGCCATAGCACAAATTAGATGGCATAATAGCAATCATTTTTTCTCCTAAATGTAGCAAGCTTAACGCTTCGATAAATCCTGGAATCATACCTTCTTTTTTGCCAGCAACGAAAGGGAAAGGTTGGTAGCCGTTTTGAGCGGCGCGGTTCGCATCGAATTTTCCGTAGGCTTTGTTCACCTCTTCGTAGCTACTGTCAAACAAGTTACCATCTTCAAAATAACCGGCGTAGTGAAAGTAAATGGTCGACCCATCAACAGGTTTTACATCGCTTCCTTTTTGAATAACCTGATAAATTACACCTGAAGGAGTTTTTGTTCCTGATGCTCTAACTGAGCTAATGTAATCGGCTTTAGCTTTTATAACTGGACCAAATTTTGCTTCATAGGCTTTTTTGGCTTCGGCTTCTAAAGCGGCTTTTTTGGCTTTATTTTCGGCATCAATAGCGGCTTGCTTTTTGGCATCCTCTGCTTTATTGGCATAATAGTCTGTGAAAACTTTGGCTGCATTGAATTTTTTAGCCAAAGCGCCTTTGCGTGTAATGGTAACCTTAGTAATTACATCGTTTTGTTCAATGGCATTTACTACATTCATTCCTTCAGTAACGTGACCAAACACAGTGTGTTTTCCGTCTAGCCAAGGCGTGTCTTTGTGTGTAATAAAGAATTGGCTTCCGTTGGTAGCGGGACCAGAATTAGCCATAGATAAAATACCGCCTTTATCGTGTTTCAAATCGGTAAATTCGTCTTTGAATTTGTATCCTGGGTCACCAGAACCATTACCTTCTGGGTCACCACCCTGAATCATAAAGTCTTTGATGACACGGTGGAATTTTAATCCATCATAAAATGGTTTTCCTTTTAATTTTTCTTTGTTTACATAAGGGTTAGTTCCTTCTGCCAAACTTACAAAATTAGCTACAGTAACTGGAGTTTTTTGAAACTCAAGTGCCAAAACTATTGTTCCTTTATTGGTTTCAATGGTAGCAAATAATCCTTCTCCAGGGGCAATTTTTGTTGGATTAACAGCGGTTTTCGCTGCTGGTTTTTTAGCAGGAGTGGCTACTTTTTTTACTTGTGCATTGATGCTTACTATCCCGAAGAATAATAAAAAAAGCAATTTTGATTTCATTTGTTTTTGATGTTTTTTTTAATTGGTACTCAGTACTTAGTTCTTAGTTTTTAGTCCATAGTCCTTAGCTGTTGTAAATAGTGCTTAGTAATAGCTAATCACTAATTACTATTCACCAAGTACTACATTTTTTCTAATAACTCAATTTCGAAAATGATGTTGGCATTAGGTGGAATTGGTCCTACACCTTGAGCACCATAACCTAAATTAGATGGGATGAAAATAGTAGCTTTTTCACCAAATTTTAATTTTTCAATTCCTTCAATAAATCCAGGAATCAAACCGTCTTTTTTACCATATTCAAAAGGAATCGGTAAATATTGTTTAGCTGCTGCACGAGCGGCATCAAACTTTCCGAAAGTTTTTGAAACACTTTCGATGCTACTATCAAAAAGGCTTCCGTTTTCTAAAAATCCAGCATAGTGAATATAAACCGGTGTTCCAACAGTAGGTTTTTTACCATTACTTTTTTGAGTAATCACGTATTCTAAACCTGTATTGGTTTTGGTAGCTTTTGCTTTCAAGGCTTTGAAATTAGCTACTTTTTGGTCTTGTACGGCTTTGAATTTTGCATTATAAGCGTCTAATTCGGCTTGTAATTTTTTCTGATTTTCGGCTTCAACGATATAATAATCGTGGAATGTCTTTACAGCATTGAATTTTTTTGCAGCTTCACCATTTCTGATGATGGTCACTTTTTTCATAAAGTCACCTTGCTTGATTTGGTTAACCACTTCCATTCCGTTGCCTACAACTTGACCGAAAATAGTGTGTTTTCCGTCTAACCAAGGCGTTTCTAAATGCGTGATAAAAAATTGACTGCTATTGGTTGTTGGTCCATTATTGGCCATTGCCAAAACACCACCTTTGTCAAATCTAAACTCACAAAATTCATCTTTGAATTTGTAACCTGCATCACCAGAACCAGTTCCTAGAGGGTCTCCAGTTTGAATCATAAAATCTTCGATAACGCGGTGGAATTTTAAACCATCATAATACGGGCGATTTTTCAAATTGGGGTCGGTAATGAATTCATTAGTTCCTTCGGCTAGTGTTACAAAATTAGCTACCGTTATAGGAGCTTTATCATACGCTAGTTGTAAGATGATATCACCTTTATTGGTTTCAATTTTGGCATATAAACCATCTGGTAAATCGTTTTTTTCTTCATTTTTACAAGAGAAGAAACTTGTTAAGGCTAGTAATCCAAGAACAATTCTTTTTTTCATTTTAATAAATTGATTTTAGGTTTTTTATTGATTTAGGGTATCTTTTGCAATCGTTTGTTGTTTTAATAAAGCTTTAGCTCTAAGCATTTCTTGTTTTTTAAGTTCGGCTTCGGGCATAAAATTTCGTAAAGTTACGGTACATAATAGAGGTATGTTAGTGCCAATTTTTTTATTGTCACCGTGGTAGCCATAGCCCATATGTGATGGAAATAAGAATACAAAAGTTTCTTTTTTACGCATTAGTTTAATACCATCTCTTAGCCCCATCATAATGTTTTGTTTGTCCACATAATAGGTTTGAGGTTGTGTTTCTTCCTTAGTGTAAATAATGTTTCCTTTCAAATCTTTTACTTCGTAGTCATAAAAAGCAACATCTCCTTTTTTGGGTGTAAGAGTATCTTGCATATTTCTTTTCGAAAAATGGTACCAATATCCTTTTTTGGAGGCTAAGAATTCTATTCCAGCATTTTTTTTGATGACAGCTTGAATTCGGTCTTCCTCAGAAGCTACCAATTTTTTATTGCGTTCTATTGATTTTTTCATAAAACTTCCTGAAGCTTGCGAAAGCGGTCTGCGGGCCTCTTGGTTTTGTTCGCAGCTCCAAAGGAAGCAAGCCAATAAAACGACTAAAAGACTGTTTTTTATACTGTTCATACGATTATATATTAAGTTGATGTACCAATTCTACAAATTTAGCTACGGTAGCACTAAGCGATTCTTCAGATTTTCCTCCAGCTGCATTGATGTGACCTCCGCCATTAAAATGGTTTCTAGCAAATTCATTGACATCAAAATCACCTTGAGAGCGGAAAGAGATTTTGATGATTTTTTCTTCTTGATTTTCAATAAAAATAGCCGAGAATACAATTCCTTTGATACTCAATCCATAATTGACAATACCTTCGGTGTCGCCTTTTACAAAATGAAATTCATTCAATTCGGCTTGAGTAAGGGTAATATAAGAAGTTTGTTTCTCAGGAATCAATTGCATATTCTGCAAAGCTCTTCCCAATAGTTGTAAGCGATTATAGGAACTATTATCAAAAAGCAAGGTTGGAACAACGGTATTTTCTACACCCAAATCAATCAAATCGGCGACAATACGATGGGTGTTTCCTGTTGTTTTTGGAAAACGAAAAGACCCTGAATCGGTCAAAATACCCGTGTAGATACAAGTTGCTATGGTTTTATCGATACTTGATTTTTGACCCAAATAGGTAATGAAGTTGTAAATCATTTCGCAAGTTGAACCAAATTGTGTGTCCGAATACATCACTGTGGCATAATCATCAGGTTTTTGATGATGGTCAATCATAATGAATGGAACGCTAAGTGTTTGTAAAACCGTTTCCATTTCACCCGTACGGTGCAAAGCGTTAAAATCCAAAGTGAAAATAAGTTCCGCTTCCTTTAATATATCAGTACATTTTTCTCTTTCTTTTTCGTAAACTTCTACCGTTTCAGAACCCGGTAGCCAAGCCAAAAAATCCGGAAATTCATTGGGAGCTATCACAACGGGTTGGTTATTGTTCTTGACCAGAAAATGATACAGCGCCAAAGTAGAACCCATAGCATCGCCATCTGGACCTCGGTGCGGAATAATCGCAATTTTTTTTGATGTTGCTAATAACTCTTGAACGGCTTGAATATCTTGTATTGTCATTCGTAATTTTGATTTTTTTTAAAGAACACCAAATAACTGCTTTGCCTTTTCATTGTTGACCAAAATGTTTAGTCATAGGTGTTGAACTCCATTAGAGGTTATGTTCATTTCATAAGTTGCGAAATTACATTTTTTTATCTAATGTAAAAATCATTAAGAGTTATTTGGGATTTTAACGAAAAGGAAGTTTTCTTCTAATGTTATCATATAAAATAGCCTTTGGTCCTTTTACAATTTGTGATTTGTAAATCCCTAATGTTCCCGAGCAAAAATAAGCAATAACACACGCCAAAGCGATATAAATACTGCTTTCTAAGCCAAAAAGCTCTATTCCCATTAAGCTACAAGCAATAGGTGTATGCGTGGCGCCTGAAAAAACAGCCACAAATCCCATTCCTGCCAAAAGCGCAATGGGCATCGGAACAACAAGCGACAAAGCACTTCCTAAAGTAGCCCCTACAAAAAACAAAGGCGTAACTTCTCCTCCTTTAAAACCTGCGCCTAAGGTGAAACCAGTAAATAGAATTTTCAATAAAAAAGCATACCACGGATTTGCAGTACTAAAAGAGTCAACAATCACGGGTACTCCTAGACCAATATAAGGTTGAACGGAAAAAGTAAAAATCACCAAAGCCAAAATACATCCGCCAACCAAAGGGCGAAATGGTGCATAAGCAATCGTCCTACTAAATAAATGACCCCAAAAGTGAGTAGAACGCGAAAAGAGTAGTGCGGCAAGTCCAAAAAGAATACTGGCCAACACCGTCCATAAAATAGTTGTAAACGAAAACTCAGGCACAGTCGGAATGCTGTAGTGAGTGTGCTTCACCGGCCATAATTCTACAGTATAATAAGCTGCGTAAGCCACTGCAAAAGATAAAAAAATGGTCTTAAAAGTAACTTTTTTAAAACTCAGTACTTCGATGGCAAAGATTGCTCCCGCAATTGGTGTTCCAAAAACAGAAGCAAAACCGGCACTGATTCCGAGAACCAACATGGTCTTTCGGTCGATATCAGCCCATTTGAGCCAGCGCTGAATTCCGTCCGAAATCGCCGCTCCCATTTGTACCGCTGTACCTTCGCGTCCTGCAGAACCACCAAAAAGATGTGTGAGTAAGGTGGTAATCAAAACCAAAGGTGCCATTCTGAAGGGTATGGTTTGTTGCGGTGTGTCGTATTCTTCCAAAATTAAATTATTGCCCTTGACCACTGATTTTCCGTAGTAATGATACAATAAACCAATAGCAAATCCACCCAAAGGCAAGAATCCAATAATCCAGAAATTATCCGTTCTAATTTGGGTAACTTTTTCTAAAGCCAACAAAAAAACCGCAGATGCTGACCCAGAAAAAAAGCCTACCACTACACAAACGAAAATCCATTGGAGTAGCGTAAGCCCTTTATTTTTTATAGTGTCAAAAGTCATAGTGAGAAACAAAAGCAAATGATGTTGCTAATGTAAGCATTCAATTTAAATTTAGATTACTAATCCTTTGGATGATTTTTTTTAAACCACACTTCGATACCTCAGTGCAGGCTAGAAACATAGAATTTATAGTCTTTAAAAAAGAAAATAAAGACGTTTTACTATTCACATAGCTCATCTATGTGATAAATAGTGCTATTTCTATTTTTTCTATGTTGATTTGCTTCAATCTATGATTCTATGTGGTTACTTTTTTTATTTGATTTTGCACCAAACGTGAATAGCTATTCAGCAGCAATAGCCGTAAATTCAATTTCAACCAAATATTCTGGCGCGACCAATTGATTAATGCCATAAAAACCAGTCGTGGGTTTCACCTCTTTAAAGAAAGTCGAGTGTGCTTTCGCCACATCCTCAAAAGTGCTAACATCGGTAGTAAAAATGCGAGTTCTAATCACATCTTTCATCCCCACATTCAAATCTTCTAATACTTTTTCAACTCTTTCGAGTATGTTCAGCGTTTGCGCATACGCATCATTTGCCTTTACTTTTTCGCCATCCACAATCGCTACAGTTCCCGAAACTTCTATGATGTTTCCAATACGAACCGCACGGCAGTACCCCATTTTATCCTCCCACGGTGAGCCAGTCAAAATATTTTGTCTTTTCATTTTCCTAATTTAAAATTACTTTTTGGTTATTAATAGAACAACAAAACTAGGCAATCATCGTTCAATAAAAAAACGATTACCATACGTTAAAAGTTACATTTGTTTCTTTTTTGGAGCAGTAGTAAAGTGCATTTTTGCCATCATCGTCCCGTGATACGCTATATCTTTGCCGCCGAACCCCGGCAGCAAAGGATGCCGCTCCTCCCGGGGCTAGCAGGAAGCAAAGAATCTTTTTGTATACATTTTTCAATATATTTCTTGGAACATCGATAACATACTTGCAAAACACCTATTAAATGTTAAGATATTTCTAATACCTTAGTATAAAATAAGAAATAAGTTAGTTTTGTAAACACAAAAGGATTCTTCCTTTGCAATCAATCAAAATTACAAAAGCATCTTAGCGAATGAAACATTTTTTATTCCTTTTTTTATTCTTGGTATTGGCATTCAAAGCAAATGCTCAAGCAGAGTTTGGTCCAAAATTCAAGCCGATTCCGCCCGCTAAGTTTCCTGCAGCGCCAAAGAAAAAAGTTATTCCGCCCGCCGAGCTGCCCAAAATAGAGCAACCCAACGTGTTTAATTCGCCAGAAAATCCAAACAAAACATCCACTACAATAAGCAAGTCGAATGATGTAGATATGTTTCCCAAAGAGAAATTTATCAACGTGGGCGAGGAGTACTTAAAAAAGATGCAAAAAGACGTCGATAAAACGTTGAACGAAAATAATATGCCTTTGCTTCGTCGTAATTTCGATTTTGGTCAAATCAATACTAAGTCCAAGTATGTGATTGTAAGAGTGCGAGATTTTATTTATGTAGATGGCGACTTACTTCGAATATATCAAAATGCGACAATACTAAAAGAGCAAGTTTTTCTTGGCGATTCTTTTACGGATATCAAAATTTTATTGGGTGAAGGCTTTAATAAACTAGATTTCGAGGCGCTCAATACGGGAACTAGTGGAGGCAACACCGCCGAAATCATCATCATAGATGACCAGAAAAAAGTACTTTCCAAAAATTATTGGGACAACTTAGCCACTGGTTTTAAGGGAACTATACTCTTGGTGAAAGAGTAAGATTTCGGTCTTTGCTACAAAATAAAAATTTTTCAAAATTCAATTTTTCAATTCCGAAATTTAGAAGTATTTTTGCGCATGCAACACAACGTACTTATTTTAGATTTCGGATCGCAATACACTCAGCTTATTGCGCGAAGAGTTCGAGAATTAAACATATTCTGCGAAATCTTCCCTTACAATCACTTTCCTAGTGATTTATCATCTTACAAAGCAGTAATTCTTGGCGGAAGCCCATTTTCTGTTCGTTCAGAAGATGCGCCACATCCAGATTTATCTCAAATTAGAGGAAAACTTCCTATGCTGGCCGTATGTTACGGAGCACAATATTTAGCGCATTTTAGCGGTGGAGAAGTAGCAGCTTCTAATACTAGAGAATATGGTAGAGCCAATTTGTCTTTCATCAAAGAAAATGAAATCTTCTTCGAAGGTGTTTCTGAGAATAGCCAAGTTTGGATGAGCCATAGTGATAGTATCAAAGCATTACCAACCAACGGTGTTAAATTAGCAAGTACTCACGATGTAGAATTTGCGGCTTACAAAATTGAAGGCGAAACTACTTACGCTATTCAATACCATCCAGAGGTTTTTCACTCTACAGATGGTTCTAAAATGTTGGAGAATTTCTTGGTAAAAATTGCCGAAGTGCCTCAAAACTTTACACCAAACGCTTTCGTAGAAGAAATTGTAGCTGAAATGAAAGAAAAAATCGGAAATGACAAAGTAGTTCTTGGTCTTTCTGGTGGAGTAGATTCTACTGTAGCTGCGGTATTATTGAATAAAGCAATTGGTAAAAACCTATATTGTATTTTTGTAAATAACGGTTTACTTCGTAAAAACGAGTTCCAAAGTGTTTTAGACCAATACGAAGGTATGGGACTAAATGTAAAAGGAGTGGATGCTTCGCAACGTTTTTATGATGCACTTGCTGGAATAACAGACCCAGAATTAAAAAGAAAAGCCATCGGAAATGCTTTTATTGAAGTTTTTGATGATGAGTCACACAAAATAGAAGATGTTACTTGGTTAGCGCAAGGAACAATTTATCCTGATGTAATTGAGTCAGTTTCTGTAAAAGGTCCTTCTGCAACTATCAAATCACATCATAATGTGGGTGGTTTACCAGATTATATGAAACTGAAAATTGTAGAGCCTCTGCGTATGCTTTTCAAAGACGAAGTACGTCGAGTAGGAGCTACTTTAGGAATCGACCCAGAGTTATTGGGAAGACATCCTTTCCCAGGACCAGGTTTGTCTATTCGTATTCTAGGAGATATTACTCCAGAAAAAGTACAAATTTTGCAAGATGTTGATAAAGTTTTTATCGATGGTTTAAAATCTTGGGGATTGTATGACAAAGTTTGGCAAGCAGGTGCTATTTTGTTGCCTGTAAATAGTGTTGGTGTGATGGGTGATGAGCGTACTTACGAAAAAGTAGTAGCGCTTAGAGCTGTTGAATCTACCGATGGTATGACTGCGGATTGGGTTCACCTACCTTATGAGTTTTTGATGAAAGTGTCTAACGATATCATTAATAAAGTAAAAGGTGTTAATCGTGTGGTTTACGATATTAGTTCGAAACCGCCAGCCACAATCGAGTGGGAATAAAATAAGTTGACAAGTTTCTTTTTTAAGAGAAATTACAATAATTAATGCGAAAACGGTATCAGATTTTGGAATAAAATTTGATACCGTTTTGCTATCTTTGAACGGTACTAATTTATAATTTATTCGGATGCAATATTATAGTAAGATTTGGCTTTGCGGTTTGTTTTTTATAGGAAGTTTGTTTGCTCAAGACAAAGCAACCACTCATAAAGTTGCTAAAGGTGAAACCATAGCGCAAATCGCTCAAAAGTACAAAGTAAGTCCCTACGACATCTATCAATTAAATCCTGATGCCCAAGCTGGAATCAGTCAAAATACACTTTTGTTAATCCCTAAAGCAGGAGCTAAGGTTCAGTCTAAAACTGTGACAAGCTCAACGGTTGTTTCTAAAAAAGTAACGCACGAGGTAGCGCCAAAAGAGACTTTATTCGGAATCCAAAAAAAGTATAATGTTACCGAAGCGGCATTATTCAAAGCGAATCCTTTTTTAGAAAAAGACGGTCTGCAAATTGGGCAAACACTTGTTATTCCGAATGGAGTTGTGAATAAAACTGCTACAGTAACTGCTGCTCCAAAAACGGTAACGCCCGTTTTTCATTTGGTACAACCTCAAGAAACTAAGTTTTCGATTGCTAAGAAATACAACATTACTATTGAAGAATTAGAGAAAAAAAATCCAGAAATTGTTGCAAATCTACCTGTTGGTTTCAATTTGTTGATTAAAGGAAATCGTCCAAAAGAAACCAAAGAGATTCTTGTAAATGCAGACAAAAAAGAACTTACTGCAACTGCTGTAAAAAAGGCCGTTGTGGCCGATTTTCAAAATTATACGGTGAAACCAAAGGAGAATTTGTACAGTTTGACCAAAACTTCAGGTTTGTCACAAGAAGAGTTGGTAGCTTTAAATCCTGAATTAAAAAATGGCGTTCAAGAAGGAATGGTGATTAAGTTGCCAGCAGCTGTAAAACTGATGGCGCAACCAGAAGCTAAAAAAGGCATTACTCAATTGAGTAAACAAAATGCTGCTGACAGAAAAAAGTTGGTTTTGTTATTGCCTTTCAATATCGCAAAAATTGAAAGTGATACCGTTAACTCAACCGTTGAACGTTTAAAGAAAGACAAGTTCTTGAATATGACGCTGGATTTTTACTCAGGTGCTTTGATTGCTATAGATTCAGCCAAACAATTAGGAATTGATGTAGATGTTCAGGTTTTTGATTCTCAAGAGACCAAAATGAGTTCTCAGGTTCCGTCATTAATCAAAAATAAGAGTATTGAAAATGCACAAGTAGTTATCGGTCCATTTTATCAAAATAATGTCGAGAAAACAGCAGAATTGCTTAGTGGGACTGATGTTGCGGTAATTTCACCATTATCAAAAGAGACAGGAAAATCATTTCCAAATTTGTATCGATCGATAGTTGCGGCCGATGTAATTAAAAATACGGCTTTTGATTTTATGAAAAGCAAGGAGGGTAATATAATTGCGGTTGTGGATAAGAAAAAAGAATCCGCAAGAAACTATTTTAGCCAATTCCAAAAAGAGGTAAAAATTGCACCACTTACCCCTGCAGGTGGTTTAAATGTTGAAGCTTTGAAAGGTTTGTTGGATAAAGAAAAAATGAATTATGTCATTTTAGAAACAGGTAGCACTATGATGATTAAATCTACAATTGCCACACTTTTAGGGGTTATGAAAACACACAAAGTGCAATTGGTAACTTTAGAGGCTAATCCTACTTTGGATACAGACGAAATTTCATTTGCTAATTTGGTTAAATTAAAATTGATGTATCCTTCGGGAACACGTGAAAATGAAACGGAAGAAGCCCGAATATTTGAACAAAAATACCGCAAAGAAAACAAAGTGTACCCAAGCTCATTTGCTACAAGAGGTTTTGACCTTACGTTTGATACACTAATGCGAATGGCTCAGGACAAAACTTTTCAAGAAACCATCGAAAGCGCTGCTACAGAACAAGTAGAAAACCGTTTCGAGTATTATAAAAAAGAAGACGGCGGCTATACGAATAAAGGCGTTTATATTTTGTATTACGATTCAGATATGACCATTAAGCAAGCTAATTAGTTTTTATTTTGGATGAAAATCAAAAGCACTTGATTCAATTGGCACACACTAAAATGCCTTTTGGAAAATATGAAGGTTGGTATCTTATTGATATCCCTGAATATTATATCGTTTGGTACAGAAATAAAGGGTTTCCTAAAGGTGTTTTGGGCGAACAACTGCAATTAATTTATGAGTTAAAAGCCAATGGATTAGAAGATTTAATTCGGAACATAAAAAAGAAATACCCAAAACCATAAAAGTGACACCTCAGGAATTAGAGCAATACTTTAGCTAGTATTCTAAATCCTGAGGTGTCTTTTTTATTGTGGTTAAATTGTAAAAATCTCCCGAATGAAGCAGGTAAGTATTCCAATTAAATTTGTACTTTTGCCACGTTTTTTTACACAACTACATTACAAACAACAACAGAATGAATCAAACGAAATATATTTTTGTTACAGGCGGTGTGACTTCTTCATTAGGAAAAGGAATTATAGCGGCATCATTGGCGAAATTATTACAAGCAAGAGGGTATCGAACAACTATTCAAAAATTCGACCCTTATATTAATGTTGACCCAGGAACGCTAAATCCTTATGAGCATGGAGAATGTTACGTAACCGATGATGGAGCCGAAACAGATTTAGATTTAGGTCACTACGAACGTTTCTTAAACGTGCCTACTTCTCAGGCGAATAACGTTACTACTGGTAGAATTTACCTTTCGGTTATTGAAAAAGAAAGAAGAGGAGAATTTTTAGGAAAAACAGTTCAAGTAGTTCCTCATATTACCAATGAAATTAAAGACAGAATGCAATTGCTTGGTAAATCAGGTGATTATGATATTGTGATTACAGAAATTGGTGGAACTGTAGGAGACATTGAATCTTTACCATACATCGAGTCTGTTCGTCAGTTGGTTTGGGATTTAGGAGAAAACAATGCTATTGTTATTCATTTGACGTTAGTTCCTTACTTAGCAGCAGCTGGGGAATTGAAAACTAAACCTACTCAACACTCTGTGAAAACATTGATGGAGAGCGGAATTAAAGCTGATATTTTAGTGTGTAGAACAGAACACGAAATTGCAGACGATATTCGCAACAAATTGGCTTTGTTTTGTAATGTAAAAAGAGAAGCAGTTATTCAATCTATCGATGCTTCTACTATTTATGAAGTGCCTAATTTAATGTTGGAAGAAGGTCTAGATGTAGTAGCCTTGAAGAAATTAGACTTACCTAAAAAAGCTGCTCCAGATTTAAAAAATTGGAACACATTCTTGAAACGTTTAAAAAACCCAAAACATACTGTAAATATTGGTTTGGTTGGGAAATATGTCGAAATGCAAGATTGCTACAAATCTATTTTGGAAGCCTTCATTCACGCAGGAGCGGCAAATGAAACAAAAGTAAATGTGATTTCGATTCATTCAGAGCATTTGGACCCTTCAAATATTGCTGAGAAATTAGCTGGTTTGGATGGGGTTTTAGTAGCGCCAGGTTTTGGAGAAAGAGGAATCGAAGGTAAAATAGAAGCCGTTCGTTATGTTCGCGAAAACAACATTCCATTTTTTGGTATTTGTTTAGGAATGCAAATGTCAATTATAGAATATTCAAGAACTATTTTGGGTTACAAAGACGCCAATTCTACTGAAATGAATGAGAATACGACTCACCCAGTAGTGAATTTGATGGAAGATCAAAAAACGGTAACTGATAAAGGAGGTACAATGCGTTTAGGGGCTTGGAAGTGTGACATAAAACCAGACTCATTGGCACACAAAATATATGGTAAAACTCAAATTTCGGAGCGTCACCGTCATCGTTACGAGTACAATAGTACTTATGTAGATGAATTACAAAAAGCTGGTTTAATAGCTTCTGGTGTGAATCCTGATACTGGTTTGGTTGAAATTGTTGAGATTGAAAATCATCCTTTCTTTATAGGTGTTCAGTACCATCCAGAGTATAAAAGTACCGTTGCGAATCCTCACCCAATTTTTGTGAGTTTTGTTGCCGCAGCAGTAAAAGCCAAAAAGAAATAATACAATAGTTGTAACAAAGCATTTAAGTTGTATTCTAACACTAAACTGGAGTAAACTGCTTCAGTTTTGAATTTTGAACATAGATAATAATGGAAGAAAAAAAGATTGACATTAATTCAATTATCGGTTTTATATTGATTTTTGGAATTTTGGTTTGGATTATGTACCAAAACCAACCCGATCCTAAAGTTGTTGCGGCTGAAAAAGCCCAAAAAGAATTGGTTTTGAAAGCTCAAAAAGCAAAAGAATTGGCAAATAAAGCAGTTGAAAAAGCAACTGTTGCGGTAGCTACTGGCGATTCTACTCAATTGGTAGCTTTGCAAAAAACATTAGGAAATTTTGCTTATTCTGCGACTTTGCCTTCTGCAAAAAATGATTTTACTACGATTGAAAATGAAGTGATAAAATTAAAAATTGCTAATAAAGGTGGTTATATCGCTGAGGCAACTTTGAAAAACTTTGAAAAATTCAAAAAAGGTTCTGGTCAGTTGGTAGAATTGATAAAAAACAATAATGCTAATTTGAATATTGTTTTGCAAACCAATGACAACCGAACTTTAAATACCAAAGACTTGTTTTTTGAGCCTACTTTAACCAAAATAGGAGCGGATCAAGTGTTGTCTATGAAGTTAAAGTCAGGTCCAAATTCATTTTTGGAATATAAATACATAGTGAAGCCAAACGATTATATGATTGGTTTTGATGTGCGTTCTCAAGGTTTGAACCAAGTATTGAATACCGCTAAGCCTTTGGATTTAGAATGGGATTTGAAAGCTTTCAGAAATGAAAAAAGTATTTCTTACGAAAATAAATACACTGAGATTTATTTTGAACATAAAGAGGGTAAAGTTGATTACGCTGGTTTAGGTGCAAAAGAAGAAGAAACTCTTGAAAAACCGACGTTTATTGCATTCAAACAGCATTTTTTTACTTCAATTTTAGTTTCTAAAACACCTTTTGAGAAAGCACAACTGGTTTCTACCAATCTTATGAATGATGAAAAAGTAGATACTACTTTTACAAAATCATTCAAAGCAAATTTACCTTTGGCTTTTACCAATGGTGAATTAGATTATAAATTAAACTGGTACTTAGGACCATCTGATTATAAGACTTTAGCTAGTTATGATCAAAATCTTGAAAAAATAATCACTTTAGGTTGGGGAATCATCGGTTGGATCAACCGTTTTATCTTCGTGCCTTTATTTGGTTTCTTAGGTTCTTATATTGATTATGGTATTGCGATTATTCTTTTTACGATTTTAATCAAATTGGCAATGTCACCTATTACTTTCAAGTCTTTCTTGTCACAAGCAAAAATGAAAGTATTGCGTCCAGAAATTGCTGAATTGGGTGAGAAATTCAAAAAAGACCCAATGAAAAAGCAACAAGAAACCATGAAGTTGTACAACAAAGCTGGAGTAAATCCTATGGCGGGTTGTATACCAGCATTGATACAAATGCCTTTCTTGATGGCTTCGTTTCAGTTTTTCCCTTCAGCTTTTGAGTTAAGACAACAAAAGTTTTTATGGGCAGATGATTTGTCTTCTTTTGATGAAATTGTAAAATTACCGTTCCATATTCCATTGTATGGAGATCATATTAGTTTGTTTCCAATTTTGGCAGCGATTGCAATTTTCTTTTATATGAAAATGACTTCAGGAGATCAACAAATGGCAGCACCACAACAAGAAGGTATGCCAGATATGGCCAAAATGATGAAGATTATGATCTATGTTTCGCCATTGATGATGTTGTTCTTCTTCAATAGTTATGGAGCTGGTTTGAGTTTGTATAACTTTATTTCTAACTTGGTTACTATTTTAATTATGTTGGTAATCAAAAGATATTTTATCGATGGAGATAAAATTCACGCTCAAATTCAAGAGAATAAATTGAAAGAGCCTAAAAAACAAGGAAGATTCCAACGCAAATTGCAAGAAGCAATGGAACAAGCTGAAGCTCAAAAAGCGGCTCAACAAAAGAAAAAATAAGCATTTTCAAATTCTGTTTATAAAAAAACTTCCGCCAAAAGCGGAAGTTTTTTGTTTTTAGAAATAATCACGTTTACAAAGTTGGTAGTAAAACTTTGTTTACTGCGTGAATAATTCCGTTTGAACATTGTACATCAGTTAAAACAATATTTGTTACTCTTGCTTGCTCATCGGTAATTGTTGCGCCAGAAAACCTTAAAATTCCTGTTTCTAAAGTAGGTGACGATGCAGGTATTCCTGTAGATAGTACATTTGCTCCGCCAATAACGTGATAAGTTAACACTGCTGTTTTTTGAGTACTTGTTAATCCACCATACAGACTTGTAGTTGCTGTATCAAATGCAGAATTTAAAGGCGCAAAAACTGTAAAAGGTGATGGTGTTGCGCTACTGCTTAATGTTGAAATTAAATTTTGTGTGGTTAATAATGTTGCCAACGTTGAGAAATTAGGATTAGCAGTAGCATGTGTAACAATTGTTGGTAAACCAATTACTGCATCCACTACATGTATGATACCGTTCGAAGCCATTACGTCGGCTGTTGTAACTTTGGCAACACCGTTTAATTTTACTCCAGAAGTTAAGTCCACATACATACTTAAAGTATTTGTTGTAGATGCTCCACCTTTAGCAAGTGTTTTAATATAACCTGTTTGCAAATCGGTTGATTTGGCTGTACCACTTACGACATGATTTAATAAAATTTGTGTCAAAACATCTTTTGGTACATCATTGATTGTAGCGTAAGGAGTAGTTTTTAAAAACGCAGTAAAAGCCGCGTCTGTTGGAGCGAATACTGTAAAAGGACCTGTTCCTTGGAGCGTAGCTGCTAATTCTGCTCTCGTTAACGCTTGCACTAAAATTTTTAAGTTTGAATTTTTTACCGCAATGCCAGTAATAGTATTGTCTACTGGTTTAGGGTTATCATCATCACTGTCGCAAGAAACTGCGAATGATAAAAATGCAATACATGCCAAAGCCATTTTTAATTTTGATGCAATTTTCATAATCGTTTTTTTTAATTGAGTTAGAGTTAATGTTATTTTGTTATCCAAAGTTTTTTAATAAAGATTAAACAAAATTTAATTTTATATATTGATTAATACTTGTTTATTTGTGCTATTGTAATGATAGCAAGGCTAGTAAGTTATTTTTGTTTAATTTAATAGTATTATTGTTAAACAAACATTAATAAAGAAATAGACTTGTAACTTTCTTTTCATTTATTACTTTTGGTTGTAAATACTGCTAAAGACAATTTTTATAACATTAAAGAGTTGTATGTTTTTATTTCAGATAGTTTTTAACAATGATAAATTTTTAAAATATGATTAATAGAGGATTGTTTTTGATTTTATTTTTTCAAATTTCGGCTTTGTTGGCACAAGTAACAACCAATCAATTGGATAGTGATGGAAAGAAAAATGGACTTTGGAGAGGCTATTATGAAGAATCCAAAAGATTGCGTTACGAAGGAACTTTTTTGCACGGTAAAGAAGTAGGTGTTTTTAAATATTTTGATGATACGAAAGCAGCCGATGTGATTGCCACTCGAGAGTTTAACGAAAAAGACAATTCGGCATATACTATTTTTTACAATCAAAATAAATTTAAGGTAAGTGAAGGCAAGGTGGTTAATAAACTTTTTGAAGGAGAATGGATTTATTATCACTTCAATTCAAAAGCGATAATGACCAAAGAATGGTATAAAAACGGAAAGTTATCGGGATTAAGAACGGTTTACTTCCCCGATGGTAAAGTAGCAGAAGAAACACATTACGAAGACGGTCTTAAACACGGAAGTTGCAAAATTTATTCAGATAAAGGTGTCGTTTTAGAAGAAACTGTTTATCAAAAGGGACAGTATAACGGACCAGCTATTTTTAGAGACACTAATGGTTTTATTGCTTCCAAAGGGAATTTTGTGTTGGGTAAAAAAGAAGGTGTTTGGGAATTTTATGAAAAAGATAAGTTAGTGAAGAAACGAAATATGAGTTATCCAGAAGGTCTAAGCAAGCGTAAAAAGAATTAACTTTTGCTTAGATAATTTCTGTGCTAAATGTTTTGTAACTTTGCACCCTATTTTAAAAAAGGGTTTTGATGAAAAAGAGAGTGGTTGTTGGTCTTTCTGGAGGCGTAGATTCAAGTGTTGCTGCTTATTTGTTGCAACAAGAAGGATATGAAGTTATTGGGCTATTTATGAAAAATTGGCACGATGACTCAGTAACGATATCCAATGAATGCCCTTGGTTAGAAGATAGCAACGATGCTTTGTTGGTGGCTGAAAAATTAGGAATCCCTTTCCAAACGGTTGACCTTAGTGAACAATACCAAGAAAAAATTGTGGATTATATGTTCAGCGAATATGAGAAAGGACGTACTCCAAATCCTGATGTATTGTGTAATCGCGAAATTAAATTTGCTGTTTTTTTAGAAATTGCTTTGAGTCTAGGAGCAGATTATGTGGCTACTGGACATTATTGCCAAAAGCGAACTACTGAAATAGAAGGGAAACCCTTGTATCACCTTATCGCAGGTGCTGATAACAACAAAGACCAATCTTATTTTTTATGTCAATTATCGCAAGAACAGTTGGCTAAATCTTTGTTTCCAATTGGTGCATTAACAAAACCTCAAGTTCGTGAAATAGCGGCCGAAATGGAATTGGTTACCGCAGAGAAAAAAGATTCTCAAGGTTTGTGTTTTATTGGTAAAGTACGTTTGCCAGAGTTTTTGCAACAAAAATTGCAACCCAAAGAAGGTCAAATTATTCAAATAGACAAAAATCACAGTGTGTATTCATCCTCTGATGAAGCTGAAACTTTAGCTTCTTTGTCTCATAAAATTACTTATACACCAGAAATGGGCAAGGTAGTTGGGAAACACCAAGGCGCTCATTATTTTACGGTGGGTCAACGAAAAGGGCTTAATGTTGGTGGTACTACAGAGCCTTTGTTTGTTATCGCTACTGATGTGGTGACCAATACAATTTACACAGGCTTGTCTAGTAATCATCCGGGATTGTTTAGAAGAGGATTGTTTATTGATGCTTCTGAAACACATTGGATTCGTACCGATTTAGCCTTGTCAGTAGGTGAGTCTAAAGAAGTAATGGCTAGAATTCGTTACCGTCAGCCGTTGCAAAAAGCTACTTTACATCAAGAAGAAAAAGGAATGTATGTAATTTTTGACGAACCACAATCCGCTATTACTGAAGGTCAATTTGTAGCTTGGTACCAAGAGGACGAATTGTTAGGTTCTGGGGTTATAGCTTAGTTTTAGTTCTTAGTAATTAGTCCTTAGTGATTAGTTCTTAGGCCTTAGTGATTGGTCTTTAGTAAAAACTATAAAAAAATCTTCTGAAAAAAAGATAGTGTCATCTAGCCCCGATGGGAGGGAATATCCTTTTTATCCTTTTTCTGGATAAAAAGATAGGAAGGACAGCGGGACCAAACGTGATGAAATCCCAAATTTTGTGCTCCTAAAAACACTCAAAATTTTAATTTATAATGTTTTTTTGAGTACATTTCGGCATGAAAAAAATAGTTTTTTTATTTTTCTTATTCCAATCTTTTTTGGTCTTTTCACAACAAGATGCTTGGGTGTATTTTGGAGACAAAACCAATGTTCAAAACTATTTGAACAACCCTCAATTGATGCTCTCACAGCGCGCTATTGATAGAAGAACGCGACAAAAAATTGCCTTTGATAGCAAGGATGTTCCGATTCCGGCTTTGTATATAAAAGCGGTAAAAGAGTCGGCAGGAATCACAGTTATGGGGCAATCAAAATGGTTAAATGCGTTGCATGTTCGCGGTACTCAAGCGGATATTACTTCTCTTAAAAATTTAGCTTTTGTTACTAAGATTAGCTTCGCGGATAAGTCCTTAAATGCTACAGGGAAAACAATAGCTGTGTCAAAATCACAGCAAATTCAAAAAAAATTTAACACTGCTATTACGTATAATTATGGCACTTCAGCCAATCAAATTCAGATGTTGAATGGTCATTTATTGCATCAGCAAAATTATACAGGGAGTGGTAAAATTATAGCAGTTTTAGATGCTGGATTTCCTGGGGTGGACACCCAATTGCCGTTTAAAAAATTGAGAGATAATAATCAGATTTTGGGTGGTTATAATTATGTAAACAGAAGTCCAAATTACTATACTGGTGACAATCATGGTACGTTGGTGCTTTCGACTATGGGTGGGAATCAAGACCAAGCCTTGGTAGGAACGGCTCCTGATGCGTCTTATTACCTTTTTGTTACTGAAAATGATGCTTCTGAAAATCCTATTGAAGAAACGCTTTGGGTAGAAGCTGCAGAGAAAGCAGATAGTTTGGGTGCGGATATCATTAATAGTTCGTTAGGTTATTTTGATTTTGATAATTCTAATTACAGCTATACCTATGCTGATATGAATGGCACCACAACATTTATTAGTCGAGGAGCCGAAATTGCTTTTAGTAGAGGAATGCTTGTAGTGGCATCTGCAGGAAACTCGGGGAACACAACTAATCCCAATATAGCTGCTCCAGCAGATGCAGTTTCGGTGCTTACGATTGGAGCAGTAACAGCCAGTAAGTCCAGAGCTTCTTTTAGTTCGATTGGGCCATCTTTTGATGGTAGAGTAAAGCCAGAAGTGATGGCGCAAGGACAAGCTTCTGTAGTTTCGGATGAATTTGGAAATATTGGTACAGCCAATGGAACCTCTTTTTCGAGTCCAATTTTGGCTGGGATGGTGGCGTGCTTATGGCAAGCCTTACCAGATAAAACTAATAAAGAAATTAGAGATTTGATTGTTCAATCTGCCGATAAATATTTGACTCCAACGCCACAACTAGGTTATGGAATTCCGGATTTTAGTGCGGCAGTAAATAAAGGACTTCTAGCGACAATAGACAATCAGAATGCTACTTTTTCTTTGTATCCCAATCCTAGCAAGGGAACTGTTTATATTACTTTACCTTCAGTGGTAGACGAGGTGCAGCTTACTATTTATTCTTTATTGGGACAAAAAATAATGGAGGTCCCTTTTACAAAATCAACACCTTCTTTTTCTGTAGAAACCTTGCGGAATGGCGTATACTTGTACACTATTCAGGGAAAAAGCTTTTCTGCTCAAGGAAAAATCATCAAATATTAATTTACAATTCAATGAATTCAATTATAAAGCTTTTTGGTATTCAATATCCAATTATTCAAGGAGGAATGATTTGGAACAGTGGTTATAAATTGGCAAGTGCCGTCAGTAATGCGGGAGGATTAGGTATCATTGGTGCTGGTTCTATGTATCCTGATGTGCTCAGAGAACACATACAGAAATGCAAGAAGGCGACAGATAAGCCTTTTGGAGTAAATGTACCCATGTTGTATCCGAATGTGGAAGAAATTATGAATATCATAGTGGAAGAAGGCGTTAAAATTGTTTTTACTTCAGCTGGAAATCCAAAAACTTGGACCGCTTTTTTGAAAGAAAAAGGAATTACAGTAGTACACGTGGTGAGTAGTTCGGTGTTTGCTTTGAAAGCCCAAGAAGCAGGAGTTGATGCTGTTGTAGCCGAAGGTTTTGAAGCTGGAGGGCACAATGGGCGAGAGGAAACGACTACACTAACTTTGATTCCGATGGTGAAGCAAAAGATAAACATTCCATTGATTGCTGCTGGCGGAATTGCCACAGGAAGAGGAATGCTTGCGGCAATGGCTTTGGGCGCTGATGGTGTTCAGGTGGGAAGTCGTTTTGCTGCTTCGGTAGAATCATCAGCTCACGATAATTTTAAAGAAGTAATCGTCAATGTAAAAGAAGGGGATACTCAATTAACATTAAAAGAATTAGCACCTGTTCGCTTGGTGAAAAATAAGTTTTACAATGACGTTCAGGAATTGTATGCAAAATGTCCTACCAAAGAAGAATTAGTTGCATTGCTTGGTAGAGCCCGAGCCAAACGCGGGATGTTTGAAGGTGATTTGGTCGAGGGCGAATTAGAAATTGGTCAGATTGCTGGATTAATTACCGAAATTCAACCTGTAAAAGAAATAATAAATACTATGATAGCCGAGTTCAAGCAAGCCCAAATTGAAATCGGACAACTCCAATTTTAACTCCAACCCCAAACGCCTCCCCATGTCAAAACCTACTATTTTATTTTTGTCTTTTGTCCTATTTTTTTGTTTTCAGCTGTCGAACGCTCAAACCTATAAGTTTCAAACTTCTGGTTATAGTGTTTTGCAGAAAAATGAGAAGGGAAAATGGGGAGATTGGTCCGAATTGGATTTAATCAATATCCCAATTACGTTAGATACCTTTAAACATCGAATTGTTGTCTATACCCCAATGCTTCAATTGTATAACATTCTTTCGTATGCAGAAATTGAAGAAAACAAAACTGATATCATCTACTCTTTTGAATGCAAAGATGAAAATGGCGATGCCTGCACTTTGATGATTATTACTCGTAAACAACAAGGCAATCGCAAGCAGTTGTACATCAACTATGAGAATAGGATTTATTTGTATAATATTTAGTTTTTAGTCCATAGTTATTAGTGAATAGTAATTAGCTTAGAAACCTCAAACCATAAGCCACAAACCAAAAACTATAAACCAAAAACCTTTACCCTTTCTCAATATCTTTTATAAACTCATCATATTCGAGATAGAAAAGTTCTAAGGCATTCATTTTTTCGAAGAAAAAGTCAAAAATGTACTCCCAGTGGTTGCGATTACTCATACTATACCCATTTTTTTCAACCCATATGCGGCTGATGGTTTTGCCATTTTCTAAAGTGAAGTCTTTTTCAAAAACCAAATCTTTGATGAATTCGTCTTCCAAAATACCTTTCAAAGCTTCGAGTTTTTCGAAATATTGAGAACGTAAGTCATCATTTCGGTGCTCGATATCAATGAGTACTTGAGCTTTTTTGTTATCTGCGAAAAATTTAAAAGAGAAATCTTTAATTTTGGTATCATACAATACCCATTTTCTGGGGTATTTCTCGGCGAAGGCTACCCAAAAATCGTGTTTTAACCGCTGATTTTCTGCTTTACTGTACATTTGAATTGAATTTAGAAAGTTTGGTTTGTATTCCAAACAAAACTATAGTATATTTATTGGAATGCTTGCAAAAATAAGTTTTACCTATGAATTTTCAAGATTTTCAGCAATATATCCCTCAAATACTTGATGCTCCGCTTCCTGCTTTTGCTTCACATATAAAAATGGCGCCAAAAGAACGAATCGAATCGTTGAAAGTGTTTAGTTATGCAGATAAAAATCCTCGGAAAGCAGCGGTTTTGATGTTGTTGTACCCAAAACAAGAGCAAACGCATTTGGTATTGATTGAAAGAAATTCCTATGAAGGCGTGCATTCGGCTCAAATTGCTTTTCCCGGAGGTAAGTTTGAAAATGAAGATGTGGAATACGAAACTACAGCTTTGAGAGAATCCGAAGAAGAAATTGGAATTTCGCGGGAGCAAATAAAAGTAATCAGACCTTTTTCTCCTTTGTATATTCCGCCTAGTAATTTTTTAGTGCATCCCTATTTAGGAATTGCAAACGAGACCCTGCATTTTGTATTAGAACCGAAAGAGGTGGCGAGTATAATCGAATTACCATTGTCTGATTTTTTGAGTGATGCGCTTTTACATGAGACGAAACTGACGACTTCTTATGCTACCGATATTGCAATTCCAGCTTTCAAAATCAATGAACATATCGTTTGGGGGGCTACAGCTATGATGCTGAGTGAGTTAAAAGAAGTCTTGCATTTTGTGCTTAAAAAATCATAAATAAGCGCTGTTTTTCTTGATTTATTGTAAATTTATTACAAGTTTAGCGTTTTCTAAACGTTAAGAAAATATGTCGTATCTTTGCACTCCAATTTCAAAAAAGAATTATTATGGGATTATTTAAAAGGAATCCTTTTGGTCATATCCTTTTTATAAAGAAATGGTTAATCCGAATTTTTGGTGTTATTACCCACAGAAGGTATCGTGGTTTCAACGAATTACAAATTGAGGGTTCAGAAATTATTCGAAATTTACCAGATACTAATGTGTTGTTTATTTCCAATCATCAAACCTATTTTGCTGATGTTGTTGCCATGTTTCATGTGTTTAACGCGAGTTTGAGTGGAAGAGACGATACCATCAAAAACGTGTGTTACTTGTGGCAACCTAAAATGAACATTTACTATGTTGCTGCCAAAGAAACTATGCATGCAGGACTATTACCAAGAATTTTGGCCTATGTAGGTGCAATAACAGTAGAAAGAACTTGGCGTTCCAAAGGAAAAGATGTTACCGAAAAAAGAGAAGTAAATCCTAATGATACCGAAAATATCAAGATAGCTTTGGCAGATGGTTGGGTGATAACGTTTCCTCAAGGAACAACAAAATCATTTAAACCCGTTCGTAAAGGAACTGCACATATTATCAAAGAACACAAGCCTATTGTGGTTCCAATCGTAATTGATGGCTTTAGACGCTCTTTTGATAAAAAAGGTTTACGATTAAAAAAGAAAGGAATCTTACAGTCGTTTATCATTAAAGAACCTCTAGAGATTGATTATGATAACGAAACCATAGATGAGATTGTAGAAAAAGTAGAATACGCAATCGAGCAGCACCCTTCCTTTTTGAAAGTTATTCCTGCCGAAGAATTGGAAGCACAAAAAGAATTGGATAAAATGCGAAAATGGAAATATTAATATAAAAAAAGCGGTCAAAATTTTGACCGCTTTTTTTATAAATCTATTTTCTTCAATTCTTTGTAATTCGCCAATAAACGTTTAAGTAATCTACCATAAATCAGACGATAGAATAACCAAAATATTCCTAATATCAATGCAATAAATACTACCAATATTGAGAAAGTAATAATCATCACGGTATAATTGCTGCCTATTTTATCAGTGAGTACAACTGTTTCTGGATTGTATTTAAAGGCAATATAAAAACCAATAAATAGCGATAGTACTAATTGTCCAAGGTTGTAATAGACGTAGTAGTTTACAGTCTTTCTGGTCTTAATAATGTCACGCATCAGTTGTTTAGTAGAGGCCGTGGTCGAAATTATCTTGTAGTTTTTGTAGAAAAGATAAATGAATGTAAAAATTATGAGGTAGCTGGCGTAATTGTATATGTCGAAATATACAGATAGTTCCTCGTGTTTCATTTTTTTGAAATAATCATCTATGTTGACGCCAATAGATAAAACAGACCACAAAATCAATTCCAAAACACTCAATATCAGTATCCACTTCACAATCGAAGAAGATTTTTTATGAATCATCTTGTAAATGTCCTTTTCGGTCACCTGTTCAAAAGAAGCTTCGTTCTTTTGCCAATCTTTTTTTAACAAATCCAGTTCTTTCATTAGGCTAATGGATTTAGTATTTTTTTTAATTTTCCTTTAATTCTGTTCATTTTAACTCTTGCGTTGACCTCGCTAATTCCTAATGTTTCGGATATTTCAGTATAATCTTTGTCTTCAAGATACATAAAGATTAAAGCCTTTTCGATATCGTTCAATTGGTAAACTGCTTGGTACATTAATTTTAATTGTTCTTCCTCTTCATAGTCATATTCAACTTCTGGAGTATAATGTTGCCTTGCTTCAAATTCTGTTGTAGTCACTGCTCTTTTGTCTTTTCGATACAGCGTAATGGCGGTATTAAGAGCGACTCTATATGCCCAAGTAGAGAACTTACTGTCGCCTCTAAACTTTGGAAAAGCTTTCCATAACTGAATGGTAATTTCCTGAAACAAATCCTTATGCGCATCCTCACCAGACGTATACAACCTACAAATCTTGTGGATGATATTCTGGTTTGCTTGCAATTGCGATACAAAGGATTGTTCTAAATTATCGGCCATATAAACATTAGTGGTTCAAAACTAATTTTTGTTACAAATAAAAATATTTTTTAGTAGGAGCACAACTTTTAGGAGTACAAAAACGAGTCGTCCCGCTATCCGTTACAATCTTTTATGGCAAACACTGCCATAAAAGGATTTTCACTACTATCGGGGCTATTTTACGTGTTTTGTTTTCATAAGAAATAAGACTTACAACGAATGCTGCTTAAAATAATTCACCATTAAATCTACGTATTTACTATAGCCTTCCATTCCATCTTTTTGTTGGTTCATTTTTAGGAAGTTGTCGTAAAAAATATGAAATCCTTTGTCGATAAAAGTGTCGTATTGTTTCCAAAAGATTTCACTTTCCTTAAAGTTAGCTAGTATGCCAGGATGTATTGTTTTTAAAAAGAGGGCCACTTTCTTCTCATCTCGTGCTTGCCAATTTCGCAAACAATAGCGCAAAGCCAAACTATATCCCGAATATTGAATGTAAGCATCTTCATTTTTAATCGAAGCCAAAAAACCAATGAAATTGCATTCACTTTCACTAGCAAAACCTATTTGATGCGCCATTTCGTGATTGGCAGTCATCGGGAAACTATACAAAGGCCCTAAACTATTCACTTGCGCTTCATTGGTAAACGGATTCAAATAGCCACCAAATCCCATATACGTCAGCGGAATACTAAAAAGTGATTTCTTAATACTCAAATGGCTGTATTGAAACATCGAATGTTCAAGAGCCAAGTTTTGGTAGCCATTTCTATTCATTTCAAACAATTGAGATTTGGAATAAGGAACAACTACTTTACGATTTTTGTCTTTCATTAGTCCCAACTGAATCGCATTGGTTTTGGCAATTAGCTTTTGAGTAAATAAAGCTAAATCTGCATCTGAATACTCTCTTTCAATTTTCATTTTTTCATACAGCGGTTCTCGATAGTAATTGAGTCCCCAAAGCAAATGAAAGAGAAAATAAACTACAGATAAAAAACTTAAAATAGAAAGCGATATTGCTTTCCATTTTTGTCGTGGTGCTAAACTTTGGATTGTTTTATTTTTTTTGAGTAACCAAAACCAACGAATCGCCCAAATAATTAGCAAAGCATACAACACATCGCCCAACGAAAAGGGAAGTTTCCCTAAACTGATTCTCAAACTATTCGAGATAAAGACATAGAGGCCATTGCTGTACCAACGTTCGATGAATTCTGGAAAAAATCGGATGATTTTCAATACTACAATCTGAAATACGAGGAATAACGGTAAAAGGTATTTTCTTTTCAAGGCTTGACTTTTGGCATAAAAATAAGGATTAAATCCGTCGTACACTTTCTTTTTTTGTAAATTTGAACCTTAAAATACTTCACTATGGAAACTATTGCTGATAGAATTACAATTGACGATAGAATTTGCAACGGAAAACCCACCATCAGAAACAAGAGAATTACTGTCAATACTATTCTTGGTTTTTTGAGTTCCGGAGATTCCAGAGAAGAAATTTTGTTGCAATATCCAAGCCTCGAAAACGAAGATATTGATGCCTGTCTTAAATTTGCATCCGAATTAATGAACAGAAATTTTACTATTAAAGAGGTTGCCTAAATGCCAAAATTTTTAATAGACGTTAATTTACCATATCACCTTTCCATTTGGAATTCGGATAATTTTATTCATCAAAAAAATATAAACGATGAGTGGTTTGATGAACAAATTTGGGTATATGCTAAGAAAAAAAATAAACTATGCCAACAAAAACATTAGAATCATCCATCAGCTTAGTTGAAGAACCACAATTAGATATTTTATTTTACCCGAAAACAATAATTGAACCGACAGGAGAAGAAGAAAAAGAAACTCTCAATGTACTTTCTCTTTTTTCAGGTTGTGGAGGAATGGATTTAGGTTTTGAGGGAGGTTTTTCGGTTTTAGAACATTCAATCAACGAAATTTTAACACCTCATTTCATTGACAAGAAAGAGAGAAATGGTTTTGTACTGCTTAAAAAAACAAAATTTAAAACCGTTTTTGCAAATGATATTTTGTCTGATGCTAGAAACGCTTGGGTAAATTATTTTTCAAAGAAGGGACATAGAGTGGAAGATTTCTACAAAGAAAGTATTGTTGATTTAGTTAAAATGTATCGCAGTGGTGTTAATGTTTTTCCTGAAAAAGTTGATATTGTAACAGGTGGATTTCCGTGTCAAGATTTTAGTATTGCAGGCAAAAGAAACGGGTTTAATTCTCATAAAAATCACGATGGTAAACTGATTGAAAAAGAAACTGCTTCTGCTGAAACTCGTGGGCAGCTTTATATGTGGATGAAAGAAGTGATTGAAATTACTCAACCTAAAATTTTTATCGCAGAAAATGTAAAAGGTTTGGTAAATCTTGGTGATGTAAAATCTATTATTCAAAATGATTTTTCTTCTGCAAATGGGAATGGTTATATTGTTCTTGAACCACAAGTTTTGCACTCTGCAAATTTTGGTGTTCCGCAATCAAGAGAAAGGGTAATATTTATTGGCATCAAGAAATCGGCTTTGAAGAATTCATCTCTAGCAGAATTAGAAAAAGAAATTATTTCAGAAAAGTATACTCCATATCCAAAACCCACTCATTCTTATACAGTTGAAGGGGTTGATTTAAAACAATTTGTTCAATTAAAAGATGTTTTTAAACATTTAGAAGAACCTGAAAAAACAAAAGATTTATCTCATAAATTTTACTCCAAAGCTAAGTTTATGGGTAAACATTGCCAAGGACAAACAGAAATAAAGTTAGAAGGAATTGCACCAACAATTCGTTCTGAACACCACGGAAATATAGAGTTTAGAAGACTATCATCTGAAAATGGAGGAAAAATAGAAGAAGAACTGAATAAAGGACTAATAGAAAGAAGGTTATCACCAAGAGAATGTGCATTAATACAAACTTTTCCACCAGATTATGATTTTGTAATTGAAAATAAAAATGGTAGAAAAGGATCATATTTGGTTAGCCCATCACAAGCATATAAAATTATTGGTAACGCAGTTCCACCACTTTTAGCTTATAATTTAGCTAAAAGAATTGAAGAAGTTTGGGACTTATATTTTAAGAAATAAAAATGATAGTTTCAGTAAATTCAGACCCAAACAGAAGCGAATTTGATATTTTACTCAGTTCAACTATTGATGAGCTGAATGTTCACGCAAAAAAATCATCAAAGAAAGTTGCAACACTTTTAGGCAGAAATCTTGAACCTTATGTAAAAGATGTGATGACAGATTTAGCTGTTGGAACTGTATTTGAAAATACAATAGAATTAATTGGCGGGCAAAAATTTCCAGACATTATTGCGAAGAAATATTACGGAATTGAAGTAAAAACAACAACTCAAAATCATTGGAAAACAACAGGAAATAGCTTACTAGAAAGCACTAGAGTTGATAATGTAGAACGGATTTTTATGCTTTTTGCAAAATTAGCAAGCCCTATAGAATTTCGTTGTCGTCCTTATGAAGAAGTATTGTCAGAGGTTGTAGTAACACATTCTCCACGCTATTTGATTGATATGAATTTAGAGCAAGGTAAAACCATTTTTGACAAAATTAAAATACCTTATGATGCTTTGCGAAAAAACGAAAATCCGATAAGACCAATTGTTGATTACTACAAAAGTAAGTTGAAACCAGGTGAAGAACTTTGGTGGATGGATACCGAAAATAATAGTAAACCAAGCAGTATTGTTATTAAAATTTGGAATAACTTATCAGCAAGGGAAAAGCAAGAACTCAAAAACAGGTCAATGATTTATTTTCCAGAACTTTTCGGGAATAGCAATGATAAATTTGGAAGATTAGCAATTTGGTTAGTAACTCGTGAAGCAGTTGTTTGTCCAAATGTTAGAGATTTATTCACGGCAGGCGGAAAAAGTGATTGTGTGATTGGTAACAAAATGTATCAAAAAGTTCCGAGAATATTTTTAAATTTATTTGATAATCTTCCAAATATAGTTGAAGCAATTATGCAAACCTCAGCTTTTGAGCTTTCGGAATATTGGGAAATCCAAACTACAGACAATACAAAATTATTTGATTGGATAGATTTAGTTGCGTTGCAAGCCAAAAAAATACAAGATGCTAAAAACCTAGACATTAAGCAAATATTAACCGAACTGGTATTAAAATAGTAAGCCCCATTATTTTTTATCATTGAATCATTTATAAATTAAGAATTGCTTGGTTAGAATAGTTTAAATTAAGAGAAACTATTGATAAGTAAAAACAAAGGCAGTCTTGTAGAAATTAACGCTACTCACAAATTAGTCAATGTTTTTAAAGATAGGAAAGAGGGAATCGAATAAGTAACACTACAAAACAATGAGTCAAGAAATAAGAAATTTAGAGCCTAAAGCACTTTGGAATCAATTTGCTGATTTGAATGCCGTTCCACGTCCTTCTAAAAAAGAAGAGCAAGTAATCCAATTTATGAAAGATTTCGGGAATCGTTTGGGGTTAGAAACCTTTGAAGACGAAATCCGAAACGTAATCATTCGCAAACCGGCTACTCCAGGAATGGAAAACCGTAAACCCATCGTGTTGCAAGGCCATTTGGATATGGTACACCAAAAAAACAACGATACCGTTTTTGATTTCGAAACCCAAGGCATTGAGATGTATGTTGATGGTGACTGGGTTCGTGCCAAGGGAACTACTTTGGGAGCTGACAACGGCTTAGGTGTAGCGGCTATTATGGCTGTTTTAGAAAGTACAGATATTCCACATCCTGCCATTGAAGCCTTGTTTACTATTGATGAAGAAACAGGAATGACAGGTGCTTTGAACCTACAAGGCGGTATTTTGCAAGGTCAAATATTATTGAATTTAGACACCGAGGAAGATGACGAAATCGACATTGGATGCGCAGGTGGTATCGATGTAACCGCAACCGCCGAGTACGACGAAGAAGATACACCAGAAGGTTCTGTTGGCTATAGTATTACCGTAAAAGGGTTGCAAGGTGGCCATTCAGGTATGGATATTCACAAAGGATTGGGGAATGCCAATAAAATAATGAATCGTTTGTTGTTTGACGGCTTTGATAACTTCGGATTACAAATTGCTTCGATTGCTGGAGGAAGTTTGCGTAATGCGATTCCAAGAGAAAGTGTAGCCAAAGTGATTATTGCCGCGGTATACGATGAAGCCTTTGTTTTTGATATGCAACAAATCGTAAACGAGATTAAAGCGGAGTTCAAAACGACTGAGCCTAACTTAGAAATTGTTTTTGAAAAATTGACCGAAGTTCCTGCCAAAGTAATGCCTTCAATAGCGCAGTTTTATTTTGTGCGTTCGATGTATACAGCTCACAACGGCGTGTATCGTATGAGTGCTGATTTTGACAATTTAGTGGAGACCTCTAACAATATTGCAAAAGTAATTGTAGGCGAGGGGCAGTTGACCGTGCAATGTTTGACACGTTCTTCTGTAGAGTCTTCTAAAATGGATTTGGCCAATGCGTTGCGTTCTGCCTTTGAATTGATGGGATGCGAAGTAGAGTTTTCTGGAGCTTATCCGGGATGGACGCCTAATCCAAAATCTGAAATTTTGGATGTTTTGGTTGGTATTTATGAAAAACAAAATAATGCTAAACCTAATGTAGTGGCTTGCCACGCAGGATTAGAGTGTGGAATTTTAGGCACCAATTATCCAGAAATGGATATGATTTCTTTTGGGCCAACGATTCACGGAGCTCATTCTCCAGATGAAAGAGCAAGTATTAGTTCTTCTCAAAAATTCTGGAAATTCTTCTTAGAAATTTTAGCAAGTATTCCTGCGAAATAATTAGTTTTTCAGTTGTATAGTGTTCAGTGAATTGCTGAACACTATAAACTGATAACTGAATACTAGTTTAGTCCCTTTTGGGACTATTTTTTTTATCTCGTTTTTCTTCTTTCTTTTCTTTCGCTGTTTTTAGCGGTTCTTTTTTTGCTGTTTTTTTAGCATTTAGACTTTTTGCCATAATTACTTTCTTTAGTGAATCTAGTAAAGGTAGGTTAATTTGCTGCCAATACAACTTTTAAAAAAAAACTCCCAATCACAAGATGCAATTGGGAGAATGATTTTTGATTGAATGTTGTATCAAAAGAGAGAAATTCTACTTCTTTTTCAAAAACAAGACTAAGCCTAAAATGCTAACAACTAAAATAAGCAAAGCGGCTAGAACGGTAGACAAGTCCCTAATACTTTTTCCTGCCCAATCCATAAACAAGAATTTATGAAAAATGGCAAACGAATAGCCTTCTATTTTGTCCGATGTTTCGACTAGAGCGGCTAATCTAGAGGTGGCGGTTTCTATAAAATAGGTTTTTTTATTTGGAGTGTCATACGCTAATTTGACTACAGGCAAACGTTTGTTGACAAAACCATATTCTCTGCTATTGAATTCTGTAAGTTGTTTGGTTTCTAATAGTTTAGCTTCTTTTATAGCGCAGTTAGGTTCTGTTGTGCTGTTGTCCATTTCACAGCAAGCGGCTTGCTGGTTGTTGTCATCAAAATAATTAGCCAAATAAGTAGCGTAATCTATATCTAAATTTGGGCGTACTTTGTTGGTAACACTGTTGATGTACACAATTTCGCTAACGGGTTGTGCTTTTTTGTTGCCCCATTTTGGTTTTTCGGTAGCGGTTTTGTTATTGGATTGTAATTCGCAACGGTAATAAATGCTATCATTATAACGAATCAAACTGGTGTTTTCCAATTTTTTCCAATCTAAAGCTAAGGCTGTATTAGCGGTTGGTAACTCATTGGTTTTAAAAATAGGTTCATACACCATTTTGTCTAGCACATAAGGTTCCCATTTGGTTGTAGCGTGATAAGCCCCACTAAAAGCAAAAGTTAAGGTAAAAAACGAAAACCAAATTCCGATTTGACGGTGATAGGCTCTAATTCCTTTTTTGGACGCTAGACTGTCTGTTTTTTTGAATTGTTTCCAAAATAAGCCATAAATTACAATCCCGCTTATGGCTGAGAAGAAGATAATGCCAAGGAAAATGAACATCACTACTATTCGGATACTGTTGTTGCTAATCCAATCCATAAAAGCCCAGTTGTGAAACGTATCAAAAAACCAAATGAAGGCTTGTCTGGATTTTGGGTTATAAGTAGCTAGTTTGCTCGAAGCGGTTTCTACATAAATCTCCATAGCATCTGGACGATTGTATGTGATTTTGTAAACGGGTAAGTAGCGATTGATGTATTTGTACTGCGAATTGAATTCGGTTACCACTTCTGTTTTGGCGATAGTACTTTTTTGGTCTTCTAAAAAGTAACGAGAAAGCCAATGTGCATAATTTTGGTCTCCGTTTTCTAGTTTTTTGGCGGTTGCTGTATCAAAGTACAAAAGTGAATCTTTTTCGGTTTTCACTTGATAATAAGTCGCCTTGTCAAAAGATACTATTCTGAAATTCTTGAAGGTGCTGATTTGGTTTTTTAGCAATACTTCTTGAAGGGAATAGTTGATTTTTGACGAGTCGATGGTCACTTTTTCGATTTGTTCATTGGCAATAGTCGGTTTGAAAAAATGCGCCATAAAAGGATGCATTATCCCTGACAGTGTCCAAAAAATAACGGGCACAATCGTAATAATCCCAATGGTTCTGTGCCAAGCGTATATTTTTTGTTTTACTTTTTTGATGAATTTCGAATCCTTTTTCTTGGATGTTTTCTCGTTGTTGTGGGTTGTGCTCATTGTTTGGTTTTTTTAGCCCCGGTAGTAGCGGCATCCTTTTGGGGCGGGGTTCGCCCCAAAAGATACAGCGGATGACGGGATTAGCTCCTAATTATTTTTTTAATGAAAAATTATATTGTAATCCTATCAAGAAGGTTCTAGGTGCGGCGGCAGTATACGACGGTTGTGAGGTGCTTAGATTGGCACGAGACACATTGAAGGCATATAATTTATCGGTCAAATTCATTATGTTTCCAAAGAATTCAAGGGATTTATAGTGATAGCCTAATCTAAAATTGAAAATATCATAACCTGCATATTTTACCGTGTTGATTTGGTCTTGGTAGTAGCTTCCTACGGATTGCCATTCTAGAGCTGTTCTAAAATTAGGTAACCAATTTGGATAATAACTGATTTCAGCGTTTCCTGACCATCTTGGAGCTTGAGGCATTTCTTTACCATCTAAGTTTTTCAATGCATCGGTTGGTCTATCCGATACTTTGAAGTTGATAAAGGTGTGCTCAGCAACAGTTCCTCCAAATCGAATATGCAATTGCTCCGATGGTCTATAGCTAAAACCAAATTCAACTCCTTTGTGTCTTGTTTCACCCGCAGATTGAAAATCGGTTGAATTGTCTGGTTGACGGATGCTTAACAATTCATTTTTGCCATCCATATAGTAGATAGCATAATCAAAATACAACTTGTTTTTTAGAACATTTATCCAACCGCCAGCTTCGTAGTTGTCGAAAGTTGCTGGCTCAAGATTATAGTAAAACTCAGCGGGTTTCCCTGTAGTTCCGCCTGTTCCGGGTTTGGCTCTAAAAATAGATGTGATTCCTGGAGGTGCAAATCCTTGTGCATAATTAGCATAAAAACCAAAGTAGGTAGAAGGATTGAAGTTGGCTCCAGCTTTGAAGGTTACTTTGTCGTATATTTTGGTTCCGATGGATTTATCGAGAGCATTGTCATAATCAACTTTCATATTGTCATAACGTAAGCCTCCAGTAAGAACCAATTGTTCAATAGGACTTACTGAAATTTGCGCATATTCGGCAGAATTGTAAATATCTGCTGTGTAGTCCACTAATTTGATGTCTGGTCTTTCTGCGATTTGTTCGTAATTGTTTACTGTTAATCCTCCAGGGTTTAAGTTGGCTTTTAAGTCGGTTCTATACGCCCAATAGGTTACTGGGGAGTAGTCATAAAGCACACCCGCTACAATTTTGGTATCCCAAAAGGATAGTTTTTGGGTGTGTTGTGCAATGGCGCCATAACTTTTGAAATTATTAGAGTTGATTTCACCTGTTGCTGTAGTTTTTCCAGCGGTCCAACGAATAGAGTAGGAAGGATTTTGTCCTAATTTGTTGTCTCTAAAATAAACCGTCAAAGCACTACTTGAGTTGGAATTCCAGTCGTGTTCAAGTGCCAGTTTAGTTCGTAAGGCATCGGATTTTCTATAAGTGAAATCGGTGGTGCTTTTGTAGGTTCTGTTGTAAAATGCATCTTCGTTTACACTTCCACTCATATCCGAATAATATTTACCCCACATCATAGTACCGATTAATCGGGTTTTTGGGCTGATGTTGAAGTCGATACGGGCATTCAGATTGTCTTTGTTGTAATCAGAGAAAGCCATCCAACCGTTTTTTTGCAAACTTGAAATTCCTGCTATGTGAAAACCAACTTTGCCAACCGTTGCACTCGCCATAGCCTGAATACGGTGGTAGCCCCATTGGTCGGCTTGGATTCCGAATTTGAATTCTGGGTCTACTGTTGGCTTTTTTGAAATTAAATTGATGGCGCCGCCCACAGCTTCAGGGCCATACAGTGAAGAAACTGGTCCTTTGACTACCTCAATGTTTTGAAGGTTGAATTGGTTGATTTCTAGTAATGCATTGTGGTTAAAAATTCCCATTGGACGAATAGGTAATCCGTCTTCTAGGTATAAGTAATAGGCATTTGTGGTCATAGGTTGACGAATAGCCATAGAATGTTGCTCGTTCCCTAAATTGACCATCAATACACCAGGTATTTTGTTGACTACTTCGAATAAAGATACGGCTTTAGCTTCGTCTATAGTTTTGGCGTTCAGTTTGCTGATGGCTGTTGGGGTTTGTTTTCGTTGGGTAGCGGTACGGTTGGCGGTAACAAAAACGGTTTCTAAATCTTGGGTTTTGGTGCTGTCTTTTTCGGTTTTATTTTGTGCAATAGCGATTTGCCCTACTAGTAATAAGGCTGTAATGTATTTTTTCATTTGGTTTTTAGCTAAAAGTCAAAGCAAATAGCATCTTCCAATTCTTATTTGTTTAAGAATTTTGTATAGACATAAGATAGCATTGACTTTTTGTTAGTATAAATAAAATAACAAGTATTTTTCAATGAGGTAGTCATTGAATTTACATTCAAAAAGGTTGAAAATAAAAGTAATTTATACTAAAAAGGAGGGAGGTCTAAAAGTTGAATTTGTTTTGGAAATGGTTTTTCCAGACGTATGAAAAACGTTCAACTTGGTTGTTGAAGTTATCGGAGTGTTACTTGCAAATGATGTAGGTGTTGAATGGATGAGGTAAACAAAATCTGCTTTTTCTTTCAGGATGTTTTCCATTTTTTTTTCATTATCATCAAATTGTTTTAGGCTTTTTTGTAGTTCACAACGACCATTACAAGTATTATTAACTAATTTTCGTTGTACACAAATGGTTTTGATGATTTGGTCTTGGTTGGCTTTAAATTGGGTGTATATCACTAGATTCCCAAAAATAGGGAATAGCAATGTGAGGGTTAAAAGATATACGCCAATTTTTTTCACAACAATTGTATTGTTTTTCGAGGAGCAAAAGTAGTACAAGATTTTAGATTACAAAATTATACTTTCATAAAATTCAATTTTCTGGTTTTATGGGATTAAGATATTCTATTAACAATAAGTTCTTAATAAATGTAATGCTGTCATGTTTTTTTTATACACTTTTTATTTATATTTAAAAACTATTTAGAATAAAAATACCGCCATTTATTCCTAACCATTTTATGAACGTATATTCTGTTGTACTTGTTGATGACGAAATGATCAACATTGAGATTTTAAAGAAAATTATCTCTACACATTGCTTAAAACTTGAGATTGTTGGTATTGCCAGGACTATGGAAACCGCCTATTCAGAGATTGTTGCTAAGAAACCCGATATTGTTTTTATGGATATTAATATGCGTGAAAAACAAATTTTTGACGTTTTGGATAAATTTGAAACTGTTGATTTTCAAATTATTTTTGCTACCGCTTTTCCTGGATATTTCTTCAAAGCTTCGGAATATAATCCTGCTGATTTTGTAATCAAACCATTTAGTGAAACGGCTGTTAAAGATGCTGTTAAAAAAGCAACTAAACGCATCAAAAAGCTCCGAAAAAATAAAGAAGAGTAGTTATTTTTTCTTCAATATTTTATATTCTTCATAGCAACCACTTATCGCATCCATAATTTGCAAATCATTGGCTGTTTGGATAAATGCGTCCGAATAATTGCATCGTTTTAGGATGTCTGGGATCTCATTTTTGTCTATTCCTAATAAGGTAGCAATCATCTCTCTATCGTACTTAGATTCTAATGCTTTGCGTACCGTATCGTCTTTCTTTAAATCCTTTAAACGTCGCAATTCTTTCGGTTTTTTACCAAAAAAGTTGTACAACATATCTGCTGGATTAAAAATCGAGCCCAATACTTTTCCAAAAGCATCAGGAGAGTATTGTCCCCCTTCGTAACCAGCGGTTAATCCTGAAATACTATATCTGAAGTTTTCTTTTACTGGAATCAATTTTGAATCTACTTCTAAATACCCAGTTAGGTGAAAAGGACGAATAATCACTTCTTCTAGGGCTATTGCTTTTTCTGTAAGTTTAATTACGGTAGTTTTATTTTTCAACCAGTCGTTTGTAACTCTAACTTTGATGGATTGAAAACCTAATAATGAGACATGTAAGGTGTCACTTTGTGAAACTTCAATTTCGAAATTTCCTTTAGTATCTGTAGTAGTTCCTTTTACTTTGTTGACGTTGATGATGTTAGCGTAAGATAATGGTTGGTCATTACTGTCGTTAACGATGGTTCCAGAAACTTTTAAAGTAGGGTTGGTTTCTTGTGCGAAACTGCTAACTGAAAGTAGCATAAAAAAGAAAACTACAAAATATCTCATATACGAATTTAAAGCTTTAAAAGTAGTAAATCGCAATTAAATATTTTGTAGTTTCTCAGTATTATTATAAGAAAATTAACAAAGGAATGTTAGTCTCTTCTTGGTCTTCTTGGTCTTGGGCTGTCGCCAAAACTTTCAGAACGTCTTGGGGCTCTTTCTGTTGAACCACCTTCTCTTCTTGGAGCACTTCCTCTTTCGCTTCTGAATCCTCCCTCTCTTGGAGCTGAGTTTCTGTCGCTACGGAATCCGCCTTCTCTTCTTGGAGCAAAGTTGCCTTCTCTTCTTGGAGCAGAACTTCTACCGCCAAAACCTCCAGAGCTTCTTCCGTTATGGTCGCGTCTTCCACCACCATCATTTTTAGAAATCTCTACATTGATACGACGTCCTTCTAATTGTACATTGTTTAAGATATCCATTACTTTATCAGTATGTTCAGCATCTGTATTAAAGAAAGAGAATCCTTCTTTTACATCTACTTTGAATACGTCATCACGACCTAAGTCTAAAGTTTCTTTTAAGAAATCTTTCAAAGTCATCCAGTCAAAATTATCTCTAGAACCGATGTTTACGAAGTAACGAGTAGCACCGCTATTGTTTCCTCTAGAAGCACCGTCTCTATCGTCGCGCTCACGACGGTCTGAACCAGATGATTGGCTAGATAAATCTCTGTTTTTCTTGTAGTAGTTGATAAAACGGTTAAATTCTACCGATACCATTTTCTTGATTAATTCTTCTTTGCTTAAACCTTCTAATACATCATTGATTGCTGGAAGGTAGTTGTCAATTTCGTGGTCTACTTCCGTTTCTTTGATTTTGTTGGCTAAGTGCAATAATTGAATTTCGCATATTTCGATTCCAGAAGGAATTGTTTTTTCTTCAAACTTTTGTTTGATAATTCTTTCGATAGAAGAAATTTTACGCAATTCACTTTTGGTAACGATTACAATCGACGTACCTAATTTACCAGCACGACCAGTACGGCCAGAACGGTGGTTGTAAGTTTCGATTTCGTCAGGAAGTTGGTAGTTTACAACGTGAGTTACGTTGTCTACGTCAATTCCACGTGCGGCTACATCGGTAGCTACTAGCATTTGGATTTGTCTTCCTCTAAACGATTTCATTACTCCATCACGTTGTGCTTGCGATAAATCTCCGTGTAATGCAGCAGCGCTGTATCCGTCTTCGATTAATTTTTCAGCTACTTGTTGCGTATCTCTTTTGGTACGACAAAATACTACTGAGAAAATGTCTGGATTAGCATCTGCCAAACGTTTTAACGCTTCGTAACGATCTCTTGCATTTACCAAATAAAATTCGTGTGATACCGTTGCAGAACCTGAGTTCTTAGTTCCCACTGTAATTTCAACTGGGCTGCTCATGAATTGTTTTGCAATTCTTGCTACCTCGGCTGGCATGGTTGCAGAGAATAACCATGTGCTTTTTTCGTCTGGAGTATCTGATAAAATAGAGCAAATGTCTTCGTAGAATCCCATGTTCAACATTTCATCTGCTTCATCAAGTACACAGTAATCAATGTTTTTGATGTTTACCAAACCTCTATTGATCATGTCTTGCATTCTTCCTGGAGTAGCTACAATAATTTGTGCTCCTCTTTTAATTTCTCTAGCTTGCTCTGTAATACTAGCTCCACCATAAATAGCTACTACGTTAATACCTTTTTCGTATTTTGCGTAGTTTTTCAACTCGTTGGTAATCTGTAGGCAAAGTTCGCGTGTTGGCGATAAAACTAATGCTTGTGTATTTCTGTTGTCGGCATCAATTTTTTGGATTAGCGGAAAACCGAAAGCTGCTGTTTTCCCTGTCCCTGTTTGAGCCAACGCAACCATATCTGTGTCTTTTTCCAATAATAGGGGAATCGCCTTTTCCTGTACCTCTGACGGATTTTCAAATCCTAGATCTAAAATCGCCTTCAGTAACGATTCATTCAATCCTAATTGTTCAAATTTGTTCATTATGTATTTTTAAAATAGGGTGCAAAATTACTGTTAATTTCTCAGATTAACTAATGCTATTTTAAGTTTTAATGAATTATTGTGATTTGATTGTCAGAAAGTTAGCTTTTTGATTTTTGATTTTTATGTTTTAATAGTCTTTTTAGATGTGAAATTATGGCGAGAAATTGTAAAAAATGTTATAAAAAATGATACAATTTTGATTGTTAATGAGTTGTATTCAGAAATGCAAGTAATGATTGTGTTGCGATGCCACGGTGACTGATTTTGTTTTTGGTTTCAAGTGAAAGTTCTGCAAAAGTCTCTTTGTAATTTTCAGGTTGAAAAATAGGGTCGTATCCAAAACCACCCTCGCCTTTTTTTTCTGATGTAATAGTTCCTTTGGCTATGCCAGTAAATAAGTATTGTTCGCCTTTAAGATTCAAACAAATCACCGTTTTGAATTGAGCGTTTCTGTTATTCTTATCATTTAAAAGGTGTAATACTTTGTTCATATTGTCTTCTGCTGAACGTTGTTCTCCAGCATAACGGGCAGAATAAACACCAGGTTCGTTGTTTAAGGCTTCAATTTCAAGTCCAGTGTCGTCGGCAAAGCAATCATATCCATATTTTTCGGTTATGTAATTCGCTTTCATAATAGCGTTTCCTTCGATAGTAGGAGCAGTTTCTGGAATTTCCTCAAAACAACCAATGCTTTCAAGACTTACAATGGTAATGTTATTGGGAAGCATACTTTGGATTTCTTTTATTTTGTTTTCGTTATTGGTGGCGAATACTATTTTCATTTCTTTAATTTTTAGTTCCAAAGATATTATTTTCTAGAGGTAAACCCGTTGGGTGAAATTCTAATAAAATAAAAACTAAACCACATAGAGCCATAGATTAATAGCAAATCAACATAGAAAAAAACAGAAATAGCACTATTTCTCACATAGATGAGCTATGTGAATAGTAAAACGTCTATTTATTTCTCTTAAAAAAACTACAAATTCTATGATTCTATGTGGTAAAAAATAATTTCACCCAACGGGTTAGAGGTAATTAATGAACTTCTTCATTACTGAAATCTTATACATTAAATATTTTTATGATTAAAATCAAAAACATTAACTATGTTTATGTTTTTATATCTTCTAGTTTTACGTCAAATTTTAAAACCAAAAGAGATGAAACAATTTAATGTTTATTTAGGATTATTTTTTATGCTTTCCTTTTCTTCTATTCGTGCACAAGTTTCTCCCGAAACTGCATTGATTGCCTTGAAGGAAGGGAATAGTAGGTTTGTTGCAGGAAAGAGTATAAAGCCTCACCAAGATGTCAATAGAATTAAAGAATTAGCTACTGGACAAAAACCTTTTGCGGTTATTGTGGGGTGTTCTGATTCTAGAGTGCCTAGCGAAATTATTTTTGACCAAGGATTGGGAGATTTGTTTATTGTAAGAACCGCTGGTCAAGTTTCCTCTTATGCTTCATTTGGTAGTGTTGAATTTGCTAATGCGGTTTTGGGAGCCAAATTAATTGTGGTTTTAGGACATACCCAATGTGGTGCTGTAGCGGCAGCTTGTAAATTACCAGAAGTTCCAGGGCATATAGTAAGCTTAATTAATGCTATAAAGCCTGCTGCAAAATTGGCTAAACATCAGCACGGTGACGAGATTGAAAATGCAGTAAAGATTAACGTTGCGATGCAAGTGGAGCAATTGAAAAATTTAGAACCCGTTTTGACCAAGTCTACTAAGGATAATAGTACTATGGTTGTAGGCGCTGTGTATGATTTAAAAACGGGTAAAGTTGAATTTCTTCCTGAAAATTATTTAACTACCTTGAAGAGTTAAATTTTAAACAATTTGTTTTGAATAAAAAAAACGTGACGTTAAATTCACTTTTTTTTGTTCTGTCTACTAAAATGAGTGTTTTTCGATTTCTATTTTTATTATACAGTATACAGCCGTTTTGAAATCCATCAAGACAAAAAAATTACAGCGAAAACAATGATGCGCCAATTCCAAGAGCAGCGATGGATCGAAAAATACTCATAGAATCGCAACTACTGCTATAAGGCTATGAAGATAGCTTGCATTGAATATTTTCGGCAGGATTTACTGAATACTTCGACAGGATGATCAGGATTGTGCAGGATTTACGGGATGCTATTATTATAGGGTAGGAAAGGCCAGAGAAAAGCAAAAGGCAAGAAAAAGATAGACGAAAGCCGCCCCCAATTTCC
>ERZ650300.28-NODE-28-length-61031-cov-17.903847_pt1 | contig 61031 bp, 48 predicted proteins | sample MGYA00376236_ERZ650300 | MGnify/ENA primary metagenome ERZ650300 (study PRJEB26733, sample SAMN07839303) | wastewater metagenome | biome: urban; feature: wastewater treatment plant; material: waste water | place: USA: North Carolina | collected 2016-04-28 ...
TTCCTTTTCCATCAGTGTCGTCGCGTTGCCACGTCGAGCCCCAGGCGTGTTCATTAATCCAGTCTTGTAGTGGGGCAGTAAATTCGGTGACTTGTGACATGGCGCGCTCCACATGCGCTTCGCCCATCACTTGCTTGCGTACCGCAATACCGTTGTCATACGGGGTGTTTTGTTGTGATGACATACTGTTTCCTTTAATAAAGGCTATAAAGATGAGCGCTATAAAATTTGATGAAGGCTATAAAAAAAGCAAACCATGGCTGATTTGCTTTAAATAATTTACTGTTATCTTGACGAAAAATCTAGGCCATTCTGAGCAAATCATTGATAGAGGTTTTAGAGCGGGTTTGCGCGTCTACTTTTTTCACAATTACCGCACAGTAAAGCGAGTGTGAACCATCTTTGCTTGGCAAACTGCCTGACACGACCACTGACCCTGCAGGAATACGGCCGTAACTGATTTCGCCTGTTTCGCGGTCTAGGATTTTGGTTGATTGACCGATATACACGCCCATCGAAATCACCGAGCCTTCCTCCACAATCACACCTTCAACGATTTCTGAGCGCGCACCGATAAAGCAGTTGTCTTCAATGATGGTTGGATTGGCTTGTAGCGGCTCAAGGACGCCGCCAATGCCGACACCGCCTGATAGATGGACGTTTTTACCGATTTGGGCGCATGAACCCACCGTCGCCCACGTATCGACCATTGTGCCTTCATCGACATAGGCGCCGATATTGACGTAAGATGGCATCAAGATAGCGCCTTTGGCAATGTATGAGCCTTTACGCGCGACGGCAGGTGGCACCACGCGCACGCCCGCCCTGGCAAATTGTTCATCGCCCCAATCTGAAAATTTGGTTTCGACTTTATCAAAGAACTGCAGGTCACGACCGCCATTCATGATGCGGTTGTCGTTCAGACGAAAGGATAATAATACCGCTTTTTTCACCCATTGATTGACGATCCATTCACCGTCTTTTTTTTCTGCTACGCGCAAGGTGCCCGCATCGAGCTGAGCGAGCACATCATTGACGGCGGCACGCACATCGTCGGTGGCGTCATTGGGGTTGAAGTTGGCACGGTTTTCAAACGCATCTTCAATAATCTGTTGTAATGACATAATTTTTTCCTACAATCCAAAAAAAGGTAGGTCATTGTCGCTAATTTTATTTTGTTTGGCAAATATTAATACGTCATTTTGGCAAGTTTTCATGACTAGACAGCTTTGAGGTGTTGTAAAATCACAGCAGGTATTAAAAGGCATGTGTTAAATAGCTTAAAAAAGCATGGGTTAAATGGCCGTCATTAAATGAATCAGCGCAGGGCCAAAAAATACCATAAATAACCCTGCTAATACCATCGTCAGACTGGCAATCACGCCTTCGCTTTCATGGCGCTGACTGGCTCTTGCGGTACCAAAACCATGCGACGCATTACCCAATGCCACGCCGTGGGCAAGATGAAAACGAATTTTTGACCAGGCCAGTACCATATCGCCAATCACCATGCCGACCACCCCAGTAATTAAGGTAAATAGCGATACGAGCGCCGCTGAGCCATGAATCTGCTGCGCCAAATCAATCGCAAATGGGGTAGAAATTGACCGTGCCATTAAGCTGTAGGTGAGGGTGGCATCAAATTTAAACACACGAGCAAACACCATGATGCTAGCAATACCCACCAACATGCCCACCACAATCGACACCGCAAGCACGGCAGCATAGCGGTAAATCAATTGACGATACTGATAAATCGGTATGGCAAATGCCACGGTTGCAGGGCCCAACAACTCAACAATCCAAGCGGTATCGGCAAAATAGGTTTGATAAGAAATCCCAAGCACAATCATCAATACAATCGTTACCGTCGCCACCGTGATGGCAGGATTGAGCCAAAATTTTGGGAAACGGGCATACACCCGCTTTGCTAAAATATACGCCAAGATAGTCCAAAGTAAACAGCCGATAGAGATAATATTCATAGTAAATTACGATTGGTATGATTAATGATTAATAATATATGAGTCGTGATAAGTTTGATTATTGATGTGCATGGTGCGTGCGGCGATATAACGCGCGTTTCACACGATTGCCTAGCATAAAAGTGATGGCAGAGCTTAGCATCACCAATGCCGTACTCACGACAATGGTAATCATCAGCTGCCAACCTTTAGCAAAAAATAACTGCTGATATTGGGTAATCGACATCATCAGCGGAATAAATAACAGCACCAACTCGCCTAAGATAAACTTCGCGCCGACATTGACCCAGTCAAGTTTAATGACCCCAGTCAATAGTAATCCCAGCATCAAAAACAGCCCTACGATGCCAGATGACATAGGTAGGTTAAATAATTCTTTGAGGATGTCAGCTGTGCCCCATACCACACCAATGAGGGTGATTTGCAGTAAAATTTTGACCAGTGGCTGTTGTAACATAGGGTCTGTTTTATGGGGTAACAGTTTATGGCGTAGCAGTTTATGGGGTAATAGCTGCTGAAAAGTCGGAAGATTCATAGCGCGTTTCATGGTAAACCAGTCATCAACAATTGATGATATCTAGTATAAAAAACCCATTAACAAAAAATATGAATAATATTTTTAAAATTATGCGTAAAATCTATAAAGCTACAAAACAGAGCTATAATACTATAAAGCTACAAAATTATTTTGGGCAGTGCAAAAACATGATGACCTTAAAACAACTTCAATGCTTTATCACGGTGGTGAAGACCGGCGGATTTTCTCATGCTGCCGAGACATTGAGTTTGACGCAGCCAACCGTCACCAAAGCCATTTCTAATTTGGAAGATACGCTGGGGGTGGCACTCTTTGATAAGCAACTGATGAGCCGCAAGCGGGATATTGCGCTGACCGAAATTGGCGCATTGGTATATGAGCAGGCGCAGACGGTGTTACAACATGTCGGCTACCTTGAGCAGACGGTGACACAATATCAGCAAATGGATCGCGGGCAGCTGCGGCTAGGGTTGTCACCGCTCGGGGGTGAGTTGTTGAGCGATGCGATTTTTGAGTTTTATCAAACCCATCGCCATATTGACCTGTCGTTGCTAGAAGATGGCGCAGAGTTGTTAAAACAAGCCTTGCTCGATGATACGCTTGATGTGTGTACCTTGATGCAACCGATTGAAGCGGACTTTGATTATATTCCGGTATGCGATTATCCCATTATGATGGTGGCACACCGGCAGCATATGGGCAATAACATCAAACAAGTGACTTTAAAATCTTTAAAAAATGCGTCGTTGATGTTGTTTGCGTCCCATTCGTCATTTACCTCAATGATTGTCGAAGAATGCCAAAAACTCGGCTTTGAACCCAATATCGTTTGCCACACCAACCAATGGCAACTATTGACAACCTTGTTGAAAAAAAACATGGGGGTGACGCTACTGCCCAAATATTACACCGATAAGCTCGATGACAAACAGCTAGTTTGTCTGCCGCTCGTCCAGCCCAATTTGACTTGGCAAATGGTGATGGCATGGCGAAAACACCGACCGCTGACCCCAGCGATGCAAGCTTGGCTAAACGTAGTACAGCGCCAAGCTAATAATACAGTTTAATAGGAAAGTTTAATCGACAGGCTATAAACAGTTGATAAACCTTTTTATAGCACCGTGTTACGGCTTCGTGTTACAGCCTTGTGTTATAGCCCCGCGTGTTAATGCTTTTTGATATATGGAATTTACCAAATGGCGTTAGACACCGCAAAATCACTGCCGTAAAATCATTCAACAATACCTCAAAAAAAAGGGAATACCTATGCTACAACAACCTGATGATCACTACACCGCACCCGCCAACCTTGGTACAGCGGTATATGCCAACAATGCCGATGCTATTGGTAACACGCCGCTGGTGCGTCTTAATCATATCATGCCGCAGGGGGTGACCGTGCTTGCCAAGATTGAGTCACGTAACCCGGCGTTTTCGGTCAAATGCCGAATCGGTGCGGGCATGGTGCAAGCCGCCGAGCAAGCAGGACTACTAAAGCCAGGTATGCAAATCATCGAGCCGACCAGCGGTAACACGGGGATTGCGCTGGCGTTTGTGGCAGCAGCCAAAGGGTATAAAATCACGCTGACCATGCCCGCCTCGATGAGTATGGAGCGTCGTAAAGTGCTGGCCGCCTTGGGCGCACACTTGGTGCTCACTGAACCTTCGCTAGGTATGAAAGGGGCGGTGGAAGCTGCGCAAGAAATCCATGACAACCATCCTGGCGAATACTTTTTGCCGCAACAGTTTGATAACCCTGCCAACCCAGACACCCATGTCAAAACCACCGCACCTGAGATTTTTAATGCCACCGCGGGCAAGGTCGATGCGCTAGTGGCAGGCGTGGGTACAGGCGGGACGATTTCGGGTATCGCGCGTTATTTTAAACAAATCAAACATCAGCCGCTTTATACTGTCGCGGTTGAGCCTGCGGAATCACCGATTATTACCCAGACGCGTGAAGGCAAACCCATTACCCCAGGTCCCCATAAAATCCAAGGGATTGGCGCTAACTTTATCCCAAAAAATCTTGCGCTTGATTTGCTTGATGAAGTCATCACAGTAACTGGCGATGATGCGATTGCATGGGCAAGACGGGCGATGACCCAAGAAGGTATTTTATGTGGTATCTCTTGCGGTGCAGCGCTGCAAGCGACGTATCAACTAGCAAGCCGCCCTGAGATGCAAGGCAAAACCATTGTGGTTATTTTGCCAGACAGTGGTGAGCGTTATTTATCCAGTGTGCTATTTGATGGTATTTTCACTGGCGAGAACTTTAATTAACAAACTTTCATGAACGATAAAAAAGGGCGTTAGTTCGCCCTTTTTTACTTTATTTTTACTTTATTTTTAATTTAAAATCGCTATAAAAATCATCGGTTAAATACCCCAAATATACTCATCAACTCATGACCCATAACGAATAACCCACAATAAATAGCCTAAGCGAATTTTTAAATCATTGCCAATCGTTCTTCTTTTCAAGTCGTTTTTATTGCCAAGCCATTGTATTTTTAGGTTATTTTGTTTCTAGGTTATTTTATAGCCAAGCCATTTTTAAGCGTTTTTGCTGACGTAATAAACGCGTCCCTAACAGCAGTGACGCCAATCCCAGCGCTGCAACCAGCGCAATCCAAAATCCTTTAGCCCCCATATCGGTATGGCGCACCAAATAGGTACCCAGCGGAATCGCCACCACCCAATAGCAAAACAAGGTGATAAACATCGGTACTGTGGTATCTTGCATACCGCGCAAAATCCCCGCAAAATTGACCTGCCAGGCATCAAATAACTGATACACGGTGGCAAACCATAACAACAGCGCGGCTTGCTGAATCACTTGGGGATTTTCACTAAAGAAAGTTGGCAGGGTTTGCCGAAAAATGGCAGTTAACAGCATGCTAATCACCGCAAATGACGTGGCTACGGCAATGCCGATGAGCTTGATGCGTTTAAGCGCTCGGTAATCTTTGGCGCCATAGCGGTTTGACACCATGATGGTGAGCGCCATCGCGACTGAAAACGGGAACATAAATAACTGCGATGAAATCGTCAACGCTACCTGATGGCTTGCCACCGCGATTTCACCCAGTGGGCTGATGATAATGGAAGCTAGACTAAAGGCGCTTACTTCAAAAAAAATCGACATACCAATGGGAATACCAATCGATAATTGCTGACGCAACTGAGCAAAATCCATGCCGGCAAAATTGGCAAAAAACCGTTGATTGGCAAAATCTGCCTGGGGGCTCAAAGTCAAATAGCTTACCAACATCAATAAATTTATCCATAACGCAATCCCAGAGGCAAAACCACAGCCTGCGCCGCCCATAGCAGGAATTAGCGCAGTATCACCGAGGTTGACGCCATGAATAAACGCATAGCTGAGCGGCACATTTAAAATCAAACCAATGAGGCTAATCACCATGACCACGGTGGGATGTTTCAAGCTTTCGGTGTAGCAGCGCAGCGAGGTATATAGACAGACTGCAGGAAACCCAAAAGAGATACCAAACAAGAATTTTTGCGCGATATGCTGAATATCTTTCGGTACCTTCATCCAATCAAACAAATAATGCAGCTGATTAACCGCTACAAACCCTATAATACCGATGATAAGCGCCAGCCAAAGCGATTGTTGGGTGATAAACGGCACTTTTTGTAGTTGCTGCTGACCAATCGCTTCCCCAATCAATGGCGTGGTGGCAAGCAAAATACCAACCGCCAGCAAAAACGTGGGCATCCAAATACCCGCGCCGATTGCCACGCCCGATAAATCTAGCGCGGAGACTTGACCAGCGAGTAAGGTATCGACCAAGGCGAGCCCTGACTGGCAAATCTGGGTGATTAAAATAGGTAAGGTCAAGACAAATAATTGTTTGAAGTCTTGACGAGCAATAGCTGACAGCATGTAATGACCAAATATTCGTTGAAAATTCAATAAAGGCGGCAGTTTAACAGATTTTGCGGCATGATTTTTTATTGTTTAATTTGTTGTTTAACAGGTCAACACATTAACAGGTCAAAAAAGTTAGCGTTTGATTGTGATAGTATCAACATAAAAAAGCCTTTATCAAATTGTGGCAACATTTGATAAAGGCTTTTTTTCAACAATAGCTTTTAAAGCGCTTTAATCATGGCTTGATAGCCTGTGAGTTTATTGGTCGCATCAAAGGTTTGTACCACAAACGCATAATTGGCTTTGGTGGCATCCACAAACGGTGTAAAAGTAGTGCCATAGGTTAATTGGTTGGTGCGTACAAAACCCATACCGCGGTCAGTGGCTTTATCCAAGTTGATTTGGGTGACAAGCGTGCGAGCGGTGCTGGCAGGCGCAGTCCAATTGAGGTTTAGGGTACTACCTGTCCCCGTGAGGTTAACGTCTAAATTGCCGACAGTAGCAGTGAGTGGCAATACTTTAAAATCGCCATCGCCGCCTAAGGTATAGTTGACATCACAGCCGTCTTTATTGTCAGATAATTGTTTGCCAAAATCGACACCGACCTGATAACTATATTGACCATCCCAATAATCGCGATTGCTATCATAATCGCCATTAAATGGCATGCCCGCCACAGAGGTTTTTAATTCGTCAAACTGTAAAAATTTAAGGACCGTATTATCAAATTTTGCTGCTGGGTCGAGTGTGCCAGACAGCACACCACCGATCGCTTCGTCAGTTTTAATAGAGATTTTTTCTGTGGTTAAGGTGTTTGGGTCTTGGCAAGTTTTTTGTTGATAGCTCATTTGACCATACACCGAGGCGGCGTAATCATTGCCAATATCAAAATACACCACACCTAGGTCGCTATCATTGGGCTCGTTGTCGTTGTCTTCTACAAAATAGCCAACATACAACCCCCCTTTACCGCCTTCTGGGGTGATTTTGTCCAAAAAATTATCTAAGCTGTCTTCGGGCAAAAAGATACTTTGTAAAATCTCTGCCATGCTTTTTTCTTTATTGGTTAATTTATCCTCGACTTTTTTGTAGGCATCGCGCACATCCGCTGCAATATTTTTATAACTATCATTGGCGTCGTTTAGGGCATTGTCGACAGTCTCACTACCTGAGCCGCCACACGCAGATAGGGCGATGGTGAGCGCAGTTAGCATGCCTATTTTATAAGACGCTTTTTTACAAGACGCTTTTTTACAAGGCGCTTTTTTATCAGGCACTTGGCTATATGACATGATGACAATCCTTCCTTGATAATAGATGAAATAGCAATAACAAATAGCGATAAATTGTTAAATAAAATCAAAATAAAAGTTTGGGCTATGCTACCATTGTTATTTTTTAAAGTATAGCCAAATAGTAGCGATTATCATCAAAAAATTGCTGGCTATAGTGTGTTAAATTATCAATCAAATGAATTAGTTACTGATTAATGCCAAATCCAAACCTTATCCCTTTGTCGCTTTATATCCATATTCCTTGGTGTGTTAAAAAATGCCCGTATTGTGATTTTAACTCACATGAAAGCCGTACACCGATTGATTTTGTAGGCTATGTCGATGCACTGTTAGACGATTTAAAAACCCAGCTAAGCTTTGTACAAGGGCGCAAGATTGCCACCATTTTTATTGGGGGCGGGACGCCATCGCTACTGCCGATTGCGCAATATCGGCAGCTTTTTGCGGGCATCAATGCTCAGTTAACACTCACTCACGATTGTGAAATCACCATGGAAGCCAATCCTGCTACCGTGGAGCATGCGCCATTTCATGAGTATCTAGCGGTGGGTATCAATCGGTTGTCGCTTGGTGTACAAAGTTTTCAAACCCAAAAACTTGCTGCCTTGGGGCGGATTCATAACCCGCAGCAAGCGCTTTTAGCTATTGTCAATGCCCAGCAAGCAGGGTTTAAAAAGTTAAATGTCGACTTGATGCATGGCTTGCCCAACCAGACACTGACAGACGCGCTGAGCGATTTGCAGCAAGCGATTGATTTGGGCGTTTCGCATATTTCGTGGTATCAGCTCACCATTGAACCCAATACCGTGTTTTATCGCAATACGCCGATTTTGCCCGATGACGAGATATTGGTGGATATTTTTGAGCAAGGCGCCCAGCTGTTGAAAGCCAATGGGTTTGTGCAATACGAAGTGTCGGCATGGTCAAGGCAGGCGGATTTTCAGCCAAGCCAGCATAATCTCAACTATTGGCAGTTTGGCGATTATCTGGCGATTGGGGCAGGCGCGCATGGTAAAGTCACGCGGCCTGATGGCATTTACCGGTTTAGCAAATCCCGCTTACCAAAAGATTATAGGGTTAATCAGTCGGCGATAGGTTGGCAAGCCATCGAGCCGTCTGATTTACCGTTTGAATTTATGATGAATGGGCTGCGGCTAAAAAATGGGGTGCCCAAACAGTTTTGGACACAGAGAACAGGCTTGGCATGGTCAGTCATTGAGCCGCAATTGATAAAACTACACAATCGGGGTTTGGTTGAGTTAAGCGGTGACCATATCCACTGCACAGCGCAGGGATTTTTATTTTTAAACCAAGTGTTGCAAGAATTTTTACCCGATGACTAACGCTTCGACTGCACATTTGATTGAATTTATGCGCCGCAGCCTTATTTAAGCGTCAATCAATTAAAAAAAGAGAGTGATATGTTTACCGATACCCATGCGCATTTAAACCGTTTGGATTTAGAAAAATATCAAGGTGATATCTGTCAAGCCTTACAAGTCGCCAAGGATGCCAATGTGCAGCGGATTATGGCGATTATGTGTGAGCTCGATGAATACGATACTATTTATGAGATTATCAATACGAAAATTGACGGGCTAACGTTGGGGATGAGTGTGGGCGTGCATCCCTGCGAAGACATCGCCATGCTAAAAAGTGCAACGGTCGAGACACTCGTTGAAATGGCAAATCAGCCGCATGTTTGGGCGATTGGCGAGACCGGGCTTGATTATTATTGGTCAACAGAAAACAGCATAGAACAAAAAGCCAGCTTTGCCCGCCATATCCATGCCAGTCAACATCTAAAAAAACCTATTATCGTTCATACCCGTGAGGCGAAACACGATACATTGGATTTATTAAAAGCAGAAAAAGCCGAGCATGGCATTATTCATTGCTTTACGGAAGATTATGAGACCGCCAAAAAAGCCTTGGACTTGGGTTTTTATATTTCTTTATCAGGGATTGTGACCTTTAAAAACGCCACTGAATTACAAGCAGTGGCGAAAAAACTGCCTAAAGATCGCATTTTGATTGAAACCGACAGCCCATATCTTGCGCCCGTGCCCAAACGCGGCAAATCTAATGAGCCTGCTTTTGTGCCCTATGTGGCGGATTTTCTCGCCAAGCATTATGACATGCCAGTGGATGAGTTCGCGCACTTAACCCATCAAAATTTTGACGCATTATTACATCAATACGCTTAAAAATAGTTAACGAAATCTTTATACTTTATTAAGTAGGTAATAAAATTTATGTGATAAAACATTTGGCAATGACTCATCAGTCATGTATCATACGTAGCAACCTTGCTCTTATGTTACTAAGTGAGGTTGCTAAGCTAGGTACTATGCAAGGTTATTAAGGAAAGTTACTAAGCGAGCATTTTTTTATCATTTATTTTTTATCGTTTAACAGTTGTGCGTAGAGGGGTTGATGTAACGGGTCTCGTCAACAATAGGGGCTACTAGAACAGACTGATGGAGTAATCAATGAGTCGTCAACAACAATTCAAAAATCGTGAAGAAGTGATATTAGCAGTTGCCGAGCAGTTGCTATTAGAGTCTGGGGAAGGCGATATCACGCTAGATAGTTTAGCCGAGCAGCTAGACCTAGCCAAAGGTACGCTATACAAGCATTTTACCAGCAAAGATGAATTGTTTTTACGCATCATTATCCGTCATGAGCAACAACTACTTGCGCTAAGCGAAGTCGGCGATTGTCCTGCCGCAGGCGTGGCACGTCTTACGCTGTTTCAACTGATCAATCCGCAAAAAGCCATATTACTCAACCAAATCGAAGAGCGCTTAGCCAATTCTGCGGTAGGGCTTAATAAGCTTTTTTCACAGTTGTATGAAATTCGCCGTGAACGCATGAAGCGATTAATCAATACCACGGCTGAATACCTGCAATCGCTACACAGTACCATGAGTACCCGAGACTATCTGTCAACCATTTGGGCGATGGGTCAAGGCGGTGCAGGACTGCTGAATTCTAGTTTTTACCAACGCTATCTCGGTCGCCGCGATACTTTACGTTTTGCCTTGGTTCAGCATATTTTAGATATTCCCAAGCAATACCCTGCTGCGGTACAATCAGTCGATGCGCCTACTGGAGCGAGTCAGTCAAACGCTTCTACTCATACGGCAAATTTACAGACTGAATCAAGCCTGACGCCGCGCAATGTCAAATAGTAGATGTCAAAGAATACTAGTTAACTATCATCACCCACGGTTAAGCTTTGTAAACTATCCTTGTTTTGTCTGAGCGCATGACGATGCTATTGCTGTTTGGTCGGTCTTGTAAAACTTTCACTCCCGCACCCAGTGCAATGGGTGGGCAACAAGGTTTTACCTTAATTGAAATCATGGTGGTCATCGTCATTTTGTCTATTTTTGCTGGGATGATGAGTTTATCGGTAGGGGGTAGTGAAAATCGTAGAAATACGGCATTTTATGAGCGTCTGACCAGTAATCTTGATTATGTACGCTTGTTATCAACAGAACGCATGCAGCCCTATGGGCTGGCAATCAAACTGCCACAAAATGACGCGCCCAATCAGCTGGTGGTGGTTAAATTAGAAAACGCCTTTACCCATTCTCAAAATGCTGTTCGCAGTGCCAATGCCGCAGCAACCTCGCAACCTGCGCCACCACAATGGGTGATAGAAAAACAAATCGCACCGCTGGATGTGCCAGACAACCTTGACGTCAAAATCCGCCCACTGGATAACCCGTTTAATACCACCGCCGCCCAAAATACCCAACCTGCCGCCAACTGGTTGAGCGGCAACGAAGCACCGCCTGTGGTGTGGTTTGGGACAGGCGAGGCGACACCCGTGCAAATCAGCATCCAAAAAACCAATGCCGACAAACAAACCTTCGCGGTTGGCAATCCCATCATCGTCAACCAAGCTGGGGCAATTGAGGTGGCAAAATGACTATTGGCACCTTAAATAGACTGGCTATCAGGCAGCATCAGCAAGGATTTACGTTACTTGAAGTCATGGTAGCGTTAGCGATTTTGGCGGTGGTTGCGATATCGGCCAGCCAAGCCAGTCGCAGTTATGTGCAATCCGTGGATAACATGAAAACGCGCACCTTTGGCTATTATGTGGCGCAAAACACGCTGGCAGAATTACGAGTACAAAAAACTTGGCTCACAGCGTCCGATACGCGGCAAATCACCTCGCAAGGCCGTCAATGGCAAGTGGTTATCTCACCGCAAACCACACAAACCAGTCAAGGCTTTGTCCAACCCATTCATATTCGCGTGGCACCTATTGTCGATGGCAGCGCAAAAAAAGACGTGGTGGATATTGATGCGGTGTTGGTAAAGGATATGGGGACAACGCCGTGAGCCCTTTTTCTCTTCATTCCTCGGCTGCAACAGCAGCGCATAAAACATCCCAGCAAGGCTTTACCTTAATCGAACTGATGATTGCATTGGTGATTTTTGCGATGCTGGCATTGGCGGGATGGCAGATTATGGATAGTCTGACCAAAAGTCGCGAGCGCGGCTACCAACATCAAAAATCATTATCACAGCTTGATTATGCTTATTTACAGCTGTCGCAAGATTTGGCACAAACCAGCAATTATGTGGGGGTGCCAATCCTGTCAGCGACTGACAATAATACGGCATCGACCAATAGTGCCGCTATGACACCAACCTTTGTATTAAATGCGTCACAAATAAGTTTTATCCGTTTTGCTGCGCCCGATCCGCGTTATCAGTCGTCAGCTATGCTAGCAAAAATACAATATTCGGTCGCAGGGGAAACGCTGACAAAACGGCGTTTTTACCAGTTAGACGACAACAATGAAACCCCTGCAACCAGTGTGTTATTGACAGGTATCAAAGATGCCAGTTGGCGAGCATTGACGCCTGATGTGGTGAGTGTTTTTCCAGATGAAGCCACGCTGCAAAAGGTACAGCAAATACAAGCGCAAAAAAAGACCAATCAAACGGCCAATGCTTCAACCAATCCGATTCCCAACCCGCCTGATAACGCAACAGATCAAAATGGCAATTTGCAAAACAGTATAGATTTAACGCCTTATCAGCAGTTACCACGCGGCATCGAGCTTAATTTTAGTTACCAAGGCGAGCCGATTACTTGGCGATTTGCATTACCCAGTACCCCGCCAAACGCACCGAACCCATAATTCAATCAAATTCTACCAAATACACCATGCCAACAAACGCCAATCCGTCTAAAATTTTTGCAAATGTTGCCATAGCAAACCCGCCATATCGACATGGGCAACAAGGGATGGCACTCCTGACTATTTTGTTGTTGGTGGTGGCGATTACCATCGTGGCAGGCAGTATGCTTGCCAATCAAAAAGTGATGATTCGAGAATTTGAGCTGACCAAAGGTCAAGGGCAGCTTAAAGAATATGCCTTGGCAGGCGAAGCTATGGCGACCAATTTGATTGCGCAAGACAGCCAAGTCAACCAAGTCGATAGTTTAACAGAGGCTTGGGCAAAACCGCTGGCAGAGCAAACCATGAATCAAGCCAAAGTCAGTATTAAAATTGACGATGATGCCAGCCGTTTTAATATTAACAACCTGTATCACGATGGCAAAGTGGATGATACGGCACTGGTATTCTTTCAGGCGCTGTTACAAACCAATGGCTTATCGCCCAATATTGCGATGGCGGTGCTCGATTGGCAAGACCCAGACAGTGACACCCGTGCCGACGGTGGCGCAGAAGCAGCGTATTATCAAAGTACGGGCAAAAAAATGGCGATGGGTATTGCCAACCAGCCTTTTATCTCAATCAATGAATTGCAACATGTGCGCGGGATGGATAGCGAAGGATTGCAAAAATTAGCGCCGTATCTGACCGCAGTGCCATACTATCTGCCCATGAATATCAACACAGTGAAGCCCGAACTATTAAGCGTACTGGTGAATTCACCCACCGTAACCAGCGGCAACCATCCGCAAGGCTCAAATCGTTCGGACAGCGATGACAACTCACAATCTGGGCAAGACACTAGCGCAGCTTCAAATGTGGCAGCTACTCACCAAATCGACGATACGGTAATCATCAATTGGGCGAATGCCCGAGCAAACAACCTACCGGTGCAAAACTTAAATCAACTGTGGGCAGTGCCAAGTTTTGCCCAGATTGACGAGCGCAACAAAGCACGCATCGCCAAGCTGTTATCCACCCAGAGTCAAAGTTTTCACGTCGTTGTCAGTGTCAAAAGTGACGACAAGCAGCTTTTTTTGCATAGCCAAATCGCTAAGATTTTACCCAAAGCTGACAATGACCCAGCAGCTGCTTCTGGTGTGTCAGCGACACCCATCCCAGCACCAACCAATACGCAAAATGGCACGCAAAATAATACGCCGCCACAAATCATCACTTACAACCGCCAATTTTTACCCTTTGCCCAATCATAGAGCAGCGCAATAAATTGGCTTCAACATTCTCAGTTATTTTATGTTTATTTTAATCAGTTATTTGTTGCTGGCGTATTCTAGGGTAAAATAGGGGGTTTTTCTTGGGCGTTGTTGAATGACGATGGGGCAGAAAATGGGCACAAAAGCGTTGTCAACACAACGGATACAGATGCAACCTAGATGTAACCTAGACGCATAAATTGGATGAATAAATTGGGTGAATATAGATGAATGTAATCGAGCGCTATTTTGGCATAGATGGCCGCAATACAACGATAAAAACTGAAATTCTGGCAGGTCTGACAACCTTTTTGACCATGGCTTATATTATCTTTGTCAATCCCGACATGCTGGCAAAAGCCGGGATGGATAAAGGGGCCGTATTTGTGGCGACGTGTCTAGCCTCAGCGCTGGGCTGTTTTTTAATGGGATTGATTGCGCGTTTGCCCGTGGCATTGGCACCTGGCATGGGTCTAAATGCGTTTTTTACCTTTACCGTCGTCTTGGGGATGGGTAAAAGCTGGCAAGTGGCGTTGGGGGCGGTATTTATTTCAGGCTTGCTATTTGTGCTGATTAGTGCCTTTAAACTGCGTGAATGGATTATCAACGCGATTCCCTATACCCTTAAACAAGGTATCGTGGCAGGGATTGGGGCGTTTTTAGCGTTTATTGCGCTTAAAAGTTCGGGCATCATCGTGGCGAGTCCCGCCACGTTTGTGACGATGGGCAAACTCACCGATTTTGGTCCTGCGATGGCGATTTTAAGTTTTTTTCTGATTGTCGTATTTGTGCAGCGTAAAGTCCCTGCGGCAGTGATGTTGTCAATTTTAATTGTGACGGTGATTAGCTTGTTGGCAGGGGAAAGCCATTACTCAGGGATTGTGTCAATGCCGCCATCGATTGCACCGACCTTTATGCAGTTAGATATTGCAGGTGCGCTTGATGTGAGTATGGTTAGCGTGATTTTTGCCTTTTTATTCGTGGTGTTATTTGATACATCAGGCACATTAATCGGTGTCACCAAAAAAGCCGGGTTAATGTCTACCGATGGTCAAATCCCGAATCTAGGTAAAGCTTTGTTTGCTGACTCAACGGCGGCTGTGGCAGGGTCATTGCTAGGGACTTCATCGGTAACGAGTTATGTAGAGAGCACAGCTGGGGTGGCAGCAGGTGGACGCACCGGTTTGACTGCGATTGTGGTGGGTGTGTTATTTTTATTGGCGTTATTTTTTGCGCCATTGGCTGGGATGATTCCTGCGTATGCGACGGCAGGGGCGATTTTTTATGTCGCGGTATTGATGTTATTTACGCTGCGTGAGATTGATTGGGATGACTTGACCGAAGCGTCACCTGTCGCGGTAGTGCTGCTGTTGACGCCGCTTACCTTCTCAATCGCGGATGGGATCGCGTTAGGTTTTATCACCTATACCATTGCCAAATTGGTGAGTGGACGTTATAAAGAAGTTAGCCCTGCGGTTTGGGTGTTAACGGTGATTTTATTGGCAAAATTGATTTTTTTAAGTTAATCAATGGCTAAGCAAAAAAAACCATCTAACCGAATTGGGTTAGATGGTTTTTTTATTAAATTTTGGTCCAGAGTACCGCTGTCTATGTGAACCCATGAACTGTAACGTTCAGGGTGGGTATGGCAACCACTCTTAAGGCTTCCTGAATCATCGCAGCGTAGCTGGATGCAGGCTTGCACAACAAGTGAAAAGAACGCATACCCTTATATAAATTATCAGCTCAGGTAAAACCATAAACTGGCGAATACCCCAGATGCACTCATTGTAGCAGATTACCTAAGATGATGCAAAAGCTCGCTCGTTAATTCAATGATTGATTAAATTAATCACACTTGACGGTCAAAATACCATTAAAACCTTCAAAACACATCACAAGGTTTTTTGTTCTCATCATATTGCTTAGCAGTTAACAGTTAACAGGCTTAGCAGCTAACAGGCTTTGCAGTTAACAGAATGACGCAAAATCTGGGTTAAAGAGATGGAGCGAGCTATGCTATAATTTTCAAAATTTTTTTAATACTAGTTTTGTATTTCCTTATTTTAGCTTTTCTAGAGGCAACAATGAATCAAGCGTCTAACTCGGTTAACCATCAATCGACGGTTAAAAAAATCCCTCATGTGTTGATGATTTTAGATGGTTTTGGACATCGCGAAGATCAGCGTGATAATGCGATTGCCGCGGCGCACACCCCAAACCTTGATTATTTGTATCAGCATTATCCCCATGGTTTGATTTCAGGGTCAGGTGAAGACGTGGGTTTACCCGCAGGGCAGTTTGGTAACTCTGAAGTCGGGCATATGAATTTGGGGGCAGGTCGTATTTTGTATCAAGACTCTACCCGTATTCATAAAGAAATCCGCGAACAGCAATTTTTTAGCAACCCTGCATTAACCAAAGCGGTAAAGCTTGCCAATGACCGACAAGCCAATGTGCATATCATGGGATTGTTATCCGATGGCGGGGTTCATTCGCATCAAGATCATATTGTCGCGATGGTGGAGCTGGCATTGCAGCAGGGTGCAAAGCAGGTCTTTATCCATACATTTTTGGACGGTCGTGATACGCCACCTAAAAGTGCGGACAATTATGTCGCACAATTAGAACAAGCACTTGCCACGCTTAATGAGCGATATGAAGGCACGGCTTATTTGGTCAGTCTCATTGGTCGCTACTTTGCGATGGATCGGGATAAACGTTGGGATCGGGTACAGCAAGCGTATGATTTGCTGACCCAAGCCAAAGCAGAACGGGTAGTACAATCAGGTGCTGAAGCGATTAGCGCAGCGTATGGCGCAGGCGAAAGTGACGAGTTTGTCAAACCGACTTGGGTGCGTTATGCTAACCAAAACGCTGACTTTGGGACTATCCAAGACAATGACAGTGTGATTTTTATGAATTTTCGTGCCGACCGTGCCCGCGAAATCAGCCAAGCATTGGTGTCCGCTGATTTTGATGGCTTTACGCGTGAAAAACTGCCAACGCTGTCAAAATTTGTGATGCTGACCAAATACTCCGATGAATTACAAAACAATGGCGTGACCAGTATTGCCTTTGAACCGACATCGCTCACCAATACCTTAGGCGAGTATTTGCAATCGCAAGGCAAAACCCAACTGCGCATTGCTGAAACTGAAAAATATGCCCACGTGACTTTCTTTTTTAGTGGTGGGCGCGAAGCAGAGTTTGAAGGGGAGCAGCGGATTTTGGTCAATTCGCCTTCGGTTGCTACTTATGATTTACAACCTGAAATGAGTGCGCCAGAAGTCACTGAAAAATTGACCAATGCCATCAATTCCGGTGCGTATGATGTACTGATTGTGAATTATGCCAATGGCGATATGGTAGGGCACACAGGTGTGTTTGATGCCGCTGTCAAAGCCGTCGAAACGTTGGATAACTGTGTGAAAATCATTGCCGATTGTGTGATTGCCAATCATGGGCATTTACTGATTACCGCTGACCATGGCAATGTCGAACAAATGCAGGATTATGATAGCGGACAGGTACACACCCAGCACACCACAGAGCTAGTACCATTTATTTATGTCAATGAGCAAGCGCCTGATACCGTGCACATTCGCACGGGTGGTAAGCTATCAGATGTGGCGCCAACATTATTGGACTTAATGCACCTTGCCAAACCTGCCGAAATGACAGGTGAAAGCTTAATCGTAGCAAACTAACAGTTAATGGGTGCAATTATCGTATGGTAACGCAGCGTTTCAAACCACTATCTAACCCTACTTTCAAAAGACATGTTATCGTGCTGGCATTGTGGGGGATAGGTTCATTGAGTTATGCTGCTAGCCGACCGACTGTCAGTGCGCCTGTCAAACCACCTGTCAAATCTGCTGCCTCAGTTGCGGCAAAAACCAATAAAACGGCATTAACACCTGCAATCACTCAGGCGATTGCGGGTGTCAATCCTACTGCCGTACCTATCAGTGTGGTGAATATACCTAATGGCGCTGATGACGACAATTTGACGGATGATGGCGCTGATGATGGCGGGGAAGTGGATATTACGTCAACCACGCCTATGGTGACTAATCCCGCCACTCAGCCCATCGCGCCAGCCTCTGGGCAAATCCAGCAAGTGGCGTTGGGGGCAGTATCACCCGTCACGGTTGAAAAATTTGTCAAAATGATTGATATCATCCGTCAAAACTATGTGACGAATGTCGATGATGAATCGCTGTTTGCCAATGCGATGGCAGGCACTTTAGCTGCGCTCGATCCTTATTCTGAATATCTGGATGCAAACGCGTTTGAAAACTTAAGGTTATTTACCGAAGGCGATATTGGCAGTATTGGCGTGAGTGTCAGTTTTCATGCCGATGTAGATAGCTGGGTGTTTGATGACGTGCTGCCCAACTCGCCTGCTGCAAAAGCGGGTATTCAGCGCGGCAATTATTTGCATCAAATCAATGATAATAAGTTAGACAGCACGCGAACCTCGCAAGACGTCGATCAGCTGCTGACAGGCATCGCAGGGACAACGGCTCGCTTGTTAGTCTCGGATAAAGGTCGTCGTAAACATCTGGTGGTGGTGCAAAGAACTTTAGTACAACAACAAGCCATGAGTACCAACATCATTAATGGTGTTGCGGTGGTGCAAATCCCCGTATTTCAGAACAATACCCAGCAGCAATTTTTAATGGCACTCACCAAATTAAATCAGCCGTTTAGCGTGCTGGTACTCGATTTGCGCAATAACCCAGGTGGCGTGTTGTCAGCTGCCAATGATATCGCGAGTTTATTTATGAACGATAAAGTGGTGGTGCAGATTAAAAATCGGCAAGGCATACAAGAGGTGATGCGCACGCACGGCACAGCCCAATTTGCGGATTTACCGCTGGTGGTGTTGCAAAATCGTTATTCCGCTTCGGCGGCTGAAGTATTAGCCAGTGCGCTACAAAACAACCAACGTGCCAAGGTTTATGGCGAAACTAGCTATGGTAAAGGCTCTATCCAAAGCATTGTACCCATCAATGATAACGAAGCAGTAAAGCTAACGGTCGCTCATTATTACTCAAGTAAAGGTGAGAAAATTGATGGCGTAGGCGTCAAACCCGATGTGACTTTGACTGGGGCAGAAACGAGTTGGCAAGATCAGGTATTAGCGGATTTGCAAACCATCAAACGAAGCAACCAATTTTTACTTAAACCTACGCCAACGCCCCAGTCTTTTTAAGCTAATCACCTAAGCAGTCACCCAATAATATCTCGTATTTATCATCGGATGGAATTTATTTTACAATTCATCTTCCATAAAAAATTGCGGATCGACGGCATCCAAATCGCGCATATCAAGTTTGGTATATTGTTTTTTGCAGAAATTTGGATCCAATTTGCACATCGCACTTTGCAATTCATCAAGGCGCGCTTCAGACTGGCGAATGTGCTCGAGCATTTTGATAAAAGTCATTGCCACCGGGTCTTGGGTGTTGGGGTCAATCCCATATTGATGAAAAACGCCCGCTTGCTGTAGCTTAATTTTATTGCAATCTTCCTCATTGGTAGCGGAAGTATTAATAGAGGTTTGTCCAACCGCATTCATCTGCCCAGCATCGGTTGATTTTTCGATGACGGTTTTTTCGATATAGTCGTCAGCTGGAGTTACCCCATTATTTGCTAAGCTATCAAGCCCCATTTGCTCCGCTTTGGCTTTATCATGAATCAGACGCGCGGCGCCGCCTACCATGGTCGCACCGGCAGGCACTTCTTTGACAACGACAGCATTGGAGCCGATTTTGGCATATTTACCCACGGTAAAGCCGCCTAATACTTTGGCACCTGCACCGACAACCACGCCATCTTCCAGCGTGGGATGGCGTTTGCCTTCATTTAATGATACCCCACCCAGCGTGACGCCGTGATACAAGGTGACGTCATCACCGATTTCAGCGGTTTCACCAATGACCACGCCCATGCCATGGTCAATAAAGAATCGCCGCCCAATTTTTGCTGCAGGGTGAATTTCAATCCCGGTCAAAAATCGATTGCCAAAGGATACAAACCGTGCCAAGCCTTTGTTATTGTGTTGCCACATACTGTGAGCGACGCGGTGAATCAATAGCGCATGGACGCCAGGATAAGTCAACAGCACTTCAAGCGTGTTACGTGCCGCAGGGTCACGGTCAAACACCGCTTGGATATCCTCTTGTAATTCTGCTTTGATGGTCTGGGTTTTTTTGGATAAATTTTGGATGACGGACAACATACTGACTACCGATTTTATAAAAATTTTAAGTGATTATGATATCACGAACTCATTAAGCTACGCTATGATTGGCTATGATTGCAATACTGTTGTCGCATCACGGCGAGAGTTAGGTCGATGCATCAAGGGTTTTTCAATATAGTTGTAGCTTATAACAGCAAACATAACAACCAATACCAACACTAGCGGGTACGTCCACACATAAGCGGTCATCGATTGGCTAAAGTCATACAAGTGTAATAAGTTAAACCATACATACATGATCAAACCATGGGTCAGATACAAGCTATAACTTAATTCACCCAAGACCTTTAGACCTTGTTGGTATAACACGCCAAAATACGTAAAACCGTTGGCGATAAAACAAAACAGTAAGCCACAAAGTAGCATTTGCCAATAAGAATACGCCGATGTTGCAAATAAAATAAACAGGGTGAGTAGGCATAAAGCGATGGAAATAAGTGTAGGAAATTTTGCCAATAAATTTTTAAAAAAATCTTCCAACCAAACCGCAAAAAAAGCCAACAAAAATAACCAATATAGCTTGATAATAGTATGTGTGAAAACGTAATACAACACAGGCAAACTTATCATCAGCATCGTGATATTTTGCCAATGGCTTAGTTGTTTGGGATGCACCAATAAAAATAGTAACGGTAAGCTAAAATAAAAACCCCACTCATAAAGCAGCGTCCAAGCCGCGCCTGCGACCAGCGGCCAAGCGTAAAAATCTTTAAGCGATTGATTGTTAAAGCTTAGCCAGCGCAGCGTCCATTGCTGCCACTCAGACAGGGGTAACGGCGGATGTTGCTGGGTGAAATAGATAGCGACGATACAAATGCCCAAAAATAAATACAGCGGCACAATGCGCTGCAGCCGAGAGCGATAAAGGTATTGCCAATTCATCCGCGGCTGTTTGAGCTTACCAAAAAATAAATATCCGGTGATTAAAAAAAATAGCGATACCGGCACACTACCCAAGTTGGTAAAAAAATCAATATTGGGTGACTGCCAGCGCCCCGTCGTTTGAAAGAAATAATTTTTAAAAAAGTGATGAGTAAACACCGATAACGCTAAAATGCCACGGATACCATCTAATGGGGAATGGCGATGGCTGGCATCAAACCCCCCAATCATCCGTTGGGGGAGTTGATTGAGTAGCCAAGTGACAAGCGTTAAGCTCAGCACAAACACAACAGCAAGCAAAACAGTGGCAGACATAAAATTTGAGCGCTTAACGGGTTAATAATTTATCGTTTGAGTAATGCTTTATTGTTTGAGTAATTTTGCGATGGTGGCTTGCAATAACTGATATTCTTTGATATCAAGCTGTAACCTACTAAGAAGTCGATTAATACGCTGAGGCATCACTTTAGATTGGGCGGGATTGTAAATATCTAAATTCTCCAGCAATGTCAACAGCCTATTTTCTAGCTGTAAACGCTGCTCATTTGAGATAGGCGGCTCATCCCACTGCTGGCGAAAAGTCAAATCAATGGATTTTTCAGCCGCTGTTTTTGCCGTCAATGATAATTCGGCAGTTTCGTAAAAAACGCTGGCAATCACTTGAACCGCAGCCGCCACATTTAACACCCCATACTCAGCATTGGCAGGAATTTGAATATGGTAGTCAGCCAATTGCAGCTCTTCATTTGTTAAACCGCGATCTTCACGACCAAACACAATGGCAAGTTGCCAATTAGGATGCGCAGAATCTATCATTACATCGCCAAGGTTTTGAAAATTAGTGACCATCAATTCAGCCGCTTGGCGGGGCGATAATACGGGTCTTGGAATATGGCGTTGGCGACTACTGGTAGCTATTACCCAGTGGCAATCTTGCAGGGCTTGCTCCAGGGTGTCACAAATGGTCACAGCGTCTAAAATTGCTTTGGCACCTGCGGCATGGGCATAGGCATCTTCGTCAATCGGTAGTTTGGGCGCTACCACCGTGAGCTGTGTTAGTCCCATGGTGTGCATGGCGCGGGCGGCAGAGCCGATATTGGCAGGCAAGGTGGTATTTACCATCACAATGCGAATACCGGCTAAAAATGCCGCAAGGGTTGAGAAGGGTTGCTGGGAAGCGTTAGTGTCAGTCGTTACCATGGGTTGTCAAATTTTAGCCAGTCGTTACGCAATAAGCGATTGTATTTGGTCATTCACTGCATGGCATTCCGCTTTGATTTCTTCAATCAATTGTTCATGTTGATTGATATGACCCGTGCGGCAGATTTCTTGCAGTTTATAACAAAGTTCGGTCAGCTCGGTAGCGCCAAGGTTAGAGCTAGCGCCTTTTAAGCCGTGCGCTGCATTATACCCCAAACGGTTGTCTAAGTTGGCATAAGCTGTTTCCATTTCCGATAAACGTTGTAAACTATCTTGCATATAAGTATGAATCAAATCGACAAAATCTTCGTCAAGTAACGCTCTTAATTCTTCAAACTGGGGTAGGCTGATATGGGATGGCTGAGTCATATGAGTTTCCTGTTGATGGGACATTAAATAAAACATCATTGATTAAATTTGATTGGCTTATTTTAGCCCATATCTCATTGAATTTTATCAAAACTTTGATGAAAGTCAGTTTAAGGGAGACAAACGTTTATCGCAGGATGAGTTCATCAGCCAAATTCACCAAAATCAGACACTAACTAAAATGTAAATGCAAATCTTCCTCATTGACCAAGCTTTTGAGTTTGTCAAAATTCTCTTCTGTCGGCACAATTTGCCAATGCGTTGGCATATTAAGATGGGCAATGGCATAGTCGTTATACACACATAGGTTAATCGGCACCCCTAATTGACCCGATTGAGCCAATGCATTGGCGGGCTGACTGTCCGCAAATTGGGCATTGTCGGCAGGGTGATTCAACTGATGTGATAGATAGTGAATTGTTGAGTTATTGGCGGTTGCTAACAATTGCTGTATCTGTTCAAACAACGCCATATCATGACCTGCAATTTTGATGCTGATTTTTTTGAGCCAGCGTTTGCGCGCATCGGTTAAGGTCATTACCTCTTGTAGGCTGGCATAAAACGTGCCATCGCGTTCACGAATAGAGCCGTCGATGATCACCACGGTTTCCACTTTAAGCTTGTCTTTGACGCGGGCAAAGCGCTCGGCATAACAACTCACTTCGATACGACCTGTGCCGTCATCCAGCGTAATCACTGAGCGATTACCAAAGTTTGCCACATCAAGTATCAAGCCTGCAAAAAATACGGTTTCGCCATAGCTGGTTTCGCTTAAATCACCCAATGTCTTTGGCGTATAGCGTTTTAACTCATCGCGATAACTATCAATCGGGTGACCGGTCAGATAAAGTCCTAGCGTATCTTTTTCACCTTTTAAGCGCTCAGCATCTGTCCAGACAGGCTCACGGGGCAATGGGGGCGGCGCAGTGACTTCTTGTATATCGCTAAATAAATCAATCATCCCTAGGCTGTCATTGCTGCGCTGTTGCTCGGCTGCTTGTACCGCTTTTGGCAATTCGGCAAGTAACGCGCCACGGATGTGGTAAGCTTCATCCGCAGGCAAATCAGGTCGTAACTTTGGCGCAAAACTATCAAAACAGCCTGCTTTAACCAATGCTTCAAGGGTGCGTTTATTGACTTTTCGCGTGTCAACACGGCGGCAAAAATCATACAAATCGGTAAACTCACCGCCCGCGTTTCGCGCTTCCACGATAGACTCTACGGCACCTTCACCCACGCCTTTGATACCGCCTAACCCATACACAATGGTCGTCGGGTTAATCGGCACAAATGCCCAATTGGAGTGGTTAACACTGGGGTTTTCTACTTTTAAACCAAAATTTTCGCGGCAATCATTGATAAAAAACACCACGCCATCGGTATTATTCATATCCGAGGTGATGACCGCCGCCATAAATTCGGCAGGGTAGTAGTGTTTTAAATAGGCGGTTTGATAGGCTAACACGCCGTATGCCGCTGAGTGTGATTTGTTAAACCCGTAGCCGGCAAATTTTTCCATCAAATCAAACACGCCGCCTGCAAGTTTATCATCGATGCCTTGATCAATTGCCCCTTCCACAAAAATACTGCGCTGTTTTGCCATTTCTTCGGGTTTTTTCTTACCCATCGCGCGGCGTAGCATATCGGCACCGCCTAGACTATAGCCTGCCATTGCTTGCGAGATTTGCATCACCTGTTCTTGATAGACAATCACCCCATAGGTATTTTCCAATATCGGCTCAAGTCGGTCATGGTCATAGATGACCTCTTCGCGGCCGTGTTTACGGTCAATGTACATATCGACCATCCCGGCATCTAGTGGACCCGGGCGGTACAGCGCACACATAGCGATGACGTCTTCAATATTGGTCGGTTTAAGCTTGGCCAAATATTTTTTCATGCCGATACTTTCAAGCTGGAATACAGCGGTGGTATGGGCATCTTGTAGCAGCGTATAGGTGGGCTTATCGTCTAAGGGCAAAGTCTCAAGATCAAGCGGTGGCTGTTGCTCTTTAGCGCGGCGTGCATTGATATTTTTTACTGCCGCATTAATCACCGTTAGGTTTCGTAGACCCAAAAAGTCAAATTTTACCAAGCCAACTGCTTCCACATCGTCTTTATCAAACTGACTGACGGGATGACCCTCTTCATCACAATAGATTGCGCTATAATCAGTGATTTTGGTCGGCGCGATAAGTACGCCTCCTGCATGTTTACCAACGCCGCGGGTAATCCCTTCGAGCCGTACCGCCATTTCCCAAATCTCATTGGCATCTTCATAATCCATATTGTCAGGATTGTTAAGCAAATCTTTGAGCTGTGGTTCGGCTTCAACCGCTTCAGCGAGCGAAATACCTGGGGTTTTGGGGATGAGTTTGGAGATTTTATCAGCAAGCCCGTATGATTTACCTTGAACGCGCGCGACATCACGCACCACCGCTTTTGCCGCCATCGTACCAAAGGTGATGATTTGGGATACCGCTTCTCGTCCGTATTTTTGCGCCACATAATCAATGACGCGGTCGCGACCTTCGATACAAAAATCGACGTCAAAGTCTGGCATGGATACCCGCTCAGGGTTCAAAAACCGTTCAAACAGTAGGTCATATTCTAGCGGGTCTAAGTCAGTGATATTGAGCGAATACGCCACTAATGACCCCGCGCCTGAGCCACGACCAGGACCTACAGGGACATCATTGGCTTTTGACCAACGGATAAAGTCCATCACGATTAAGAAATAACCGGGGAAACCCATATTCAAAATCGTCGTGAGTTCAAACTCCAAACGCGCATCATACGGCTTGCGTTTTTCTACCCAGCTGTCGTCGCGTTTTTCGATGGGGTAGAGTTTTTCAAGGCGTTTTTCTAGACCTTCTTGGGCGGTGCGTCGGAAAAAGGTTTCAATGGTATCGCCTTCGGGAATGGGGAATTCGGGTAAATCGTGATGACCCATAGGAATAATGACGTTACAGCGTTTTGCCAAATCCAAGGTGTTGTTAATCACCTCTGGCATGTCACTGAACAGGGCAGTCATCTCATTTTGGGTTTTTAAATACTGCTCAGAGGAATAATCACGCGGGCGATTGGGGTCGGCAAGCACTTGCGAATTGGCGATACACACCCGTGCTTCATGCGCTTCAAAATCATCTTCTGTTAAAAAACGCACGTCATTATGGGCAATGATAGGCACATCAAAGGCATTTGACATGCGAATGGCTTGCTCGATGAAACGGTCTTCGTTGGCGCGTTGGGTGCGTTTAATGGCAAAATAGACACGATCGGCAAATGTGGTTTGCCATTGTTGTAGTAGGCTATCGGCTTTTTCTGGGTGACCTGATAACATGGCTTGACCGACATCTGATTTTTCGGTGAACAGTACAATCACGCCTTCACTGCGCTCAAAAATCCAGTCACGCTGAATAATCGGTTTGCCCATTACTTGACCATCGACAAAACCTTTTGACACGATATTGGTCAAATTCTTGTAGCCGACTTGGTTGTTGGCAAGTAGCGTTACTGTCGTACTATCATTTTCAAGCCAGACTTCAGAGCCAATAATTGGCTTGATACCGGCATCCAAGCAAGCTTTATAAAATTTGACCGTGGCATACAGGTTGGATAAATCGCTAATGGCAAGCGCCAATTGGTTGTCGGCTTTGGCAGCTTTGACTAGCGCTTTGATGCGTACAATCGAGTCAGTGATAGAAAATTCGGTGTGAATACCAAAGTGTACAAATGCCATGGATTGCCTTTATCGCGGTTCGTCATTAGCCCACTATTATACTATGAATTGCCAAACTGCGAACCTACAAAATCAGCAACAAAACGCCTAAAAAGTATCAGCGGATGCTAAGCATTTACGATTTAATATGATAAAATAGCAGACCTTTACGCCTATAGCTTAACTGGATAGAGCAGTTGCCTCCTAAGCGACCGACGTGGGTTCAAGTCCCGCTGGGCGTACCAGTTTTTTTGACATCAAAAGCCCTAAAAATAAAAAACCCAATAAAAAATTATTGGGTGTGGCTTAAAAAAGTAAAAATTAGCTTAAACGTTTGGCATTGGCTGCTACGCGGCTATAGATAGGGTACATCCCTTTTTCTAATACATGCAGGGCTTCTTGGTTAACAGCATAAAAGAAATTTTCCAAGGAAATCGGTTGACCCACGCTTAATTTCATACAGTTTGAAAACATTAATTGCCCAATATTTTGCTGGGCAACGAGCGCTTGCCAAGCCATTTGCGTCCAAGATTCAAAAAATGCGATGGGTTTTTCAGTCACCATACGTTCCATTTCTTTCATTTCTTTGGCATTATTGAGGGGGTTTTGTTTTGCTATCATATAGATGCGGCGCTGCATGACTTGTGGTACGTGAACTGAAAAATCTCCAGATTGCTGACACATTTTTTCAACTTTTTGGTTAATATGTTTGTAGGTAGCCATAAGGACTCCATTGATAACAACAGTAAAATACAGGATTGACAGTAAAGTGTAGTGCTATTATACACTGATTTAAATTAAGTTAATAATAGCAAACTCATTGGGTATACAATACTTACTTAACATTACGCAAATAATTAGATTTCATTTAATCAAGCCATTGGTAATCGCTAACCATCATCCGTGTAATCAAAGTTTTAGTTGGCCTCATGAGGATGAAACTGTTTTATCAAGTTAACAATGCGCCACATGTGATAATGAATTCATAAAATATTAACTGATAGCTTTATCAGTGTTTATCAAAAGGTATAAAAATGACCACGCAACGTCTTCCCTTAGTGATTACCTCGGGCGAACCTGCGGGTATTGGGATGGATATCATACTGATGCTTGCTGACAGACAGCAATTAAATCTGCCCAATCGCGCTGTCATTGTATTGGCAGATATCAACGCGCTACAAGAAAGGTATAGTGAGCTCAAACAAAAGGGCGCGATAAAAGACGGGTTGGTGATTCAACAATTAGCGATGGATGAGTTACATGAGTTAAAAGATTTAGCGCAAATTGCTCAACCATCAGCACATGACACTATTTTGGTGGTGGATGTGCCAACAGCACAACCTGTGGTAGCAGGGCAGCTAAATCCCCATAACGCACAAATGGTCATCGCACAGCTGCAACTGGCGCATAAGCTCGCCATCAGCAAACAAGTCGCTGCCATTGTCACCGCGCCACTGCAAAAATCGGTGATTATGACTGTGTTGCCAGATTTTATGGGGCATACCGAATTTTTTATGCAGCAGTCGGGTCTGGATAAAGTGGTGATGATGCTTGCCAATAGCCTGATGAAAGTGGCATTAGTCACCACCCATTTGCCCCTGCGAGCGGTCGCCGATGCGATTTCCCACGAAGAAGTGGCAAAAACCGTTGATATTGTCATTCATGATTGTCAGCAAAAATTTGGTCTGTCTCACCCAAAAATATTGGTCTGTGGGCTCAATCCTCATGCTGGGGAAAGCGGCTATCTCGGCAGAGAAGAAATTGACATCATTAATCCTGTGTTACAGCACTATCGCGATCAAGGCATTGATATTAGTTTGGCGATGCCAGCTGATACCTTGTTTACCCAAAAACATATCCCCACTGCCGATGCTATTATCGCCATGTATCACGATCAGGGACTGGCACCGCTCAAATCACATGGATTTGGCGAAACCGTGAATATCACTTTAGGACTGCCTTATATTCGCACCTCAGTCGATCATGGCACGGCACTGGATTTGGCAGGCACAGGCAAAGCGAGTACCGATAGTCTGTATCATGCGATTGACTATGCCAATAACATGGCGACCGCGATTGCCCTTTAATCATCCTCGCCGATAATAGCGATAATTACGCTCACAAAAAAAGCCAATCATCATGAATTGGCTTTTTTATTGCGATTATTTCAAAAAGTTGTTTAAGTATTTTAAATAGTTATTTAATTATTTTAAATAACTGGTAGGGTTCACTGGCGTGCCACGATAACGGATTTGGAACTCTACAGCAGGTTGATTCAAATTATTGTCCGTCCCAACGGTACCGATGGTTTGACCTGCTTGCACCGTTTGGCGCTCTTGTACAGCAAAACTTCCCAAATGCGCATACGCACTAATGTAGTCGCTGTTGTGCTGAATCAGTACTAATTTGCCATATTCCGGCAAATCACTACCGACATACAGCACCGTACCTGGCTGGCTGGCGACAACATTTGCCCCTGCTTGTCCGCCAAACCACATACCTAGCGTACCTGTCTGCTGACTAAATGGTCGCAATAGATTGCCAGTGGTAGGACGTAACCAACCTTGTGACAAGCTGCTGGTTGGCACGATGACTTGGTTTGGCATCGGTAACGGGGTTGATGAGTTATTGGTTTATCTAGGCGGGTAATAAGTCGGGTTAGACGGGCGGGATGATTGGTTGACCGTCACCGGGCGTATGGTTGTTGGGCGATAAGAAGTGGGATTGCTTGCTGAGGTTAAAATCAAGCGTTGCCCTGGATAAATGGTATAGTTGCTATCGAGCCCGTTGAGCGCGCCAACCCGACGATAATCCAGTCCATAAGTGGTGGCAATTTTGCTTAAAGTATCGCCGTTTCTGACAATATAATAGTTGGGAACACCCCGTACATATACAGGGCGCTTATCCACGGTCGCGATCTTCTGTGAAGCACAAGCGGTCATCAACACCGCCGTACAGGCTATCGCACTGAGTTTTACCAGTTTGGGCGTGTATAGTGTTTTATAAGTGGCAAACATAGCAGTCATTCCTAGCAAGTGATACAAAAAAAATTACAACAAGTCAGGGTATAGTAACTAAATTTTAACCACTTACAAAGTCACTGAAGTTAACAACAACGTTTCTTTGCCAAACGATAACAAATAGCAACATTTTGGACTCAAATGAAAAAATGGCGCAAAAATCCTTATTTATCCATTGTTTGCCATCCATCCATTACCTAGCATTCCTAGCTATTTGTACTGACTATTTAACGGGGCGATTAAATAGGGTGATTGAATAGGGCGATAGAGTGTTATTCATGGATCATAATGGGCTTGGCAGGGCTGTATTTTTTTAGTTTTAAAAATAACCAAATGCCCATGACCAAATTTATCACCCCGACAATCGCAAATAGCATCGGCAGGCTCACGTTAACTAGGGTCAAACAAACAATCGAAAAAATCGCCGAACCCACCATAAATACGGCATTTAAAATATTGTTGGCACCAATAATGCGAGCACGGCTTGTTTCCGGTGAATAAGCTTGCATATAAGCGTATAAAGGTACAATATAAATACCGCCTGAAAAACCCAATAAAAACAAATCGACAAACACACGCATAGCACCCGGCGTGGCAAAAATCATACCGATACTATAGTGCGCGTTGTTGGCGAGCGGTGGCAAATGCATCGCTGAAAGCGTGAAATACAAGTCAATCGCAAAAATCGTCAATCCTGCAATCCCAAAGGGCAATAGTTTTAAACTCACTTGGTTTTTGGTCAACGTTTTACATAGCAGTGAGCCGAGCGCCGTACCGACAGAAAACAGCGTTAATAAAAATATCACGACGCTTTCATCGCCTAGCAAAATAGACTTACTAAATTCAGGTACTTGGGTCAAAAACGTGGCACCATAAAACCAAAACCAACTATTACCCAAAATGGTAAACCACATAATCGGCAAACGATATAAATTGGCAATGGTTTGCCAGCTAGTACGAAAGATATTCCAGTCGATGGTCAAATCAGGTTGCGGCGCAGTCATTATGGGAATAAACCGAGAAGCCAAGTAGCCAATAATCGCCACAAAAACCGTCACCCCAGATATCCAAAATAGCGGACTGTCTAATTTCATCAATACGCCAGCCAGCATCATCCCTGTCAAAATAGCCAGTGACGTGCCCATTTGAAACAGCCCATTGGCTCCTACCAACTCATCGGTGGTCATGGCTTGAGGCAGATAAGCGTATTTGATTGGACCAAAAAACGTCGAATGGGTACCCATCAAAAATAACGCAACAAATAATAGCGGATAAATCTCAAACACAAACCCAAATGCCGCAACTACCATGATGACGATTTCAAGGATTTTAATCAGCCTTGTCAGCCAAGATTTTTCATATTTATCAGCAATTTGACCCGCCAAGGCGGAAAACAAAAAAAACGGCAATACAAATAGCATCGCCGCCAGATTGTTGAGCAAACTGACACGCATCCCCAATTTTGCCGCTGCCATAAAGGTCAGTACTAAAATCAAACCTTGCTTAAATACATTGTCATTAAACGCCCCTAAAAACTGGGTGGCAAACATGGCGCTAAAGCGTTTGTATTTAAAAAGCGCAAATTGGGTACTCATGAGCAATCCTAGAAATGTCTGATGATGACTATCTTAACAAATATTTTACAAAGGGTTGCGAAAATGTTTGGTTAGTAAAATGTTTATGCTAAAATCGCCTAGTGCTCGCTCAAGGATTTGATTTTTATCATGAAACCAATAAATTTGCTACCCTATCGTCCGTCAACCGCATTGACCGATAACCCGTTCAGTTTTTTTTATGCCACCTCTCCACTATCGTCAAATCCTTGTCAAAGCCCTACCCAGTCTAGCGTATCAAAACATTCGCTGTTTCGCTTGACCCCCATATGTTTGGCGATGGCTTTCGTTAGTGTCGGTATGGTGCCTGCTTGGGGGGCACAAACGCCAGCAATGCCAGATACTGTTAATAGTTCAGCTAACAGCACAGTTAATACTTCAGCAACGAATAGCACGCTAACCACTAACAGCGCAGCACAGCCCACCGCCAATGATAGCAAGGGCACAACGGCAACGCAAAATGCCACACCTGCGGCAGCTGCGCAAGACAGTATCACTACTGATGCCAACACTGCTCAGCCTTATCTGTATCAACTCAATCAGCAGCGCGTTGAAGATAAAATTGGTCAACAACTCGATAATCAGACCTTGGCAGAGTTTAATAATTTTAACCAACCTGTGGCGACGTTGAAACAAAACCAACCTAGTGTCGGCTACAGTAAAGCATTAGACCAAACAACGCCGCAGTCGGTTGCCAATCAAATCAACAATAGCAAGCCTGCAAGCGTGAATACCCAATCCCAAGCGCAAGTCACTGAGCAGCTAACAACCGAAAAACAGAATTTCGACGCGATTAATCAAAAGGTGAGCGAGCAAACCAATTTATCTAATCAAAATATCGCTAACCAAAACGTTGCTAATCAGAATGTTAGTAATCAAGGCGTCGCCAATGATGCCAGCAATATCAAATCCACCGACACCATCAATCCCAATGATTACTTGCCCGCCTATCAACAGCAAACAGCGGCATTGACCACCCCACAAGCCAACTCAACCGTGACCGCAGAGTCGCAAGGCATCGTGGCGCGTTTGAAGAACAAAATCATTGGTCGCGGCGAAGGGCTCAACTATATTGATATCAGCTTTGCCAATGCAGATGCCAAACTTGAGCCTGCGCGCAATATCAAGGCGGCATTGGAAAAAGTGACTGTCGAATCGGTGTCGGATTTTAATGCCAGTGTGAACAAATTACGCCAAATTGCCAAAGATGCGGCAGAGGCGGTGGGTTTTTATGACACTAAAATTGCTTTTAAACATTTGGGCAAAGACAATATCCAAGTCAGCTTAGAGGTCGGCAAACCCGTCATCGTGCAAAATCGCATCGTTGATATTCGTGGTGAAGGCGGGGAAGGCGATAACGCGCTGCCGGTGTATCCTGTGATTGAAAAAGAAATCCCACCCAAAGAAGGGGATGTGTTCAGTCATGGTATCTATAAAGCCGCAAAGGCCACGATTGAAGGCGTCGGGCAGACCAATGGTTACTTTGATGCCAAATGGCTTAATAGTTCAGTAGATATTATTTTGCCGGACAATACCGCCGATGTTGACCTAATTTATGACACAAAAACTCGCTATCATTTTGATGATGTAAAAATATATAGCATTGATAAACAAGGCAATTTGACCGATGACCTCGATAAACTGCCTTTAAAGCCAAAGCTGCTCAAAGCTTTAATGACGTACCAAAAAGGCGATGCCTACTATCAGCCCTTTGTCAGCGAATTTACCAACAACTTGACTGCCACCCGTTATTTTAATGGGGTGGATGTGGATGTCATCATGCCATCGGACGAAGCAGCAAGCGATATCGCATTTGAACAATCTGGCTCGGCGACGCTCAGCACTGCCAGCAGCAGCAATACCACAGCCGACAATATCGCTGACACTTCTGGTACATCCGCCGCTATTTTATCCGCCAATTCAACTGATCAAAGTCTCGCATCTCAAAGCAATTCAACTCAAAGTAACTCCGCTCAAAGTAACTCAGCTGAACTTCAATCCGCAGGTACCGTCGATAGCACGACGCAAAAAACCGTCAATCAGGTGCAAGACCCCAATGATATCGCGCCGATTCAATTTGAAGTCGATGATTCGACCGAACAACGTCTCAATGCCATTAGCCGAAAAGCCAAAAATTTATTGGCCGCACCCGAAGATATGGAGTTATCACCCGAGGCTGAAAATAAAAGTAAAAATCCGCTGGTGGTCATTGCCAATGCGGTCAGTAAAACGGCAAAAAAACTCGATAAAGACAAAGACTTACCCATCAAACCAAGAGAAGACCAAGTCATACCAAAGCTCACGCCACGACAAGTGTATGAAAGAAAGCAAATCCCAACCTATGTGGTACTCAATGCGACCAAGCCGCACGAGGCACAAGTAGGGTTAGGTTATGAAACGGATGTGGGCGTGCGCTTGACCGGTAAATACCAAAATAACTTGGTTAACCGAAGTGGCTTGCAGACTGGGGCATCAGTGGCGTTATCCAAAGTCGATCAAGCGGTGGAATTTACTGCCAGTTTACCCTACAAGCATCCCCTCAATGATAAACTGACAGGCACAGTCGGCTATCAGCACAAAGAAGTTGATGATTTGGTCAATACCTTTGAAGCAGACACGGTCTATGCCAGTATCGCCCGCAATATTTATCATGATAGTGGTTGGAATCGCACCTATTCGCTGCGCTACCGCGGCGATAAACTCACAGTCGATCCTGAAAAATATAGCACCGATAGCTTGCCTTATCCTTTTAACAATTACGCCTCCGATTATACCCAACAAGCCTTGTTAGCAGGCTATGCAATCAATAAAACGGTAGCAGACAATATGCTGACGCCAACGTGGGGTTACAGCCAACGTTATTCGCTTGAAGTCGGTGCTAAAGGGGCACTGAGTGACACCAATATGGCTATTCTACGTGCAGGTGGTACTGGGATGTATACTTTTGGCAAAGATAACAAACAACAAGTGATCGGACGGCTGGATTTGGGCTATCTATATAGCGGTGATTTTTACGATGTGCCTTACCGTTCACGCTTTTTTGCAGGGGGTGATTCTAGTATCCGCGGCTACAACACCGATAGTTTAGGACCGACCTATGGCGGCGAAAATTTCTTAGTCGGCGGTGATGCCTTAGCGGTAGGCTCAGCAGAGTATAACTATGAGTTTAGACCGAGCTTTCGGGGCGCTGTGTTTACCGATTTTGGTAATGCGTATGATACGACTGGTGAATATGATAACGCAACGGCGGTCAGTATTGGTACAGGTATCCGCTGGCAATCACCGATAGGCTTGGTACGGCTCGATGTGGCAAAAGGTCTGACAGGGGATAACAACGATGTCCGTTTACACTTCTTTATCGGTTCACCGCTATAACAGTTTGGCTAAAAATCACTGCATTATTTTGTGCAAGGTTTTTAGTCAAGATTTTTGGATAAAACTTTGCTAGTATGTAAGGTTTATCCAATATACCGCCCATATACAGCGCATAGAACCTGTGTTTTTTAGTTAGCCAACGATTGATTTGCGATATTAATGAAAGACGATAATAACAACGACTCATTGCCCGAAGATGGCACCAAGCCTGACGATAAATCGTTGGTAGATAACGACCTAGACACTAAACTAGACGCTAAAAATCTAGACCCTAAAAATCCAGACGGTGAAGATTTAGACGTTAACCAGGCGGATACGGCAAGCAGTGAAGATTTAGACCCAGCACAAAAAGATGCACGTTGGCTACGACGTTGGTATCCGCTTGGCTTTGTGTCCAAAATTGCCATTGTGTTAGCGCTTATTTTAATCTTAGTGATGCTAGGGGCTTATTATGCCGTCGGCACCCCGTGGGGTACACGGTTACTTATCAATGCCATCGTTCAACAAACAGGTATCAGCCTAAAATATGGTAAAGGCAATCTTCGCGATGGCATTTGGGTTTACGATCTTAAAATTCCTGATAAACCGCCAAAAAACTATGTCGAAGTCACCGTTGATAAAGCCTATGTCAAAATTGGCTGGCGCGCCCTCATCAACAAAGAAGTACATTTGCGTGAAGCCAACATCAATCGCATGGTCATCACCTATAAAAAACCCCCTTCCAATAAACCCTTTGATTACCCACGCATTGCACTGCCTGTTAACTTAACCTTAGATGACGTAAAAGCAAATTTAGTGCGCTATCAGCAAGTGACCCGCGACCCCATCGATTTTAAACAAGCGCATATCCAAAATTTTACTTGGTATGATACTAAAATCACGGTTGGCGAAGGCAAATTGGCGTATAACAATTTATTAAGCGTTGATAAAATCAAAGGCAAAATTGACCTGCAGCAGGATTATCCGCTGGATGTGACAGGACTGGTTATTGTCAATTCATTGTCAAAAGTGTATGTCGATGCGCTTGATACCCATGCCACAGGCAGTTTGAAATTTTTGACCGCGGATATAAAAAGTAAATACAATCAATCGGATGTTACTGGGCATGTAACAGCGCAGCCGATGGATAAAAACGCGCCATTTAATGCCAAACTTGAATGGAAAGATGTGTTATTGCCGTATGCCACCAGTCAAAACATCCATCTAAAAAATGGACTAGCGACCGCGACAGGGGTGACCAATAATATCCAGCTGCGTATCAATGCTGATTTGACTGCCAAAGATATCCCCGATGGGCATTATCAAGGTCGCGGCGTGATTGCCAATCAAAAACTCAGTATTGAATACCTCACGGCTAAAGTCGCGCAAGGCACATTGACGAGTCAAGGCACGATAGATTGGCATGACCGCACCCGTATTGCCCTGATGAATACGGGTAATGGCTTTAAGATTCGTCAGTTGTTGTCAAAAGACATCGCACCGTATGCGCCAGAGACCTTAACAGGCAAATTAGGCATCGTTTATGATGTGGCAACTGATAAATTGCCGATGCAAGTACGGGCAAATCTGCGCCAAGATGACGGTGAAATTATCAATGCCGATATCCGACAAGCCAAAGGCAACCATAAACCTTATACTATCGATGCCAATTGGCAACAGCTGATACGTCACAATTTACCGAGTATTGGCGAGCTTAACAGTCCCAATGGCAAAGCGCAGGTGATTTTTCAGCCGGCAGACGGCAAGCGACCCAGCAGTGTACAAGCGCAAGTCAATGCCAATATACTAAAGCTCAATCAAGCCCCAAGCGGTAATTACCAAGTCAATGTCAACAAAACAGGTCAGATAGTTGATATCACTCAATTAGTGTATCAAGGCGTGGCAGGTAATTTGGCAGGCAATGGTAAAATCAAACTAGCGAGCGGCAATCAGCCGTTAGCTTGGCAAATCAATGCCAAAACCAACCATTTAAATGCACACAGCATTTTAAATAGCATCCCGCTGCAAGACTTAACGGGCAATGTGGTTGCCAGCGGTACCCTGCAACAGCTCCGTCAAGCCAATCGAGCGGTGTTGAACCGGCATGATATCACCATCAACCAAATTGACATGACAGGGGATTTATTGGGCGCCAACAATAGCAAAAAACATTTAGCATTAAAAGGCGCAGGCAAAGTACGTGCCGATCTACTCGGCAATAAATTATCTTATATCGCCGCCAAATTTGATGGTAGCCTCAATGCGCCAAACGTACCCGCAGGCTCGTTTAAATTTGATATTGCAGGCACGCCACAACAGCTCAAAATTAATCAATTTAGCCATCAAGGTAAAGAAGGCTATATCAACGCCAACGGTAGCATTGATATGACCAATGGTGTCGGCTGGCATATCAATGCCGACATGAAAAATTTTGATGCCAGCTATTTTGTGCCAAGTCTGCCAAGCCAAATCACCGGCACCATCAATACCGATGGCTACTGGCGGGCAGGCGCTCAGTATATTCATATCGCCAATATGAATCTCAAAGGCAGACTAAAAAATCAACCTTTGATGGCAACGGGTCAATTGACCGCAAAACTGAATTTGCCAAAAGACCTAAGCACTCTGCGTCAAGTCATTGAAAATAGCGCCAATGGTCAAAAATACGGACAAATCCGCCGTCTTATTGAAAGTCTGCAAGCCAATAATCTGCTGGTACAATGGGGCAGCAATCGCATCACCGCCAATGGCAACCAAAATCAACTAGTGACCAGTGTCGATATCAGCACACTCAATCAGCTAATGCCGCAGCTAAAAGGTATCGTTAAAGGCGGTATTGTCTTAACCCAAGGTAACAACCAAGCCCTGCCTAACATCTATGTGGATTTAGTCGGGCGTAACATTTCACTGCCAAACTTTGTGGTACTCGATGCCAAAGTCACCGGTAAATTGGTCAATCTTGCCAAATCACCCAGTCAGTTGCAATTGACTGCAACGGGTATCAACATCGCCAATCAACCGCTGCGCTCTGTGCAATTGTATTTTAACGGTACCCAAGACAATCACACCTTGGATGTCAAAGCAGATAGTACCAAAGGACAAGTACAAGCGACGCTCAAAGGTCGTATCGATCTTGCCAAAAAACAGTGGTCGGGTCTGCTTGGCAATGGACAAATTGGTACCAAATATGCCAAGTTGCAACAGCTACAGCCCGCCCAAATGCTATTTGGCTGGCAAAACCTAAATGTACAAATGGCGGCACACTGCTGGCAAATGGTGGGTCAAAACGGCAGTCTGTGTCTAAAAAACAACCTTGTGGTCAGTAATGGGCAAGGCAATGTCGATGTCAGCGTGCAACAAATTGATAGCCAAATTTTCTCTGTGGTGATGCCGCGTGATATCGCTTGGTCAGGAAAACTCAACGGCACCGCACTCGTTCATTGGCAGAAGAACCAACGACCCAGTATCAATGCCAGCTTCTTTACCGATAACGGGGTATTTGGTACTGCCCCACAAACCCCTGAAGAAAATCCAACGACCATTGCCTATGAGCGTATCAGTGTCATTGCGCGTTCAACCGCAGAAGGGCTAAAACTTCGTGCAGATATCAAAACAGCCAATGGCGCGGGCAATGGTTATTTGGACGCCACCGTCAATCCCTACATACAGTCAAAACCGATTTCAGGCACCGTTGTTTTCCAAGATATTGACTTGGCGGTATTTAAACCTTTCTTCCCATCGTTTGAACGCTTGACAGGTAACGGTCTTGTGGCAGGTAAAATCAGTGGTTCATTAATGCAGCCCAAATTTGTGGGCGATATTGAGTTACAAGATGCCGGTCTTAGCATCACAGGCGTGCCGATGCGCTTTGATAAGATTAATGTGTTATCGCACGTGGCAGGCAATCAAGCCTCTATTGATGGGTCTTTTGCCAGTGCAGGCGATGGTCAAGGCACCATTACCGGTACAGTTGATTGGACACGTGAGTTGCAAGCCAAGCTGAAGCTGCAAGGTAAAGCGCTGCAAGTGAGCCAGCCACCGGCGATTACTGCCATTATTAATCCAATTTTTGATGTGATTGTCAAACCTAGCCAGCGCTACGTGAATATCGTCGGTGTGATTGATGTGCCTCGCGCCACCATTCGCCCCCCTGAGGCCACAGGCAATGTGGTGAGCAAATCCCCAGATGTTAACGTGATTGATAGACGCTTGATGGGTCAGATTGATGATGTACTAAAAGTCACCCAACCTTGGAATATCAACGCGGATGTGGGTGTAGATCTCGGCGAGCGCGTCAGCTTCCAAGGTTTTGGGGCACGCTTACCATTGGCGGGTGCGCTGCATATCACCCAGCGCGGTCAAGGCACCATGAAAGCAGAAGGCGTGGTGCAAGTATCACGCCGCTCAAAAGTCGAAGTGTTTGGTCAAAACTTGAATCTAAACTTTGCGCAAGTTCGGTTCAATGGTGAAGTGATGAAACCACTGCTAAACGTAGAGGCAGTAAAAGACGTGCAAGGCGTACAAGTGGGTGTCAAAGTCAAAGGCAGCACCAGTGCGCCAAATATTACCGTGTTTAATAATGGCGGACTCAGTGAACAGCAGGCGATGAATGCGTGGGTGACAGGTAGCCTAAATAACAATTCAGGTCAAAATACCAACGAACAAGACTTTAGAAACCGCGTCGACAATACCATTGCCGCAGCAGGGTTAAGTTATGGCTTAAGCGGGACGCGCCAATTTACCAACCAAATTGGTCGGGCGTTTGGGTTGCAGCGTTTAACGTTAGATGCCAATGGCTCGGGCAATGACACCTTGGTCAGTCTAACGGGGTATATCACCCCAGACTTGTTTATACGTTATGGGGTAGGCGTGTTCACCTCGCAGCCTGAGCTTAGTATGCGTTATCAATTAACAAGACGCTTATACATTGAGGCTAAATCTGCCATCAATAACTCTGTCGATTTGATTTATAACTGGCGCTATTAATGGGTTGATAAACAGTAAAAAGGCTGAGTTAATGCTCAGCCTTTTTTGGTTTCACTGTTTGTTGGTTTCACGGTTTGTTGGTTTTACTGTTTTTTAGCTTAAGTTTTGGTTAAGGATACCAATTACGGACGCCATAAAACAGCACTTGCGCCTGTTTGATACAGCGATTGAGATACTCTTGTTTACCTTGTATCTCTGTGGGGTCAAATTTGAGCCATTTATACACCCAAGAAAAATACATATTCACGCCCATATCTGCAATCAACAAGCGCACTTCTTGATTTAAATGTCCAAAGGCAGGCTGCATCGCCAAATCATCGGTCATGATTTGCGCAAACAAGCTGATTTGCTCATCGAGTGCACTTTGCACAGCTTGGTTGCCACCATAGCGTTCAGAAACAATAAAGTGCCAGTGCAATGACGCATGCTCGACACTTTCCAAAAAGAAACCCACGCTTGAGGCAATTTGACCTTCATGCGTTCGGGTACGACCGAGCTGCAAATGATCGCGAAGATTTTGCAGCGTGTGACCGAGTTCTTCATTGACTAAGCAGGTGCCAAGCTCATCGATATCCTGAAAATGTCGATAAAAAGCCGTTGGCACCACGCCCACTTCGCGGCTAATCTGGCGAAGTGAAATCGACGAAAACGCATGCCCTGACCTCGATAACTGAAGCACCGATTGAAAAAAGGCTTGACGGGTTTGGCGTTTTTGCAAGTCACGGCTAGTCATTAGGTATCCAATCAGCGGGTTCAATAAGGAAAAATATTCTAAGCCGAAAACGCCAAATATACAATCGTTGACGATTGACGATAAGTGATGAGGTTTAAATATTCACCGACCAATTGCCCTTTAACGCTTGCGCGAGCCGATAGGCTTCATGATCATTCATGCCAGTCAGCATGTCTAAAATACACAAGATATTTTGATAAACATCATCCCCTAATTGCCGACTAACATTGCTTAAATGGGCATTTAATAGATTAAGCAGTCGTAATTGCTCAAACTGAGCAATACTGTCTGCTGAATTACCCGTCAACGCCAGCGGCATAAACGCATCAAGTAGCGTATGTAAACAGCGGTTTGACATGATTTCAACCCGTACTTTGCTCGGATGTTGAAAAATACGGGTATGGGCTAGGCTTTTGGCTTCACTGATACTACTGCGTAGATTATTGGGGCAGTAGTCAAATAAGCTGCCCGTCAGCTCACCTGCCAATAAAGCAGCTTGGTTGGCAACAAAGGCATCAGTAACTTTGTCCACCAATCGCCGCATTGCTCGCCCTCGTAGCGCGGCTAATTTTTGGCTGATAGGCGCATTGGTTGTGACTTCAGATGGTACGCCAAGCCGTTTACCGACGAGTTTGAGCAGCAGTGGCTCAACTTCATGATACGCTAACATACCCAGTAAAATCCCATCTTCCAAATCAATCAGCGCATAACAAATGTCATCGGCGGCTTCTAGCAAATAAGCCAATGGATGACGCGCATATCCCCTTTGGGTCTTGGGTAGTCGCAGCTGCTCCGCCAAATCATGCAAATACGGCGCTTCACTTTCAAAACAGCCAAATTTCTTGAGCGTTAAGGGTGAGGGCAGTGTATCACTATCGCTGACTGGATTGATGGGTGTAGAAAGATAAGGGTATTTCATAAAAGCGCCCAGCGTCGCCGCTGTCAGGCGCATGCCACCTTCATCGGGATGATGCTCGTTACGGGTCAGCAGTCGAAAACCTTGCGCATTGCCTTCATACGCTAATAAATCTATTTGCTGGCGTGGGGTAAGCCGCCTTAGATATTGGCGCTGTGCAGGCTGAAAAAACCAATCTCGAATCGCCTGTTCACCTGCATGCCCAAACGGGGGGTTACCGATGTCATGCGCCAGACAAGCTGCTTGCACAATGACACCCATATCCGACATGGTAAAGCTGCTTGGTAAGTCATTACCGAGTTTCTCCGCGCTCATCATTCCCAGCGAGCGACCAATACAAGACACTTCAAGCGAATGGGTTAAACGGGTATGAATACCCATCTCATGGGTTAACGGATGCACTTGGGTTTTTTGATTCAGTTGGCGAAAAGATTGCGAAAAAACCAGCCTGTCATAGTCCTTATGAAATGCCGTCCTTGACGTCTTGGATTGGGTAAACTGATTGCTATGATGGATAGGTTTGGCAGATAACAGCGCTTGCCATTGCTTGTGTGTATTTTTTTTCATTATTGTTTTTTTCATTGTTGTTTTCAGTCATAAAGCTAAAAAGCGGATTTTTGGAATTAGCTAACTAGCTAATTTGATTTTAGCTAGGTGATTGATTACTAACCAGTTTGGATAAAAATTTTTTCAAATGTTTGATAACACTATACCATTAATCGCAAAAAATGACCAAATGCGAATTTTTCTAATAAAACAATTGTGTAAGTTTTTATTATTGTTATAATTTAGTAACAAATACATTGTAGAATGTAATCACCATAAGATAAATGTAATATTTGATTACCTTTGTAAATTGCTTTTATAGCACTACCACGCATAGCATAGGTTTTATTCTATGTCGTATATGGATAGTTGCTAAGTAACACGATGAAATTTAAACAGTTAAATTTCAAATTTTTAGGATACAAGTTATGATCCATCAAGTGAACGATACTAAAGGCACCGATGATAGTGTGGAAATGACGCGACATCACTCCAAAATCAACATTCATAGTGTTGTACTGGTGATTATGTTATCGCTCGTGGTGACATTTTTGATGGTGGTGGGGGTCAGCTATCTGTATGAAGCTAACAACTTAAAGGGACAGTCATCAAAATATTTTTGTCCGTCAGCTTCTGCCGTACAAGTGGGTGTATGTTTTAAGAGCTAATAGTGGGTTTGCTATTGGGCGTGATTTGCTATTGTGCGTGAATGGTTATTATATTTGCCGACTGGGTCAACCCAGTCGGTTTTTTAATGCCTAAGTTCAAGGGCTTTGAATTGAAATGCTTTGAATTAAAGCGTTTTGGGCTGATAAATGCCCGCAAAAATTTGCCCCATTTTTTTATATTTGATTGGCTCAAGTGAGGCGGTGAATGATTCCAATAACTGTGTATGATCTTGATCGCTTTCGATATACAGTAATGTCTGCGGATGGATTAACTGATGGTTTATTAAGCCATGCAAAATGGTCCCCCACAACGCTAGTTGATAAGGCGGGTCGATAAATACCACATCAAACGGCTCGGTGTTTGCCAGTTGCGGCAACGCGTATTGTATCGTAGCTTCCATTGTCACAATTTTTATATCAGCAATCCCTAACAGGGCTTGGGTGGCTTTGATGTGCCTAAATTGCTCATGGTTAGGCTCGATACAAGTTAACTGTTTGGCACCCCGCGACAAGGCTTCAAAACCGAGCACCCCACTACCCGCACAGCAATCTAGTACCTTGGCATTGACTAAATCATCGGCAAGCCAGTTGAACACTGTCTCTCGGACACGGTCAGGGGTCGGTCGCAACCCGTCGGCATCAATAAACGCTACCAAACGCCGACGATACTCCCCACCAATGATACGCACATGAGAAACTGGGTGGGATTTGCTAGCTTTATTGGGTCGTTTGCTAATTTTGGACATCATAGTTTGGAAGTCATAGTTTGGACATCTACATTACGTCAGTCAGCGTCACCCACTGCAGTGAGTTTGGCGGTATTGGGTTTTGCGATAATAGGTTTGCCTGACAAAACTAACGCTTCACGTTGCAATTTGGCGGCTTGTTTTTCGGCATTGATTTTGACAAGTTCTTCAGGCGACGGCGGCACAATCGGTTTTTTGATTTTATCAATGAGCCAATAATCCATCATTTTACGCACAATCGGTGCTACCCAGCCACCATGCCGCCCATTTTCTACGATGACGGCAATGGCAATTTGCGGGTTTTCTACCGGGGCAAAACCAACAAACCAGCCATGATCCCAGTGGCGCGAGTCAAGCGCGGCTTCGTTATAGCGTTTGCCTTGTGCGATAGATTTGACCTGCGCTGTACCTGTTTTGCCAGCGATGCGGTAAGTTGGCGTATAGATATTATGCGCTGTGCCTTTTTTGACCACATCTTCCATGGCTAGGTGCATACGCTGCCAATCATTGGGGTTACCGTTGTATTGAATTTTCCCATCAGGCTTTTCAATGGGGGTGACATGTTCGGCACCGGTGGATTTTTTGAGCAAATGGGGGGTTAAATGCTGTCCATCACCGGCTAGCATGGCGATACCGTTGGCAATCTGTAAGGGGGTCGCCAAAAAATACCCTTGCCCGATACTCACAGAAATGGTTTCCCCAGGCAGCCAGGCTTTTTTGTAGGTTTTCATTTTCCAGTCAGTAGAAGGATAGACCCCAGTTTTTTCTCCTGGCAAATCAATCCCTGTTTTACTACCAAAATTAAAACGCGTCATCCAATCATGAAGCCGGTCAATACCCAGTTGATAAGACAACTTGTAGTAGTAGGTATCGACAGATTCGACCACGGATTTATGCAAATTGACGTTACCATGACCTGATTTTTTCCAGTCACGAAATTTATGGCTATCGCCAGGCAGACTAAAATAACCCGGATCATAAATACTACTGTCCCATCCCATTATGCCGTAATGAATCCCTGCCAATCCCTCAATCGGTTTGATAGAAGAACCCGGGGGATATTGCCCTTGTAGCGCACGGTTGTACAGTGGCATGTCGGGGTCTTGTTGCAGCGCCTTGTATTCTCTGCTACTAATCCCAGTGATAAATGGATTGGGGTCAAAACTTGGGTTACTGACAAAGGCTAAAATCTCGCCAGTGCTGGGGTCAATTGCTACCGCTGCGCCGCGTTTACCATTTAACAAATCGCTAGTCAATTTTTGCAAGCCGTAATCAAGGCTTAGATAAATATCATTGCCGGGAATGGGTGGTTTGGTATCGAGTTTTTTGATGATATCGCCATAAGCATTGGTTTCAATCGATTGATAACCGGGTTTGCCCAGTAGCAGCGATTCGTAATATTTTTCAATCCCTGTTTTACCAATCAAATCAGTGCCTGCATACAGCTTTTTATCCAGCTTTTTACTATCGTTGTCGCTGATACGCCCAACATAGCCAATCACATGGGCAAATAAATCACTATAGGGATAGGTGCGCGTGAGTTTACTTTGAATCGTCACGCCTTTAAAAAACGGTTTACGTTCACTAAACTGGGCAACTTGCTGTTCGGTGAGTCCGATTTTAATGGTGACAGGTTCGTTTTTACTTTTTTTAAGGGCTTTTGAAGCTTCACTGATTTCTTCAGGTGTCAACTGAAAAATCGGGGTGAGTAGTGCCAAAGTATTGTCAGGATTGTCAATTTCATCAGGACTGATGACAGCGGTAAAAACAGGCTGGTTATCCGCCAAAATCACGCCGTTACGGTCATAAATGTAGCCGCGGCTGGGCGGCGCAGAAACCAGCTTGATACGATTATTGTCAGACTGGGTGACGTACTGGTCGTGGGTATAAATTTGTAGATAAGCATAGCGTACAATCAAGCCAACCAAGCCCAAAAAAACAAACACCGATGCCAAAATTACCCGGCGGCGAAAGATGAGATTTTCACGTTGCATATCTGAAGAATGGGGTGGTTTCATAAGCGGGTAACAGCAATTAGAACGGTTTTAAAAAGGGTCGCGGTGCGATGAATGTTTAGCTTAATGCAAATATAGGAATATCACCCAGCTACTAAGCTCCTATCCTATATGGGTGGCTTAAGTGTAGGTGGCTTAAGTCTAATGGCTCAAATCAAAATTTAAGAGCGATATACTAGCATAAAATGTGGTAAATAAGCATGCCCAAATCCTGTCAAAATCGCAAATAACTAACGGCTGCTGACAAAACAAATGTATCAAATTATGATAACCGCATTGATGGCAATATGGATGATAACATAGGGATTCAAAACCGCTAAAAATACAACTTCTTCAGGCAAAATATATCTTTCTGTGCTAAAATCTAGCACTTTGAACGCAACCTTATTAACGCACTTATATTATAGACGTTTTCAAGCAAACCTTATAATGTCATCTCGGTTTATTGTCCTTTGATTTTAGCTTTTTCACCATGTGAGCTTTTTTGATATGTTTGCAGAAATTTGGCACAAGCTTGCAACCCATCCGCAATTTTTCGCCATGCTGACCATTCCATTTGTGACAGCAATCGTGACTTGGGCGCATGTATGGATGGCGCTCAAGATGCTATTTTATCCCATTCATTTTTGGGGCATTAAGATTCAAGGATTCCCAGGCGGTGGTATCGGCTGGCAGGGCATTGTGCCACGCAAAGCGGGTAAAATATCCGGGATTCTCGTTGACCAAACTTTATCCAAGCTTGGCTCGCTCGATGAGTTTTTCCAAGCCATGCACCCTGAAGAAGTGGCAGATTTTATCAGCCAAACCATGAACCAAAACTTGGATTTGCTGATTGATGAAATCATGAATGAGCGCTCGGCAACGCTATGGGCGAATTTGCCTTTTGCTGTCAAACGCCGTATCTATGCCTATGGACACGAGCAATTGCCAGCTATCATGAAAAATCTGGTGCTCGACTTGACCTACAATGTCGAAAACTTGGTTGATATGCGCGAGATGATTGTCAACAAGATGGAAAGCGACCGTGCGCTGATGGTACGGATGTTTTTGAAGGTAGGTCAAAAAGAGATTAATTTTATTTGGCATATCAGTGCGCTGATTGGATTTGTATTTGGTATTTTGCAGATGGCGATTTTTTGGTTTGTGCCGCAACATTGGACAGTGCCATTTTTTGCCGCGATTTGGGGGCTGTTGACCAACTGGATTGCCATATGGATGGTATTTAATCCAATTGAGCCGCATTATTATCGTTATCCCAAATTTTTTAGTTTTAGCAAGTCGCTGCCGTTTATCCGCTTTGAAAAACCGCACATGGGACAATTTAACTGGCAAGGTGGTTTTATGAAACGCCAGCCTGAGGTCTCTGAGGTGTTTGCTGAGATTGTGGTCAAAGATTTGGTCACGCTCAAAAACATCATGTATGAAATGCTGTATGGCAGCCGTGCGATGCAAACGCGTGAACTGATTAAAAAACACCTAGACCCAATGTTGGAATCACAGGTGATTCAAACGAGCTTGAAATTTGGGTTAGGTCGTAAAGAATTTGGTCAGCTTAAGCACGTGATTATTGATAAGTCGATTGCAGCGACCATGGTGCCGATGAGCAATCCTGAGCTTAACCTTAGCCGCGCAGAAAAAATCTTTGGGATGTTTCGAGACCGAATTCGCGCCTTGACGCCCAATGAATTTCAAAATCTGTTGCGCCCTGCCTTTCGTGAAGATGAATTAACACTGATTATTTTGGGCGGTGTGACAGGGTTTTTGGCGGGCTGGATACATTTGATATTGGTGTTTTATTAATTTGACCCATTTTTTTGGTGAAAATTCTACAGTGTGATAACCACTACAGCGATAGGAGCAGTGGGTATGTTAATTACTGAATTGGGCTATTTTGCGCTTATTTCAGCCTTGGTGATTGCCATTTTACAGGTTATTTTGCCAGCAGTGGGGGTGTTCAAACACCAACCTGCTTGGCAACGACTGGCGGGAAGTTTTGCCATTGCGCAGTTTTTGGCAACCGGCACGTCATTTTTGTGCCTGATGTATGGGTTTTATGCCAATGATTTTACGTTGATTTATGTCGCCAATCAGTCAAATTCTTTGCTGCCTTGGTACTATCGCTTATCAGCCACATGGGGCGGGCATGAAGGCTCACTGTTACTGTGGGTCACCATTTTGGCGACTTGGGGCGCGGCGGTGGCCGTTTTTAGTCGAAGCTTGCCGCTTGCCATGCGCGCACGCGTGTTGGTGATTATAGCCTTTGTGCAAATGATGATGCTAAGCATGGTGATTTTTGTGTCGTCACCTTTTAATCGCAGTCTACCCAGTATCCCAGTGGATGGCAAAGATTTGAATCCACTACTGCAAGACCCCGGATTGATTTTTCACCCGCCGATGCTGTACATGGGCTATGTAGGCGCGGTAGTACCGTTTGCCTTTGCCATGGCAGCATTATGGGCAGGGCGGTTAGATGCGGTGTGGACGCGTTGGTCGCGTCCTTGGACACTAGCGGCTTGGTGCTGTTTGACATTAGGGATTGTGTTTGGCTCAATGTGGGCATACAACGAGCTTGGCTGGGGCGGCTGGTGGTTCTGGGACCCTGTGGAAAACGCGTCGTTTATGCCTTGGCTCGGTGGGGTGGCATTATTACACTCATTGGCAGTTACCGAAAAGCGCGGCGTGTTCAAAGCTTGGACGATTATGTTGGCGATTTTCACTTTTGCCTTGAGTTTATTGGGTACGTTTTTGGTACGTTCTGGGGTCATTACCTCGGTTCATTCATTTGCCGCAGACCCCACCCGCGGTCTGTTTATCCTAGTGATTTTGGGCGTGGTAATCGGTGGCGGTCTGGCGATGTTTGCGTGGCGCGGTTGGCGTTTGACCCAAGAAAGCCATTATCAGCTCAAATCTCGTGAGACATTATTGGTCATCAATAACATTATTATATTAGTCGCAACCATCGTGGTGGTCATTGGCACACTTTACCCAATGCTGGCCGATGCGTTAAAACTGGGTCAAGTATCGGTGGGCGCGCCTTATTTTAATGCGTTATTTGTGCCGTTAACTTGGTTGTTGTTGTTATTTTTAGCCATTGGACCCGTCAGCCGTTGGAAAAAAGACACGCGTCCATTATTAGGTACAGGTCTAGCGATTTTAGCCAGCTGTTTTGTGTTAGCCGGGGTTTTAAGCTATTTCTTAGTCAGCAGCATTAACATCAACATCTTTATGTCAGCGGCACTGTGTCTATGGGTGTTAGTATGGATGGTGATTGATATCAAAGACAAAACCCGTAACGCGCGCTCGCTGGGCGCTGGGCTTAAACGTCTGCACATGGGCTATTGGGGAATGCAGCTGGCGCATTTGGGTATTTTGCTATCCGTGATGGGCATTGCCATTACCACAAGCTTAAGTATCGAAAAAGACATTGCCATGCAAAAAAACCAATCGGTTGAAGTACAAGGCTACCAGTTCACGATGGATGAGCTAAAAAAAATCCGCGGCGCAAACTTCGATGCCACCCAAGCGGTCGTCAGTGTTCGTAAAAACAACCAAGTGGTTGCGACCCTTTATCCAGAAAAACGCCATTATGTGGTCAGTCAAATGCCCATGACTGAAGCTTCTATCCAGTACAACCCATTAAGAGATATCTATATGGCAATGGGTGAGCCGATTTTAGGGGTTAATCAAAGCGAAGCCGATGCCACTAAATGGGCGGTGCGTATCTATATCAAACCTGGCGTACGCTGGGTATGGTGGGGTGGTTTTGTGCTGGCGCTCGGTGCGATTTTAAGTATGTTTGATAAACGTTATCGTAAACTGCCTAGACTTGCTGATATGAGTGATGATAAGTCAGGAAATTTGGGAGCGGTTAACACAGCAGCGGCAAACGCCACCGTGTTAGTAAAAAATGACAGCGAGTTAGGTCAGGAGAGTGCTCATGGCAATGCGTAAAAGACAACTTTGGTTTTTAATTCCTTTGGTGCTTTTTTTGATTATCATTGCGCTGTTTTATACACGGTTGGGCAAAGATACCACAGTAGTGACCAACACCTCGCTCAATCGCGCTTTGCCAAGTTTTAGCTTACCGTCTTTGGGTAACCCATCACAAATGATTACCCAAGCGCAGCTACCCAAACAGCCATTTTTACTCAATGTATGGGCGTCTTGGTGCGTGACTTGTAAAGTTGAACACCCGTTTTTACTGCAAATGTCAAAAGCCGGCGTACCGATTGTTGGGGTCAATTATAAAGATGAAACCAAAGACGCGCTTGATTATCTCAACACCCATGAAGACCCATTTACCCTCAATGTGCAAGATAAAGAAGGGAATTTTGGCATTGATTTGGGTCTGACAGGTGTGCCAGAGTCATTTGTGGTTGATGGCAAAGGCAATGTGCGCCAGCATATCTTGGGTGAAATCAACGAAGAGCGCTATAATAAGCAGGTATTGCCTTGTATGACTGCACTACGTGAACAAGCCGCCGATGCTAAAATCCGTGAGGTGTGCCAATGAGTATCACATTTGCAAAAATTCTTCATTTGATAGTCAGGGCGATGGCTATGGTGGTGTTGGTCGCAGGGTTATCCATGTCTGCTTGGGCAAATATTGATACCTACCAATTTGACAACCCGCGCCAAGAAGCCCAATATCGTGCGCTTATCGAAGAGTTTCGTTGTCCAAAATGTCAAAACCAGAACTTGGCAGGTTCCGATGCGCCAATTGCGCAAGATTTAAAACAAAAGACCTATGATATGGTCAAAGACGGTCGTTCCGACGGCGAAATTCGCCAGTATATGAATGAGCGCTACGGTGACTTTATTAGCTACAAACCACCTGTGCGCCCATCCACCTGGATTTTATGGTTTTTTCCGCCTGTGTTGTTGGTGTTTGTGATGCTGGCTTGGTTTATTCGTAACCGTAATTCGTCAAAACGTGCCGCTGTCATCGCCCATCCCATAGAAGAGGGCTATGCGCCACTCTCAGCCGCCGAACAACAGCGATTACAAAACTTGTTAAATGCCAATGATAACGCTGCCAATGCTAAAACTGGTGAAATCAATCAAGCAGTGGCTAAGGAAAATTAATGTCAACGCTAATTATTTTTATCATTGTCGCGCTTCTATTTGCTATAACGCTTGCGGTATTTATTTTGTTACCCTGGTTGCAAACCCAAGACCATCACGCCATCGCCAATCGCGCTGATAATCAGCTACTAACGCTCAATATTGAAGTATTCAAACAACGGTTGGTAGAGCTTGATGCTGATTTTGACGAGGGTCAAATCGATGAGGCGACTTATCAAACCCAAAAACTGGCGTTAGAGCGTCAATTACTAGACATCAGTGACAATCAAGATACCAGCCATTTTACCCCCAATTGGAAAAGCCTTCTGATAGTTATCATCTGGATTCCGCTATTATCTGTGATGGCTTATGTGATGATTGGCGACCGCACGCCCGTCTATCAATTATGGGATGCACAAAATCGCTTGGGACAAGTCGCGGATGATTTGCTGACCGCAAAAATCGATACGCCACCCGAATGGGCAACCAAAGACAGCGTGGGACTCATTAGTGCCATGCAAACCAACGTGCATCATCATGCCACCGATCCGCTGCGTTGGTTTCGTCTATCTGAAGTGTTTGTAGCGCTGCAAGCACCCGAGCAAGCGATTGAAGCCTTGGCAAGGGCGTATCGTCTCAATCCTGATGATGAAAAAGTCGCCATCACCTACGCGCAAACTAGCTTTTTTACCCAAGGCGGGGTAATGGATGACAAAACCCGTCAAGTGGTTGAGCATATTCTAGCCAAAAGTCCCAAACACCAAGGCGCACAAATGCTGATGGCAATGGGCGAAATGCGAGCGGGCAACTACGCGCAGTCTCGAAAATGGGTAGCGCTGCTACGCACCGAAATCCAAGCGCGTCCTGGCGATCATACCCAAGCCCTAAGCAGCTTATCTGAACTTGAGCAGACTATCAACCAGCGGGAAGCCCAAGGCGAACAGGCGATTACAGTCAATGTCAAAGTCACCCCTGAGATATTAGGACGGGTGAAAAAAGGCGAAAGTTTATTTGTTAATGTGCGTAAGATGGCAGGTGGTCCCCCTGTTGCTGCCAAAAAACTGTCAGCAGATAGCTTAACCATCAACGGTATGGCAATTAACATCAGCGATAACGATAGCATCATGCCGACGATGACCTTAAGCTCGGCGATTAGCACCAATGAGCCCTTGGTGATTACTGCTCGGGTTAGTGCTTCAGGTGACGCCATGCCGCAAAGCGGTGACTTAACCAGTAACCCCGTACCGCTAGAGAAAACGGCTGAGTCTACAACCGTATTGATTGATAAAATCGTGCCTTAAATCGTTATGAAAAATCCCTTGATTGAATAGGGGCTTAATTGAATAAGGGGCGGATTAAAGCTTGCCACATTTTTATTTTTAATACCCCTATCAATTTAAATTATTTTGCAAAAATTGCTTGAGATTTTAGCGGTTAACGAGTATTGTTAACCCAGTATTTCAAAACTGTTAGTTATTCGAACACACCATTTGTGGGTCTTTTTTGCTATTGCAGTAATGAGATAGGGCGATTTTAATAATTTCGACTTAAGGAATAGGTTTATGAAGCGTATTATTCTTTTAGGGCCACCTGGCGCTGGTAAGGGTACCCAAGCACAAATCATCACCAAGGAATTTAATATTCCACAAATTTCAACAGGTGATATGCTACGTGCCGCTATCAAAGAAGGTACTGAGCTTGGCAAACAAGCTAAAAGTATCATGGATGCCGGTGGACTTGTCTCAGATGATTTAATTATCAACCTAGTTAAAGCCCGTATTGCACTGCCAGATTGCGCCAACGGCTGCATTTTTGATGGCTTTCCCCGTACCATTCCACAAGCGCAAGCGTTAGCCGATGCAGGCGTACACATCGATAACGTAATAGAAATTGCTGTACCTGATGAAGATATCGTGTCTCGTTTGTCAGGTCGTCGCTCTCATCCTGCTTCAGGTCGCGTGTACCATGTGGTCTATAATCCACCTAAAGTGGAAGGTAAGGATGACGAAACTGGTGAAGATTTGGTTCAGCGTGAGGACGATAAAGAAGAAACCATCCGCGATCGTTTAGCGACTTATCATAACCAAACAGAAGCTTTGGTTGGTTTTTATCAAGACTTGGCAAAATCAGGTCAAAATGCTCCGCGCTATGCCAAGTTTGACGGCACCCAAGCCATTGATAAAGTCAGTGAGCAAGTGTTGGCAGAGTTGAATAAATAATTCAATCACGGATGTTTAAGGCAAATTCACTATGAGTTTGCCTTTTTTATTGTTGGAAATATGTTATGTGGAAGGTAACTAAAAATGATAGTGAAGACTTAGCATTTGCTCTTGCTTGCTTGTTTAGCCAAGCTATTTCGTTGAATGAATTCAAAATATGGATTGTGAAAGTAATTGAGCAATTAAGTTACGAAGAAACGCCTTTATATTTGTTCAAATTATTGGATTTTAATGAATCACTTTTTAATATTTATAATGTAGTAGGCTTCACGCCAGATGAAGAACTTAAGTTGATAGAACAATATGCCTTATATGGCATTGCCTATCTAAGAGATATTAACGTTTATAATGCACCTTGTTCTAGAGCATCAGCAATATATGCTCTAAGCAATTATACAGAAATCAAAGAAAAATTTACCAAATTTTTTGACATAAAGCTTTAGTTTCTTGCTTTTTCAAATTAGGGACACGCCCTAGTATTAACGCTCTTATACTACCAATAAAAAAGCCAATCAAACGATTGGCTTTTTATTTTTACAAAGACTTAAGCGGTTTCTTTTAACGCTTTGATGGCTTTGTTTAAGCGGCTTTTATGACGTGCTGCTTTATTTTTGTGAATCACGCCTTTGTCAGCGATACGGTCAATTACTGGAACTGCTTTTTTGTAAGCTTCAGTCGCTGCGTCGTAGTTTTTATCTTCAACGGCTTTTACCACATGTTTGATGAAAGTACGAACCATAGAACGTTGTGATGCTTTTAATTGACGACGTTTAACGTTTTGACGAGCGCGTTTGCGAGCTTGTGCAGAATTTGCCACGTAAATCTCCTTGGATTTGCAATATAAATCGATCTGTTAGTAAGTGAGCAGCCATTCGCTTATTACAGATACGGGTAGTGAGGGTTGCTTGAATCCTTGAATCACTAGACACGGAAACACAATTAACGATATCAAGCGGATTTAAAGCCCGCTATTTTAGCAAACTCACGCTACAATAACAACTTATTCGGCACATTATTCAGCGTATTTCGTCTATTGACCAAAAAACCATCGCGCAATGCCCACCAACGTTGAAAAAAACGTATTTGTAGGTGAAAGTTTTGATTATCTGTGATTAAATAAAATGACATTAAAAACTCATAAAATATTCATACTGAGGTCATTGTTTTATGCAGCGCACAGCATTAATCATCGGTGCAACCGGCTTGGTAGGCAATTCATTACTCACTCAGCTTGGCAGTTTGTATCAAAAAGTCATTATCATTGCGCGCTCTCAGCCAAAAGGGTTGAGTGATTCGATGCATTTTTACCAGCTTAAAGACTTTAATCAAATGCATGAATTTGTGTCTGCGCTGTCGATTGGTAAAGACACTGATGCTTTTAGCTGTTTGGGTACCACCATTAAGGAAGCGGGTAGTGAAGCCGCCTTTCGACAAATCGATTTTACCTTTAATGTGGCATTTGCAAAAGCTTGCAAACAAAAAGGCGTAGAGCGGTTTTTTTTGTTATCGGCGATGGGCGCCAATGCCGACAGTCGCTTTTTTTATAACCGTGTCAAAGGTGAGCTTGAAACCGCGATTGACAATTTAGGCTTTCAAGAATTGGCAATTTTTCGTCCCTCTTTGCTGCTTGGCAAACACGATGATCGTAAACTTGAAACCATCGCACAGACGGCGTACAAACTCATCAAACCTATTGTACCTAAAAGACTGCCTGTCCGTCCCATAGAAGCCGATAGGGTAGCGATGGCAATGGCGCTAGTGAGTAACAATTGGCACATCAAACATACTTATGAAAAATATGCTAATCGCGTCGATACCGCCAAGAAGACCCAAGTTATTAGTAACGGTGAAATGCTAGCGATGACGCGGTTTAGAAACTAACTTTCCCAAAATAACGATTGACTTAAGGAACGATGATGAGCGACGTGACGTTACAAAATTTTATTACCTGCGATTTATTAGATGATAATCCAGAATGTCAGGTTTGTGCACCCAACATGGAAGGCAAACGCTTTTTTAGCTATGGCGGTAACACAAAATTTGGCGGTGAAGTGGTAACCGTCAAATGCTTTGAAGACAATAGCCGGGTTAAAGAGCTGTTAGCCACGCACGGCAAAGATGATAAAGGCAATGGCAAGGTTTTGGTGGTAGACGGTGGGGCATCAATGCGCTGTGCCTTGCTGGGTGATATGATTGCACAAAGTGCGGTTGATAATGGCTGGGCTGGGGTGATTGTGTATGGCTGTGTGCGAGATGTGGATGACATGGGCAAAATGCCAATCGGCGTACAAGCGCTCGGCGCCATTCCCCGCAAATCCAATCGCAAAGGGGTGGGCGAAACGGATATCGAAATCAGCTTTGGCGGTCTAACTATCAACTCTGGCATGTATGTGTATGCTGATAATAACGGTATCATTCTTAGTCAAAAATCACTAATCGACTAGGGACATGATGATGAAAAATTTGTTTAAAATCGCCGTGGTTAGCAGTGGTTTATTATTAGGTGTCAATAGCTTGGCTGGAGTCGGTCAATTTGAAGATGAAACAACCACGTGCTATGTGCTAAAAAACCATAAACTTGTTAAAAAAACCGTATGCACGTATGAGGGTTCAAGTGGCGGTGCAGCCTCAGGCTATGCTGTGTTCGAAGCAACATTTTATGTTAAAGGCTATGGTAAAATTGATATCGTTGATAATTGGTTTGCCGAAGATGACGGCAAAGGCGGTTGGAAAAATGAACAGTCAACCACGACCATCGATGGTGAAAAAGCGGTACAGCGTAGCCGCGATGCTAAAACACTTAACATTTTAACCGATAAAGAAGTTGAAAAACGCTCAACGGCTTATAGTAAACTTCTCCAAAAAAGCAATGGCAAGACTATGCCCCTGCAGAATTGGCTAACGTGTTATACGAATAAAAAAGCCACGAATGAACTTTGCTATATCGATAATACCCCACGTTAAAAGCCTTCAAGATTTAATATAACATCCGCTAAATTTGGCTGATTTTTTGCTTTAAATCAGCCGCAAAAACCCCCACAATAACGTCATTATTTTTCGCCTTTTTTACTCAAAAGACTTATAACCAAAAGACCGATAACAATGACGAATGCTACGCACCCACTGTCTCATCTTTCCTTTCGCCTCAACCAATCGTTGTTTGACAATGCTAAACATGATAAAAAATGGCTGGGCAACCTTCAAGGCATGACCCAAGCCTTATGGCTCACTAGCCTTACTAGCAGCGATAGCGGTCAGCAAAACCGACTTAAAGTCGTCGTGACCCGTAACCAAAATCAGCTCAATCAGCTTGAAACAGAGTTGGCATTTAGTGGGGTCGATGCCCATGTGTTTCCTGATTGGGAAACGCTTACCTATGATGAGTTGTCACCGCACCATGACATTGTCTCTGAGCGGATTCATTTGCTTACCCATATGCCAACTGATGGTATTTTACTGATTTCGGTGCAGACCTTAATGCACCGTGTCGCCCCTGCATCATGGCTATTGGGTCAACACTTTGATTTGTCAGTGGGTGACACCTTTGATGTAGCAACCGAACGTCGAAAACTGGCGACTGCGGGCTATCATGCGGTAGACAATGTCTTTGAGCCTGGGGAATTTGCTGTCCGTGGTAGCGTAATTGATTTGTTTGCCATTGGTCAGCCGTTTCCGGTTCGCATTGATTTATTTGATGATGAGATTGAGAGTATCCGTTTTTTTAATCCACAAACCCAGCGTAGCTTGACCCAAGCGGATTTGGACGAGTTAAAAGACAGTGACCCCCATCAATATGTCAAGTTTATCAATAGTCAAAAAAAATCGGCTGAAACCATCGGTAAAATCACCAGTTTTCAGATTTTACCGGCGCGAGAATTTCCGCTGGATGAGGGTAAAGAAACGTTTCGCGCCAATTTTGCCAGCACCTTTGCCAACACATCCGCCCGCCGTTTTGAGCTGTTTAATGATGTGATGAACGGCATTGCACCCGCGGGGGTGGAGTATTATCAGCCATTATTTTTTGACACGGATACTTGGCACAATGGCTCGGATTTTTTTAGTTATTTGCCCAAAGATAGCTTGTTTATCGTCGATAATCAAATAGAGACGGCTTACCAAAATTTTTGGCAGCAAATCCAAACTCGCTACAATGACCGCAGGCACGATATCGAAAAACCGATTGTGGCACCGCAAGATTTGTATCTAGCAGCGCATATCTTTAACGAAAAAATTGCCCAATATCCCCGCATTATCACCAGCGAACAACCAATTGATGACACCAAAGCCGGGGCAATCAATGCATTGGTTGACACCCCCCCCGATTTAACCGTTGACCATAAACTTGCTGAGCCACTGCAAAGACTGATGGCATTTCGCGAGCAGTTTGCTAAACCGATATTATTGGTTGCCGAAACTGCGGGTCGCCGGGAGATTTTATCGGAGCTGTTGCAAAAACGCTTTAATTTACAAAGTGTTTCGGGATTGACCGATTTTCTTGCAAATATGGATGAGGCGCATAGCACTGCCATTGCCTTGACCATTGCACCGATTGAGCGAGGCGCGTTACTCCCCGATAAGTTTGCGATTGTCTCAGAAACCCAGTTATTTGGACGGCAGGTATTACAGACTCGTCGCCGTCGCCAAAGCGATGTGTCTGATGAATTTTTGGTTAAATCGGTCAGTGAGCTCAATATCGGCGACCCTGTGGTGCATATTGATTTTGGCATTGGGCGTTATCAAGGCTTGATTACCCTGGAGATTGATAGACAACTGCAAGAGTTCATCCATCTCACCTATGCAGATGATGCCAGTGTATATGTGCCTGTGGCAAATCTGCAGCTTATCAGCCGTTATGCAGGTGGCGACGCGGCAACCGCACCGCTTCATACCATAGGTAGCGGTAAATGGGATAAAGCCAAAGCAAAAGCACTCAGCCAAATTCATGATGTGGCGGCGGAACTGTTAAATGTGCAAGCCCGCCGTGATGCCAAAGTGGGCATTAACTTCCCAATTGACCAAATCCAGTATGACCTATTTGCCAGTCAATTTGCGTTTGAAGAAACGCCCGACCAAGCCAATGCCATTGAAGCGGTTAAGTTTGATATGAAGCAAAATAAGCCCATGGACAGGCTAGTGTGCGGCGATGTCGGCTTTGGTAAAACCGAAGTGGCGATGCGTGCCGCTTTTATTGCCGTACAAGCAGGATATCAAGTGGCAGTGCTAGTACCGACGACGCTGCTTGCTGGGCAACACGAAGACAACTTTTTGGATAGATTTGCCGATTGGCCCATTCGTATTGAAAGCCTGTCTCGCTTTGGCACCAAAAAACAACACGATGCGATTCTCAAAGGCTTAGCCGAAGGTAAAATTGATATCGTTATCGGTACCCACCGTATTTTGCAAGAAGATGTCAAGTTTGCCAACTTAGGTCTAATGATTGTCGATGAAGAGCACCGTTTTGGCGTCCGAGATAAAGAGCGTATCAAAGCCATGCAATCGGATGTTGATGTATTATCAATGACCGCAACACCCATTCCGCGTACGCTGAACATGGCGTTATCGGGTATGCGAAACATGTCGATTATCGCCACGCCCCCGGCAAGGCGGTTGGCAATTAAAACCTTTGTCATGCAAAAGTCTGATAACTTACTCAAAGAAGCGATTTTGCGTGAATTATTGCGTGGTGGACAGGTGTTTTTACTGCATAACGATGTGGCAAGCATTGAGCGCATGGCAGAAACCGTGCGAGAGCTTGTGCCTGAATCTCGGGTAGCAGTGGCTCACGGTCAGATGAAAGAACGTGAGCTTGAGCAAATCATGCAATCGTTTTACCACAAAAGACACAATGTTTTGGTGTGTACCACTATTATTGAAACGGGCATTGATATCCCCAATGCCAACACCATTATCATTAACCGTGCCGATAAATTCGGGCTTGCCCAGCTTCACCAACTGCGCGGCCGCGTCGGGCGTAGTCACCACCAAGCCTATTGTTATCTACTTGTGCCGTCTATTAAAGGCTTGAGCAGCGACGCCCAAAAACGCCTTGATGCCATTAGCCGTGCCAATACATTGGGGGCAGGGTTTATGCTTGCCAGTGAAGACCTTGAGATTCGTGGGGCGGGTGAGCTGCTGGGCAAAAACCAAAGCGGCAATATGCAAGCGGTTGGTTTTAATCTGTATATGGATATGTTAAACCGTGCCACCAAAGCCATCAAAGCAGGTAAACAACCTGATTTAAACACCCCCTTATCGCTGACCAGTGACATTAATCTGCATTTGTCGGCACTCATTCCTGAAGATTATCTGGGTGATGTCCATCAGCGGCTATTGTTTTATAAAAAAATCGCCAATGCCGAAGACTATGACAGCCTAATTAGCATCCGCAGCGAAATGCTAGACCGTTTTGGCAGTTTGCCCGAGCCGACCAAAAATCTATTTGTCATTCACCAAATCCGCTTAATGGCTGAAGCGCTGGAGATTAGCAAGATTGATGGCAATGAGCGGCAAGTCACCCTTGAGTTTTCACCAAGCACCCCTGTGGAAGCCATTACCATTATTGGACTTATTCAGTCGAACCCGAAAAAATTTAAAATGAATGGCGCGACAGGGCTAAAAATGCTGGATGACAAAGCCCTTGCCACAGCAGAAGGACGGATTGACGCGGTTAAGAATTTGCTTGAGCAGCTGGGGGTAAAAGAGTAAGAAATGAATATATTCTTTGTGCTTTATTGCTTATCACAAGCTTGTTTGGGTGAAATAAATTCAAATTTTAGAAGGATTTATATTGTTTTTGAAGATATGGATGCTGTGAAGTTGTATTTTTATCTTGAAAATTATACTGAAGCAGATAACCAAAATGTCTATCATGAAATAATGTCGATGTTCGAGTATTATCTAGATGGTGATGAATTACACAAAAATATCAAAGTAAGCAATGAAGTAATTTATGGGGATGATAAAAAATACATTCCTAATGAGAAAAATTTTATCGAATTTTATCGAAAACAGGTCGATTTAGAAAATGATGGAAAATCAATTACCTAATGGCGAGCGCCTAATTGAAGAACCCACTTACCCCGAAGAATGGGAATGTTGCAACAATGGCTGCGAAGAATTGTGCGTGTACGAAATTTACCGCGTTCAAAAACAAGCCTATGACGAACAGCAACAAAGACTCAAAAACCTGCCTAAAACCACTTAGCGACCTCGACAAACCTTTACGGTAGCTAGATTGTGCTTCAATAAAAGTAATTTTTTGTAAACTCATATTCCTGTTACAGGAATTTCATGCTACTGTCATCAAACTCACGTTAAATATCATAACGTTATGAAGTTGCATTGATAACGTAAAATAGTAAGTAAACAACTAAAAAATGGCAAAAGCCTTAAGATTAATAAAAAATCCACCACTATGGGATATTGGATAAAGAAGGATAGGAGTAAACAATGTTAGATATGTTAAATGAAGCGTTTGAATATGAAACCGATATCATCTATCTTGACGAAGGCGATGACGCGGTAGAAATGTAAACTGCAAGTTAAGCGTAAAACGTGAAAATTCGCAACCGATAACCTCTTAATATACTGATTAAGAGGTTTGTTTTTTTTAGGCAATATAAATGAATGATTAGTGACTGGTGCTGGCAGGCATAGCCATCTCATGGTGCTTATCCATATCCTGTATATTGTGCATGTCATGCTTTATGTTATGGCTCATATCATCACTTATATTATGATTCATAGGCATAGTAGTCGGCATGGTAGTCGAAGCTGTCACAGAAGCAGGATTAGACGCAGAATGATTCATCGTCGCCATATCATGGTGCATACTCGTCTCATTCATGCTATGACTGGCATGACTGTGTGAACCTTGATTATGATTATGGTGCATCATCATCGGAATAAAAATCACCGCAAGCCCAGACAACAGCATAATGACCCCATTAATTTGGCGAAGGCGAAAATGTTTAATATTCGACTGTAGCATCCCCACAGTTTTTTGCGTGGCAATTAGCATTGGCATGGTACCCAGTCCAAATACAAACATCAGAGCCGCCCCTGTAGTGATGTTGTTGCCAGCAATCGCCATCATGAGCGCACCATACACCAATCCACACGGCAAAAATCCCCACAGCAAGCCAGCGAACAAGGCTTTACCAAAACTATCAATCGGAAACACTTTTTTGCGTATCGGGGCAAGCGATTGCCAAAAGCGCATCCCTACTTTCTCTAACTGATTAAACAGCGGTAACCCAAGCATGGCAAGCCCAATCAACACTAATACCGCACCCAGTACAATTCTTGGCGCACTGTTACTCATAATGGACTGAAAGATTGCCACCCCAACAAGACTGGCAATCAATCCAAGCAATGAATAACTGATGAGGCGTCCCAAATGATACGTCAAAATCAAGCCATTTTTTTTGCTGTCCGATACATGCTGCATAGACAGCCCAAAAGCCGTCACAATGCCACCGCACATCCCCAGACAGTGCGGTGAGCCAAACAATCCCATGCTAAACGCTGCCAAAAATAATGCCCAGGTCATAAAATGCTCCAAAAAAG
>ERZ650300.29-NODE-29-length-60854-cov-9.564499_pt1 | contig 60854 bp, 55 predicted proteins | sample MGYA00376236_ERZ650300 | MGnify/ENA primary metagenome ERZ650300 (study PRJEB26733, sample SAMN07839303) | wastewater metagenome | biome: urban; feature: wastewater treatment plant; material: waste water | place: USA: North Carolina | collected 2016-04-28 ...
AATCAAAGATTTTTACTTAAAAAATCCTTCTACGGATTGGGTAAAAACGTATGATGAGTTGATGAAGAAAAATGTGGAAGAAGCCGATGTTATTACCGATGAAGTTTGGAAAACAGTTGAAGCAAACCAAAAAAATAAAGCCATCAAATTTGATTCAAAAAGCATAATAGGAACATATAAAGACAATTGGTTTGGAGATGTTGTGATCTATGAAAAGAATGGAAAAATAATTTTCGAATCGAAACGTTCGCCTCAATTAACTGGTGAAATGTCTTTCTTTAAAGGTGATACTTTTGCGGTAAAATGGTACAATCGTTATTTCCATGCAGACGCTTTTGTTTATGCAGAAATGAAAGATGGAAAAATGACAGGTTTCAAAATGAAAGCCATTTCTCCGTTAACAGATTTCAGTTACGATTTCCAAGATTTAGATTTTACGAGAAAATAAATTTTAATAAATACTAATCAATTACGAAGTTCGAAATTCGAACTTCGTTTTTTCTATTAAAAATGAAATGTAATTCTACATCTTTATTATAATTTTTCAAGTAATTAATCAAAGATTCTTTTTCTACAAATTTTTTATCTATTAAACCTCCATACTTAAAGTTATAAGTTCCTTCATATGCTTGAAAATCTCCCCACATATTGAATTTACCCAAGGTGTTGATTTTTAACAATAAAGAACCGTATCCTTTTCCTTTCATTCCGTGACCTGTATTCCTATCCAAAATCACTTCTACTTCAGCATTAGGGTTGATATCAAAATCAAATTCGAGTTCAAGACCGTTATAGTCTCTTTCTCTCTCTAATAAACCATTTTTACTATTACTTTTTTCCTTTGCAGTAATAAAATGTATAAAACCATTTTCACTAACACTTTCTGCGTTGTTTATTGGAATTTTTACAGAAGTTCCCTTTTCTGATTTAGCATCAACTTTTATAAAAAGCCCTGCTACTGGACCTTTTATAGTGGCTGAACCATCAATAAAAGCAGTACCAAAATAGGCAGCATCTTCAGAATCTTTCGTATCCAAAGCAAGAAAACGTTTTGAAGTTATATTTAAATCTAACTTCCAATCCGAAAATTGATTGTGCTCGACAACACCATTTAAAATCCCTTTTGTATTGTATTTTGTATCAAAAATTGAGTTATTTCTAAACAAAAACTTTTCATTCGATAAATCAACGATTGTTCTATCACCCAACTCGTAATCAACATTAAGATAAGGTATATTCATTCCTGCACCTTCTAAATACAATCGACCATTTATGTCAGGTTTTGCAAGTGTTCCTTGTATTTTGGTGTTGCCCGAAACAAGTCCTCTAATATTTGTGAGTACCTCGCCTCCAACTGGACTTAAAAAAGCAAGATTAAATTTATCTAACTTGACATCTAAATCCAATAAAGTTTCATTATTAACAACTTCAAAGTTTCCATTTGCACTAAAAGATTCAAAATTATCATTCTCTAAATTAGAATGAATAGTGAACTTTTTAAAACTTTGATCACCTTCAATTCCAAGAACTAGATTTCCGAAAAAAGTATCATTTATTTTTAATCGATCAACATAAATAGATGCTGTAGGTTTGTAAACCTGTCCTTCTTGTTCAAAATTAACCTCCCCACTTATATTTCCATTAAACTTAAATTGGTCGTTTGAAGGCGTTATTTTTTTCAAATCAACACCTTTAAAATTAAGGTGCAAATCTTTATAACTGTTCCCTTTGATTAAACCACTTAAATCAATTTGTTGGTTTTCATGAGTCAGTACCACATCGTTGATTGCAATATTCTTGAATGCTCTATCAAAAATTATTTGATTACTCTTGGTATCTACTTCATTCAAATTCCAAATGTAATCTTTGAACTTTATTTCAGATTTACTAAAACCAACAACATTATTTTTATTCTTATCTATAGTATGATACAAATTAAGATTATACAAATCCTCACCTTTATCTCCTCCTTTAAATTCGGTTCTTACTTTTAAAGAATCCTTCATTGTTACATTTATAAGGCTAAAGTCTCTAATCTTATAAAAACTTGTTTTAATACTATCTAGTTCTACATATGTATTATATAATGGATTCTTATTATCTATAGACAATCGAATATTATCCATCGTGGTTCCGGTGGCAGTAATTCTTTCAGAATTAAATTTCATTTTAAATTCTCGATCATCAGCATCAATTTCACCTTTTATTTTAGCATCTGAAGAGAGGGTCACATCTTTAAAAAGGGCTTCAACTATTTTATTGTATATAATAAAATCAAATTTGAGATATTGCCCTTTGGTTACTACCAATGGTTTATAATTACCATAAAGGCTTCCTAATGAATTTTGAACTAAAGCTTGTAATTGGTCAAACTTAAATTTTCCTACTACTTTGCCTTGACCCACATCAGTAGAGTTGATTGTAACTGTACGAACATTTTTTTCATCAAATGTAGACGTCACATTTACATCATCGAAAGAATATGTTTTTTTGGAATTATTATATACTGCATTTTTCACAAAAACATCACCAACAACGTTATCAATTGAATTCCCTGAAGCATTAACAACAATATCTCCTTTTAGATTTGAAATGGGTTCTTTATCAAAATGCAATTCATGCAAATGTGCTTTATCTATTGCTACATGAAAATCATATTTATTTTGTTTTCCACTTAAATCAATAAAACCATCAAAATCTAAAGCTAAATTTGGGTCTTTAATTTTTGCTTTTCCTTTATAACTAGGCATTTTAAAATACCCATCAAGCTCAATATTATTATAGGTATAGTTATTATAATTAATTTTGAAAACCTCTCCTTTGACTGAAGTATTTAAACTCTTTTGATCAAAACCAACACCGTCTACTGCCAATTTTAAATTTGTTTGTCCTAGATCTTTTGTATCAAATAAAACACCTAAATTAAAATTTTGCAAATCAATAGTACCCTTGTATTTGGCTTTGTTTACTTGATTCATATTAAGAATAACCAAATCGGAGGTTACATTTCCTATATCCGTTTTCATGCTAAAGTCAGCTTGAATATTTTTTGTTGTCAACTCTGTACTCCCTACCAAATCAACTTTTCCAATTTTCTTTAGAATTTCTGGCAAACTTTCTCCTAAAACATTTGGCAAAATAGCTACTAAATGATCATATGTTGTAGTTAACGAGCGGAATTTTCCGTTCATATAGAATTCCTGTGATTTTGAAGGAAATAAATTTTTAAAATTAATACTACCAATAATCTTAGATCCTTTTCTATCAAAAAGTACTAGATCCGTTAATTTTAAATTATTTAGCGTTCCTTCAATCCTTGAACGTGCATTAAAAAACAAATTTTTACCTAATTCATCATAAAAACATCGAATATCATTTGAAGCAATTACAGAAGACTTTAATTTAATGTCAAATTTCACTTTATTGTTAAAATCAGCAAAATCCTCTATTTTATAATTTAACTGAACATCCCCTTTTAGTTTAGATTCGGAAGTTGCTAACTCCAAATTTTTCAAACGTATGCGTTTTTTATTATAACTAAACTTTGCCGTCAATTTTTTCAAAAAAACACCTCTATGATCTTTAAAAGAAAGCTGATTGATATTTGTTTCAACTTCTGGCCCTAGAATTTGAAAGTTACTAATTTGGGCATTAAGTCTTGTAAAATCAACATCCTTTGGGTCTCTTCTATTTTCATCAATTAACAAAAAATGTCCATTAGAAATAAAAGCTTCTCTAACAGTCATTAAAAAAGGTTTTGTTGAAGGTTTACCAGTTTCAAAAGCTTCTATAAAAACATCTAAATTGGTTGATTTTTCCTTTTTATAGGTTTTGAGATGGAACAATAAACCATCTAAATGAATACTATTAAAAATTAAATCTCCATCAATTACTTTTTTTATACCAATCAAGTTAGTTTTAATTCGATTAGCATAAATTAAAGTATCCTTATGATGATCTTTAATCAGAACTTTTTTTAGTTTAACACCTCCAAAAACGGAAATTGCAACTTCATCAATTTCAATTGAAGTTCCATAAGAAGTATTTATTTTTGTCATCAACTCTTTTGCAATTCGAGTTTGAACTGCAGGTAAAGAAAGTGCTATTCCTGCTACTAATAAAAGTAGAAGAAAAAGTAACAATAATCGTAATAGTATTTTTTTTATTTTTTTAATAGTAGAAAGAGTTAAGTATTAGTTGTAAATCAAAATGTAGTAGCATAGTGTCATCAAGCAAGTTACTCAATCAATCTATAAAACTAATCCTATCAGGTGCTATTTGATAAAAAATAGCTAATTTTGACCAAGCTGTAAAATTAAAGAATTTTACGACCATTAATCAAATAAATTTCAAATTTGTCCCTTTTTATGCAAAATCAAGGTGTTTTTATTCTTGCCATTGAAAGCTCTTGTGATGATACAGCAGCTGCTGTTCTTTATAACGATAAAGTATTGTCAAATGTTGTAGCAAATCAGTTGATTCACAATCAATACGGTGGAGTTGTTCCAGAGTTGGCTTCTAGAGCACATCAGCAAAATATTGTTCCAGTTATTGATGCTGCACTAAAAAAAGCAGGCATAACCAAAGAACAACTTTCAGCTATTGCCTTTACACAAGGACCAGGGTTAATGGGGTCACTACTAGTTGGCAGTTCCTTTGCAAAGTCTTTATCTACGGCACTCAATATTCCATTAGTTGCTGTAAACCATATGCATGCTCATATTTTGGCTCATTTTATAGATGAAGAAGGATATGAAAAACCTGAATTTCCCTTTTTAGCTTTAACAATCAGCGGTGGTCATACACAGATTGTTCGTGTAAACGGTTTTTTTGATATGACCATCATAGGTGAAACTACAGATGATGCAGTAGGTGAAGCATTTGACAAGAGTGCCAAAATCCTTGGATTACCCTACCCAGGTGGACCGTTAGTTGACAAATTAGCCCAAAGTGGTAATCCAAAAGCATTCTCATTTACAAAACCAAAAGTAGCTGGATTAGATTTTAGCTTCTCTGGGTTGAAAACTGCAATTTTATATTTCATACAAAAAAATCAAAAAGAAAACCCCTCTTTTATTGAAGACAATAAAAATGATATTTGTGCTTCTATACAAGATACCATTATTGAAATTTTAATGGATAAACTAAAACAAGCTGTAAAAGAAACTGGAATAAATCAGATTGCAATTGGAGGTGGCGTTTCTGCAAATTCAGGAATTAGAAGCACCTTAAAAGAAGCAGAAAAAAAGTATGGCTGGAAAACTTTCATACCTAAATTTGAATATACAACAGATAATGCAGCCATGATCGGAATAGTTGGCTACCAAAAATATTTATCTCAACATTTTGAAACTGCCTCTGTCGTTTCAAAAGCAAGAATCCAATTTTAAATATGCAATTATTTTATAGTTCCCTTATAAACGAATCCAATACTTCTTTTGTTTTTGATAAAGAAGAAAGCAAACATATTATTAAAGTATTACGCAAAAAAGATGGCGATATACTTTTTGTAACTAATGGTTTAGGCGATTTATTTAAAACAGAAATTTCACTTGCTTCTGATAGTAAATGCACAGTTGCAATACTATCGAAAGAAAAAAAAGAAGCAACACAGTATCCTTTACATTTAGCCGTTGCTCCTACAAAAATGAATGATCGCTATGAATGGTTTTTGGAAAAAGCGACCGAAATTGGAATTCAAGAAATCACACCCATAATCTGTGATCGTTCCGAAAGAAAAGTCATAAATAAAGAGCGTTTTGAAAAAATAATTTTGACAGCAATGAAACAGTGTAATCAATTTTATTTACCAAAACTAAACGAAGCTATAACATTTAAAAATTTCATTAAACAACAACACGAAGGACAATTACTGATTGCGCATTGCGAAGAGACAGATAAAAAATCATTAAAATCTGTTTTGAATACAAATACAAAAACTACAATTCTGATTGGCCCAGAAGGTGATTTTTCAGAAAAAGAGATTGAATTGGCTTTAGCTAACAATTTCATTCCTGTCACTCTTGGAAATACTAGATTAAGAACAGAGACCGCAGCAGTTGTCGCCTGTCACAGTGTAGTGTTTTTTAATGAGTAAAACCATTAATTTCTTTTAAATCAACTTCATAATGATAAGAAGTCTTTTAATTTTCGCTTTTTTAATTTCTTCTGTAAGTCATGCTCAAGAAATTGCTTTATTAAAATATAATGGAGGTGGCGATTGGTATGCTAACCCTACTTCCTTACCTAATTTAATTAAATTCTGCAACTCAAATATAAATACAAGGATAAAACCAAAACCTGCAACGGTAGAACCAAGTAATCCTGATTTATTTTCATACCCTTTCATTCATATGACAGGACACGGCAATGTGGTGTTTAGTGATAATGACAGAGACAATTTAAAAAAATATTTGGAAGCAGGCGGATTTCTTCATATTGATGATAATTATGGAATGGACCAGTATATAAGAAAAGAAATAAAAAAGCTTTTCCCTAATAATGAGTTAACAGAGATTCCATCAAACCATACTATTTTTCAAAAACCTTATGTTTTCACTTCAGGATTACCCAAAATCCATGAGCACGATGGCAAAAGACCACAAGCATTTGGAATTTTCGTAGCTGATAGATTAGTACTACTCTATACTTTTGAATGTGATTTGGGAGATGGTTGGGAAGATGCTGAAGTAAACAATGACCCAGTTGAAGTACGCCAAAAAGCTTTAAAAATGGGCGCTAACATTATTAATTATATTTTCAATAATTAAAATCATGCAGTTAAATCATGAATCGGTTCCTTTTCGAAACCAAGAATTTCCCATAATTTTAGTGTGTGATACGATTCTTTTTCAACCCAACATTGGCTCACTTTTTAGAATCAGTGAAGCATTTGGCGTTGAAAAAATTCTTTTTCTTGGCATAGGAAACCAAATGAATCCAAGAAAAATTAATAAAACTTCTAGAAGTACACACCTTCATGTGGCCCATGAATTATTCGAAACAAAAGAAGCGCTTTCGGATTACTTAACATCAAATGATTTTGAAATTATTGCTTTAGAAATAACATCTGAAAGCAAACCGTTAGCTGAAGTTGAAATTCCGAAAAATAAAAAAATTGCATTGTTAATTGGAAATGAAATTGATGGAATTTCAGAAACCTTTTTAAAAAAATCGCATCAAGTCATTCATATTGAAATGTTTGGAAAAAATAGCAGTATGAATGTCGTTCAGGCCACTGGAATTGCACTCTACGAGCTTACCAAAAAAATGAGATAACATTCAAACAACTAAATAACAAACAATTATTTTAAAATATTTCATAAAAAAAATTGGTAGTTTAAAAAAAAATGTTATAAAATTGTTAATGAATTAACCAAATTAACTTTTTTATAACAATTTAACAAAACCCAAATTATGAAAAAAATTTTATTGAGTGCAGGGCTAGTATTAATGCTTTTTTCTTGTCAAAATGAAGAAACATTAAATTCAAATTCATCAGAACAAGCCGTTGCAAGAAGAGGTTGCGCAACAAATGAAGTATTTCAAGCTCAATTAGCAGCCGACCCAACCTTAGCAATTCGTATGAACCAAATCGAAGAGTTTACACAAAAAGCTAAACTAACAGGTAAATTAGTAAACGGAAAAGTAGTAATTCCTGTTGTTGTGAATGTATTGTACCGTACTGCAGCAGAAAACATCTCTGATGCCTTGATTCAATCTCAAATTGATGTTTTAAACAAAGACTTCACTGCAACAAACGCTGATTTTTCAAGTACTCCTGCTCTATTTGCTGGTGTTGCTGCCAATGTTGGAATTACTTTTGAATTAGTTAAAATCAACCGTAAATCCACCACAAAAACATCTTGGGGAACTAGAGATGCTATGAAAAAAACAAATCAAGGTGGTATTGCTCCAACTTCTCCATCAAACACTCTAAACTTATGGGCTTGTACTATTGGCGGAGGTATTTTAGGATACGCACAATTCCCTGGTGGCGCAGCTGCTACAGACGGTGTTGTAATCGATTCTAAATATTTTGGAGTTACAAGCAACTCAGGTACAAGTTATCCTTACAACTTAGGAAGAACAGCTAGCCACGAAGTAGGACACTGGATGAATCTAAGACATATTTGGGGTGATGCAACTTGCGGAAGTGATTTAGTTGCTGATACACCTACTCATAATGCTGCAAACTACGGAGTACCAGCTTACCCACACTTGAGCACTTGTACAGGAACACCTGTAGAAATGACAATGAACTATATGGATTATACAGATGACAGAGGAATGTACATGTTTACTAATGGGCAAAAAGCTAGAATGGCTGCGCTATTTGTAAGCGGCGGAGCTAGAGCTGGATTCGGAATCTAATCTTAAATAAAATGATTGCAATTAAAACTCGCTAGACATAGCGAGTTTTTTTTATATATTTATGAACTAAATCAACCATATGATAACTTCAAAATTAATTGCCAACGGAATAATTAGAGCAATAATAATTATTGTAGCCTCAGCAATAGGCATTTACTTTTTATATCAAATACAATCCGTTTTAATTTACCTTGTGGTTTCGTTAATTTTAACTTTGATTGGCAATCCTTTTTTGGATTTCTTCAAAAAAAGATTAAAATTTTCACATAACCTAGCGACAATCACAACACTAGTAATATTTGTGGCCATAATCTTTGGAATTATAATTTTATTCGTACCTCTAATTACCTCACAAAGTCAGAATCTTTCCCTCTTAAATACGAGAGAAATTGAACAAAATGCCATTGAACTCATTAACCAAATCAATGCATTCCTAGAAAGTCATCACATTAATGCAAAAAAAATACTCAATTTCAATAGCATTACTTCAAAAATAAATTTTGGTGTCATTCCTAATTTTTTAAATTCTATTTTAGGCACCATCAGTAGTTTTGGAATGGGATTAGCCTCAGTTTTATTCATCACCTTTTTTTTCCTAAAAGACCGTGTCCTTTTTATTGTGGGCGCCAAAAAGTTAATTCCTGATAGTCATGAAGAACAAATATTGAATTCATTAGAAAAAATCAACCATTTGCTCTCTCGCTATTTTATTGGTCTATTACTCCAACTCTTTATTGTGTTTCTTCTGTATTTAATCGTTTTACTAATTTTCGGTATTCCAAATGCCATTATCATTGCTTTTTTGTGTGCTGTATTAAATATCATTCCATACATTGGACCACTAATCGCATCAGTTTTAGCTGCAATTCTTTCTATGATTAGTCATCTTGGCAGCGATTTTCAAACCGAAATACTCCCAACAACTATATATGTTTTGATTGGATTTTGGATTGTACAACTTATCGACAACAACCTATCCCAACCCATTATTTTTTCCAAAAGTGTAAGTTCACATCCCTTAGAAATCTTTTTAGTCATCCTTATTGCAGGCTTTTTATTTGGAATATTAGGAATGGTAATAGCTGTACCTTTGTACACTATTTTGAAAGTAATAGGAAAAGAATTTTTTCCAGATAATAAAATTATTCAATTGTTAACCAAAGACATTTAAACTTGAATTTCGACTTTTTAAACTTTGACGTTCAAAATTTCATAAACGATCAATTAGACCAAAACATCACTAAACTTGCTTTACAAAAAAATCCATTCCCAAACATTGAATGGAAAACAATTTTAGGACAGATAGAAAGCAAAGCAAAAGCTAAGGAAAAGCTTCCAACTTGGTTTTCAACTCCAAACATTATATATCCTCCAAAAATTTCGATAGAACAAACCTCGTCAGAAATTACCGCTTCTTTTAAATCTAACTTAATTTCAGGAACCAACTTAATAGATTTAACAGGTGGATTTGGAGTAGATGACTTTTACTTCGCTAAAAAGTTCCAAAAAATAGTGCATTGTGAAATTAATCCTGAACTATCAGCTATTACAACTCATAACTTCACACAATTAAAGACTTTAAATATTGAATGTAAAACCGGTGATAGCCAAGACATTCTAAACAATATTGATAAAAATTGGGATTGGATATACATTGATCCTTCCAGAAGAAACGAAAGTAAAGGCAAAGTTTTTATGCTAAAAGACTGTCTTCCAAACGTACCTGAAAATATTGATTTTTATTTTACAAAATCAACATCAATCTTAATCAAAACAGCACCATTATTAGACTTAACTGCTGGTTTATCAGAATTAAAAAATGTAAAATCCATACATATCGTGGCCTTAAACAATGAAGTAAAAGAACTATTATGGGAGCTTCATAAAGACTATAATGGGCACGTTTTCATAAAAACTGTAAATCTCCTTAAAAATAAAGAGGAAAAATTTGAGCTTCCTACTTATGACTGCGAACCTACTTATGGTTTGCCAGAAGAATACTTATATGAACCTAATAGTGCAATAATGAAATCTGGAGGTTTTGATGTTGTTAGTTCAGTTTTTAAGTTGAATAAATTACATCTAAATTCACATTTGTATACTAATTCAGAATTGATTGACTTTCCTGGAAGAAGATTCAAAATCAACAAAAAACTGAATTACAACAAATTAGACATAAAAAACAACTTAGCGAATCAAAAAGCAAATATTACGACACGAAATTTCCCTGAAAGTGTTGAAAACATCAAAAAAAAATGGAAAATAAAAGATGGAGGAAATAGTTATTGTTTTTTCACAACCGATATAAATAACGACAAAATAGTTTTAATTTGCAGCAAAATATAAAACAACATGAAGCAACTATTACTCACCATTTTTACCATTTCAACTTTTTCTTTATTTGCACAAAAACAATGCGACTATAGCACCAATGTCGTAGATTCAATAGGAAGCTATAAAGTCACAAAAGAATACATGATTAGTGAAAAAAACTTTGCAGGAACTTCAAGCTATATTTTCTTTTCACTAGCCCTAACTGACGGTGTACCCACTTTAAACATTCAATTAATACAAAAAAGTAAAGGCTTCATAAAAGCCAATTGTTTTGATAAAAACTCAAAATTATTCCTTCAATTAAATGATGGAAATATCATTTCTTTAATCCACAAAGATCAAGAAAACTGCGGAACACTTTTAAGAGACGATAAAGGATTTGATAACAGAGTCACTACAGGAGAATTTTATTTTTTGAAAGATAGTTTTGAAAAATTAAAAAGCTCCCCATTATCACTAATGCGAATAAAATATTTGACGGATTTAGAAGATTACATCATAAAAAAGGAATTCACATCTGAATTAGACAACAAAGTCTACCAACCAGAGAACTATTTTATAAAAAATATTTCTTGCATAGAAAACTAATCACATTTCCATTTAGTATTAGCTACTTTATCAGACATAGCAGAAGCTAAATTGTAATGCCACCATTCTGACTCAAATGCTTTAAATCCACTTTGAAGCATAATTTTCTTAAGCATATTACGGTTATCCATTATCTTTTTATCTGAAAATGGATAGCTGTGACTTGCTTCCTTTCCAAAAAAATCAAAAGCAGTCCCCATATCTAATTCGTTGCCCTCCAAAGTTACAAGAGTTATATCTACAGCTCCTCCTCTATTGTGAATGGAACCTTTAGCAGGATCCGCCACATATTCTGGATTTGGTACTAATGCCCACATTTTTTTTTGAATATCTAAAGGACGATAACAATCAAAAAGTTTAATCTTATACCCCTTTTTAATAAACTTATCATTAGCCATAATCAAAGCTTTTACTGTTTTTAATCTCAAAAAGCATTCCGCACAATCATACACTTTTGATTTCAAAAAATTATCGTTAGTGGCATATTTCATATCGTATATAAAATCATCGCTATACTCACTCAAATTAACAAAAGTTGTATCAGCGACTATAGTATTTACAATATCTTTTGTACTAGTCTGAGGCGACTGAGCATAAGTAAAAGAAGGTAAAAAAAAGATAAAAAAAGAAGGAAAAAAAAGTAAACGCATGATCAAATGTTTTTATAAATGTATACTATTTGAATCAAAAAAAAGGATATAAAACAAAAAAACGATACTATCTCTAGTATCGTTTTAAGTGAACGCAGAAGGATTCGAACCTTCGACCGCCTGCTTAGAAGGCAGGTGCTCTATCCAGCTGAGCTATGCGTCCATTGTTGTCGGGGTGGCAGGATTCGAACCTGCGACCTCCTGCTCCCAAAGCAGGCGCGATAACCGGGCTACGCTACACCCCGTAACGCGGGTGCAAATATAGAATACTTTTTTGGCTACCACAAGTTATTTCAGAAATAAAATTACTTAAAGCCTTGTGCAAAACAGTAAAATAAAATATTGGATTCAATTCCAAATACTTAGAACAATTTTCAACACATAAGTTTACTAATCAATTTTAGAGATTAGAATTGGGATTATCATTTCATTTTCATTAACTTTCAACTATTAATCAATTAAAAAACAATTATTTAAAATGAAAAAACATCATTTCATCGGCTTAATTCATTTTTTAGTTTTTTTATCTATTAGTTGTCAAAAGAAAACGGAAACCACTACCGAATCCAATCAACCAAAAGATTCCATTACTACTATAAGTTTAGAGCCTGTAGAACCAAAAACAGCTTTAAAAAAAACTGTTTCTTATAAAACGATACGTTTTGAAATAACTAAATCAGGCGACACCTTAACGATTCAACCCTCAGGTTTTGAATCAGACAACACAAAAGTTATCAAAACCATTGCAAGGAACGGTTTCAAATATTGAAGTAGACGACATAAATACTGATGGTTCTCCGGAATTAATGATTTACATTACCAGTTCAGGAAGTGGAAACTACGGAACAGCCATAGGTTTTTCTGGAAACAACAATAAATCAATGAGCGAAATCACTATTCCTAGAATAGTTGACAATCCCAAAACAAACAAAGGATATATGGGTCACGATGAATTTGCGCTTGTTGAGGGCACTTTGGTACAACGCTTTCCTACCTATAAAGAAGGTGACACCAATAGCAAACCCACTGGAGGTACTCGACAAATTCAGTACAAACTTAAAAACGGAGAAGCTTCAAAAGTTTTTGCAGTTGACAAAATCATTGAATACTAATCGAGGTATCAAATTACTTTATATTGATTGATACTACTTACAAAAAAGACACTTTTTAAAAGCAAAAAATTTAATAAAAATGAAATAAAAAGAGATTATAATTAGCAATTCAACAATGGTAAGAAATGATTAACTAGGCATTAGTAAAAGTTAACAAAATAGATTTTCAATAACCATAAAAAATTGTATTTTTACCGCTCAAAATTCAAAAACAAATGGGCAAAATCATTGCGATTGCTAATCAAAAAGGAGGCGTTGGAAAAACTACAACATCCGTAAATCTTGCAGCATCATTAGGTGTTTTAGAAAAAAAAGTTTTATTAATTGATGCTGACCCTCAAGCCAATGCCACGTCAGGACTTGGAATTGACGTTGAGTCAGTTGAAATTGGCACCTACCAAATTTTAGAACACAGTCATACGCCACACGAAGCTTTACTTAAATGTACCGCTCCAAACGTAGACGTGATTCCTTCCCATATCGACCTTGTGGCTATCGAAATCGAATTGGTCGACAAAGAAAACCGTGAGTACATGCTCAAAAAATCATTGGACAGCATCAAAGATGAATATGATTACATATTGATTGATTGTGCGCCATCTTTAGGTTTATTAACTCTGAATGCACTTACTGCAGCTGATTCTGTAATTATTCCGATTCAGTGCGAATATTTTGCACTCGAAGGATTAGGCAAATTATTGAACACCGTAAAAAGTATTCAAAAAATTCACAACCCAGATTTAGACATCGAGGGATTATTACTAACTATGTATGATTCTAGACTACGATTATCTAATCAAGTTTTAGAAGAAGTACAAAAGCATTTCAACGATATGGTTTTTGAAACTGTAATCCAACGAAATGTGAAACTAAGTGAAGCTCCTAGTTTTGGTGAAAGCATCATCAATTATGACGCAACTAGTAAAGGAGCGGTTAACTATATTCACTTAGCTCAAGAAATAATAAAGAAAAATAGCAAATAGGTTTTATGACAAAAGCAGTAAAAAAACAAGCACTCGGTAGAGGATTATCCGCATTATTAAAAGACCCTGAAAACGATATTAAATCGGTTGAGGACAAAAATGCAGACAAAGTTGTTGGTAATATTATTGAGCTTGAAATTGATGCTATTGAAATTAATCCATTTCAACCTAGGACTAATTTCAATGAAGAATCACTGCGTGAATTAGCCACTTCTATCAAAGAATTAGGTGTGATTCAACCTATCACAGTTCGTAAATTAGATTTTAATAAATACCAATTAATTTCTGGAGAACGTCGTTTGCGTGCTTCTGTTTTAGTAGGACTTACCACAGTACCTGCTTACATTCGTATTGCAAATGATAATGAATCATTGGTTATGGCTTTGGTGGAAAATATTCAACGTCATGACTTAGACCCAATTGAGATTGCCCTTTCTTACCAACGTTTAATGGATGAAATCCAACTGACTCAAGAACAAATGAGTGAAAGAGTGGGTAAAAAACGTTCTACCATTGCCAACTATTTGCGTCTTTTAAAACTAGACCCAATTATTCAAACTGGAATTAGAGACGGTTTCATCAGTATGGGACACGGTCGTGCAATCATCAATGTTGAGGATTTAGACGTACAAGCCCAGATGTATCAGAAAATTGTTAGCCAGAATCTATCTGTGCGTGAAACTGAAACTTTGGTAAAAAACTATCACGAAAGTTTGTTACCAAAATCAAATACGCCTTCAAAATCTGCTGCTTTCGAAATTGATGATGAGCAACAGCACAGTTTTAATTCTTATTTTGGAACCAAAGTTGATTTGAAAGTAGACCCTAAAGGAAAAGGGAAAATAACAATTCCATTTCACTCTCAAGAAGATTTAAACAGAATTATCAAATTAATCAAAGGGTAGTGACTAAATTCCTTACCATATGCATCCTCGCTTTTATGCTCGGAAATGGTTTTGTTTTTGCACAAGATAAAAAAACGGAAGTTTTAGTTGCAAAAGACACTGTCCAATCCAATGATATTGACCCACTAACACCTGCAAAAGCTGCTTTTTACTCTGCTATTTTGCCAGGTTTAGGTCAAGCCTACAACAAAAAGTATTGGAAAATTCCACTAGTTTATGCTGGAATAGGTACTAGCTTGTATTTTTATATTGACAATAACAGAAAATACAATCAATACCGAGATGCTTACAAAAGAAGATTAGAAGGTTACACTGATGACAAATTTTCTTATTTAGACAATAGCCGACTCATTGCTGGGCAAAAATTTTACCAACGCAACAGAGATTTATCGGCATTAGTAACTGTTGGTTTTTATGTGCTAAATATTATTGACGCCAATGTAGATGCGGCTTTAATTCAGTTTAATGTAAATGAAAATCTTTCTTTAAAACCTGAAATTTACCCAAACGATGTAACGTTTCGTCCCAACGTTGGACTAACTTTCAATTATACTTTTTAAGAAGTACTTATTTTAAATCAAAAAAAATGAAGATTGCGCTTTTAGGATACGGAAAAATGGGCCAAGTAATCGAAAGAATTGCACTTGAAAGAGGCCACGAAATAGTTTTGAAAAAAGACGAATTCAACACTTACGAAGGACTAGAAAAAGCCGATGTTGCCATAGATTTCAGTGTCCCAGCAGCAGCAGTTTCGAATATTTCGGCTAGTTTTAACAACAATGTACCTGTCGTTTCGGGTACTACTGGTTGGTTAGAACACTATGACGAAATGATTGCCTTATGTGAAGAAAAAAACGGTGGTTTTATTTCTAGCTCTAACTTCAGTTTAGGGGTAAATCTATTTTTTGAATTGAATTCCTATTTATCGAAAATAATGGCTCCTTATGATTCTTACAAAGTTTCAATGGAGGAAATTCACCATATTCATAAGTTAGACGCACCAAGTGGCACAGCTATTACCCTTGCCGAAGGGGTTATAGAAAACAGTAACTATTCAAAATGGACAATGGACGCTAGTCCAAAAGAAAACGAACTCCACATTGAAGCCATTAGAACAGGAGAAGTACCAGGTACACATACAGTAACCTACAACTCCCCTATCGACGCCATCGAAATTAAGCATACTGCTCACAACAGAGAAGGATTTGCCTTAGGTGCTGTTATTGCCGCAGAATGGTTGGCAGGAAAACAAGGCGTTTTCACCATGAAAGATGTTTTAAATTTTAAATAATCATAGAGCTACATTAGTTTTAAAAAATACCGAATCCTATGACACTATATTCTTGGTTTGTATTCTTTTTAGTTATTCAAATAGTCCATTTTTTGGGGACATGGAAAATGTACGAAAGTGCAGGAAGAAAACGCTGGGAAGCTGCTATTCCTATTTACAATGCTATTGTATTGATGAAAATCATAGGAAGACCAACTTGGTGGACCATTTTATTGTTCATTCCAGTAATAAACTTAATTATGTTCCCTGTGGTTTGGGTAGAAACCTTGCGTAGTTTTGGAAGACGTTCCACAGTAGACACCATCTTGGTAATCCTAACCTTTGGTTTTTATTTGTATTACATCAATTACACACAACCTTTGAATTATATAGCTGATAGAGATACAGCACCTGACCACAAAGCAGCTGATACTGTTAGTTCATTATTGTTTGCGGTTATTGTTGCCACGATTGTTCATACTTATTTCATTCAACCATTTACCATTCCGACTTCATCTTTAGAGAAATCATTATTGGTGGGAGACTTTTTGTTTGTTAGCAAAATGAACTATGGAGCAAGGGTTCCAATGACTACCGTTGCGATGCCAATGGTTCACGACACCATTCCATTAACTAAGAAAAAATCGTATCTGAATTGGCCACAATTACCTTATATGAGATTCCCTTCTATCGAAGACATCAAACGAAATGATATCGTAGTATTCAACTGGCCAGTAGACACAGTATATAAATTTAGAGACAAATCTGGTTTGCGTGTTGACAAACCTATCGATAAAAAATCAAACTACGTAAAACGTTGTGTTGGTTTACCTGGAGATAATTTATCCATAAAAGATGGTTTAATTTATATTGATGGAAAAGAACTTATCTTACCTGAGAGAGCCAAACCTCAATATTCATACAAATTGGCGTTGGATGGTAAAACACCTATTGATTTTGAATCTTTGTTCAAAGAACTAGACATTACAGACCCTGCTGGCTTTTTGGATGACCAAAAAAGAGATACTTTATTTATTAGTGCTTTGACTGCAGCCGGTGCTGAACGATTTAAGCAAGTACCAGGTATTACTTCGGTGACTAGAATAATTTCAAAAGGAGCCGAAAAAAGTGTCTTTCCTCATACCAAAAACTGGAATCAAGATAACTACGGTCCAATTTACATTCCGCAAAAAGGAAAAACAGTGGCTTTGAATCTGGAAACGCTTCCTTTTTACAAAAATATCATAACCGATTATGAAAATAAAAAATTAGAAGTAAACGGAACCGAAATCAGAATTGACGGTAAAGTAGCTACAAACTATACTTTTGGCCAAAATTATTATTGGATGATGGGAGACAATCGCCATAACTCTGAAGACAGTCGTTATTGGGGATTTGTTCCAGAAAACCATATTGTGGGTAAACCTATTTTTATTTGGTTAAGCTGGGATACAAACGGAAAAGGCATCAACAAAATTCGTTGGGACCGCGTTTTCACAACGGTTAGCGGAGAAGGCCAACCACAATCTTATTTCAAGTACTTCTTGTTTGCTTTAGTTGCTTTCTTTATTGGAGAATATTTTTGGAAAAAAAGAAAAGCTAAAACTGAGATTTAACCCAATGTATAACGTTTCTTCAAAAGTCATATTTTTCCTTATCGGATAGATATGACTTTTGACTTTAAAAAAGTAGTATGAATACACTAATTCACCCCTCGTATTTCCCCTCTATCAGTCAGTTTGCGGCTATGGTGCAGTCGGAAGTGGTGACGTTTGAAGTTGAAGATAATTTTCAAAAACAGACAAATAGAAATAGAACTTACATTTATAGCCCGAATGGGATTCAAATGCTAAATATTCCTATTAAGCACGCCAACAAAGGACATCAAAAAACAAAAGACATTACCATTGAAAATGATTTTGATTGGCAAAAGCAGCACTTTAAATCTCTTGAAGCGGGTTATAGAAGCTCTCCTTTCTTTGAGTTTTTTGAAGATGATTTTATACCTTTCTTTGAAAAAAAACACCACTTTTTGATGGATTTGAATTTTGAAACCATTGCATTGGTGGAAAAATGCCTTCGATATTCGCTAGAATTCAAAAAGACAGATGAATATTTTCACGAAGTAGCAGATGACATTTTTGACGCTCGAAGCCTAGTAAATGGTAAAAAAGACCCTAATGTTTTTGAAACCTATACTCAAGTTTTTGATGACAAACACGGTTTTATCAACAATTTGAGCGTACTGGATTTGATTTTTAATGAAGGTAAATTTGCTTTGGATTATCTGAAAAATCAAAAGATTATTGTGAAATAAATTACCTATTGACGGTCCTTCAGCCCCGATTGCAGTGAAAATCCTTATGACCCGGGGTTCGGGGCATAAGATTATAACGGAAAGCGGGAAACCATAACTCCAAAAAAGCCTTTTGTTTCGCTCCTAAAACTACTTTTAAAAACTCAATTTGGCTATGATGGGATAATGGTCTGAGTTTTGAAATTCGGGGAAACTTTGAAAATCTTTAACTTCCATTTGATTGTCTGCAAAAATATAATCAATCCTCGCAGGGTAGTATCGAAAGGTATAGGTTTGCCCAAAGCCTTTTCCGGCTTCTTCGAAAGTGTCTCTCAATTTGCCTTTTACATTGCGATACACGTACGAGAAGGCGCTGTTGTTCAAATCGCCACAGATGATTAGCGGATAGTTGCATTCCTTTTTGTGAGCGATAAAAATTTCGGCTTGTTCTTGTTGTTGCCTGAAAGCTTTGCTAATTCGGTTGTATAATTTCTGCGATTTTTGTTGATTGATGACTTCGATATTTTCGGAAATTTCGTGAACGTCTGGCGAAATTTTTATGGATTGAAAATGGATATTATATACGCGAATAATGTCTTTTCCTCGCTTGATATCTGCAAAAATGGCATTATTGTTAGAATGAGGGAAAACAATATTGCCTTGATTAATTATAGGAAATTTTGAAAAAATGGCTTGACCGGTACGAATTTTATCGCCTTCGATAAAAATATAACGATAGGGATAGACTTTTAAATCAATATTCCCGTGGTTTGAATATTCCTGAATGCACAGAATATCAGGATTATTTTGATTGATAAAAGCCAAAATTACTTCTGGTATGTCGTCTCTATCAATCCATTTGAATACGTTGAAAAGACGAACATTGTAACTCATTATTTTAAAGTCCTTTGGAGACTCAGGGTGGACTTTTTGTGAAAACTTGTAAAATTTATTGATAAAAGTAATTCCCATCAGTAATACCAAACCTGACAGAATCATTCGCTTTTTGAATTGAATCCCCCAATAAATAAAAAACAGACCGTTAAGCACAAAAAAGACAGGCATAAACAGTGTAAAAACAGCAAACAATGGAAACACTTTGGGCGACAAAAAAGGAAAAATGTAAGCCGTAAAGGTGAATACAGTTAGTACTATATTCAAGAAAAACATTATTTTATTGAACCAAGATAGGTTTTTCATTTTTTATTAGTTTCAGGTTGAAGATTTAGATGTACTGCATCTAAAACGACATTATTTTCCGGCTTTAAACAAAAATTCTTTTTCTTCTTTGGTCAGACAATCATACCCCGACTGACTAATTTTATCTAAAATTTCATCGATTTGTTGTTGGGTTTTGTCTTTAGTAACAATTCTAGAAGTCGTTCTTGTTGGTTCTTTTCTTGCGTAATTAACGTGTACTTTTTTGAATGGTTTTTTCTCTTTCTTTTGAAACAGGCTCACAAAAAAATCAGTTATTCCAGAAACCAATTTACTCAAATCCAAACCATTAACCAATAGTTTTATAAATAAAAAACCAAAAAAAGCACCAGCAAAGTGAGCGATGTGCCCGCCCATATTCTCTAAACGAAATTGAAGGACATCAAGCAATAAAACAAAAGCTGTTATATACCACAACTTTACTCTACCAAAAAGAAACAATTGCACTTCCATTAGAGGTTGATAGGTTGTAGTAGCTACCAATATTGCATAAATTGCTGCCGAAGCGCCAACAATTAACGAAGTATATTGCAAAAAATAATAAGACACTACAAACACTATCCCCGAAAAAATAGAACTTAGCACATATAGTCCCACAAACTGCTTAGTAGTAAAAAAGGTCAAAAATAATTGACTACAAAAATGCAAGACAAGCATATTGAAAAATAAATGACCAATCCCGTCGTGAAAAAAAGCATACGATATGTACGTCCAAGGATGTCGTAAAGAAACCAAAGGGTCTGATGATAAAGCAATCCAATCAGGAAATACAAATTGACCAAACTTAAATTGGTAAAAAAGGGGTATAGAGACTAAAAAGATGCCTACATTCCAGAAAATGAATTGCAATGCAACATCTCCCAAACGGTAACGCGATTTTAAATCATCGAATATATTCATAAAGTGATGCATTAATGACTCAAATATAAACAAAGCTATAAAAAAGAACTATCTTTTTTAATTCCAACGATTGTTATTGAATTGATTTTTTTTCCAGTACCACATCATCAAGAAACCCAACAGAGCACCTCCTAAATGCGCAAAGTGTGCAATTCCTGAAGAACCTCCAAAAATAGAACCTCCAGTTACACCAGAATATAAATCGATTAATAATAACCCTGGCACAAAGTATTTTGCTTTGATTGGAATTGGGATAAACATCAAAGCTAACTCTGCATTAGGAAACATAAAAGCAAAGGCAACCAACAGTCCGTAAATTGCTCCTGAAGCGCCAACTACTGTCCCAAAATAAGCTCCAACAAACTCATTGAACTCAGTAACTGTAAGCAATTCTTGCCATCTTGTATTTATTTTTCCTTCATTCAAAACCTGCAAAATATCAGCTTTGGTAAAACCATTTGAAATTAAAGTATTCAAGCCATTTTCAAAGAAATAGTAATTCACCCCTGTATGCAACAAAGCCGCTCCTAATCCACATGAAATGTAAAAAAACAAAAACTTTTTGCCGCCCCAAAAGTGCTCTAAGGCAGAACCAAAAGAATACAAAGCAAACATATTAAACAAGATATGCATGACATTTGGTAATGGAGCATGCATAAACATATGCGTAAAAATTTGCCAACTATGAAAATCTGGATTGTCAAAATAATACATAGACAATAAGCGATACGCGGGTTCGCCCACAATCATAGAACCAATATAAAACAGCACGTTAATAATCAACAATTGCTTAACGGTAGGTGTGATATTCATCATACAGCAAATTTTTTATCTAAATCTTCCACACGCATGGTAATGAAAGTAGGTTTATTAAAAGGAGAAATATTGGGTTCTTTACAAGCAAAAAGTCCGTTTACCACATTTTCTTGCTCTTTTTCGGTTAAGTACGTTCCTGTTTTTACTGCTAAACTTTTAGCCATTGATTTGGCTATCGTATCGCTTTGACTAAAACTATTTTCTGGAATCCCATCGTGTAAATCGGCTAATAATTGTTCAATAACCAAAGCCACTTCACTTTCAGAAATCGTAACAGGAATACCTGAAATCACCACATGGTCTGTAGCCGAAGTATCAAAAACAAAGCCTGTTGCAGTCAATGTACTTTGCAACTCCGTAATCAACGCCATTTCATCGGTTGAAAAGAATAAATTCAACGGAAACAACAACTGCTGACTAGCCGCTTGGTGCATGGTCATATTAGCAAGAAATTGCTCGTACAACACTCTTTGATGAGCGCGCTGTTGGTCGACAATTACCATTCCTGACTTTATAGGCGAAACAATATATTTTTTATGAATTTGATATGTTTTTTGAACCGCTTGTTCTACTTCATTATCCGAAAACAATGAGGAAGAAATCGCATCTGTTTCAAAAGCCATACTAGAAAATTGCTCGGGTTCTGGGTCACGTTCTATCTCTGTTTCTAGGCCAACATACAAACTTTCCCAACTTGCCGTAGCTTCTGGTTTCTTATAACTTGAATAGGATTTTTGAGGTGTTGGAGCCGTTTCGGCAAAAGGGTTGAAATTCCCATTAACTTCAATCGTAGGAAAAGAACCTTCCAAATCTTTATAATGATAAGGCGTATCCAAATTGGCGTCTCTATCAAAATCCAATACAGGAGCTACATTAAATTGCCCAAGACTGTGCTTAATAGAAGCTCTTAAAATAGCATACAAAGCGTGTTCGTCGTCAAATTTAATCTCTGTTTTAGTGGGATGAATGTTGATATCAATCGTATTGGGTTCAACGGTGAGGTACAAAAAGTAACTGGGTTGTAGACCATCTTTCAAAATGCCGTCAAAAGCTGCCATCACTGCGTGGTGCAAATAGCCACTTTTTATGAATCGGTCATTGACAAAGAAAAACTGCTCTCCTCTACTCTTTTTGGCAAATTCGGGTTTGCTAACGAAACCTTGAATACTCACTATCTCGGTTTCTTCGCTAACTGGAACTAACTTTTCATTGGTTTTACCAGCAAAAATTCCAACTATACGCTGACGTAAAGTGGCGGGAGGCAAATTGAACATTTCATTTCCGTTGTGATAAAAAGTGAAATGTATTTTGGGATGCGCCATAACCACACGTTGGAACTCATCGACCACGTGACGAAATTCGACAGTATCTGATTTTAGGAAATTACGACGGGCTGGAATATTAAAAAAAAGATTTTTTACCGCAAAAGAAGTTCCTTTAGGCAAAACAGCGACTTCTTGGGAAACAAACTTGCTCCCTTCGATAATAATGTGAGTACCCAATTCGTCTTGGTCTTGCTTGGTTTTCATTTCTACGTGGGCAATCGCAGCGATAGAAGCCAAAGCTTCTCCACGAAACCCTTTGGTGTTTAATGAAAACAAATCTTCGGCCAAACGAATTTTGGAAGTAGCGTGGCGTTCAAAGCACAAACGCGCATCTGTAACGCTCATTCCAACGCCATTATCTATGACTTGTACGAGAGATTTTCCTGCATCTCTTATAATCAATTTAATATCGGTGGCTTTGGCATCTACGGCATTTTCTAACAATTCTTTGACTACAGATGCAGGTCTTTGCACTACTTCTCCAGCAGCAATTTGGTTAGCGACGTGATCTGGCAGCAATTGAATAATACTCGACATTAAAAAAAATTAGATTTAGAGATTAAGGAATTATGATTAAAAAAATCAAAAACCGAGGAGGACAAATTTAAGCAAAAACTATTGGGTTTTGCTAGCGTCGCACTCATAAAAAAAACAAAAAACCTATACTTTAAAATTCGAAGTATAGGTTGTATAAATTAAGAAATTATAACACTATTCTTCAAGTTGTAACGGCTTGTCTTCGATTTGCAAAGCGCCAGCTCCTAAAAGATTTTGATGCTGAAATTGGTGCGTTAGCGTAGCTTGATGACGAATGTATGCCATTTTAATAGCAGCGATAGCGGCTTCGGTACCTTTGTTTCCGTGAATTCCTCCGCTTCTATCGATAGATTGTTGCATCGTGTTATCGGTTAGTACGCAAAAAATTACAGGAATATCGGTTTGTACGTTTAGGTCTTTGATGCCTTGGGTAACGCCTTCGCAAACAAAATCGAAATGTTTGGTCTCGCCTTGAATCACACAACCAATCACGATAACCGCATCTACGTTTTGGGTTTGTAGCATTTTTTTGGCTCCATAAATCAGCTCAAAACTTCCTGGAACATTCCAACGGATAATGTGTTGAGCTGGTACTTGATTTTCTATCAAGGCTTGGTAGGCGCCATTGAAAAGTCCTTCTGTTATATTTTCATTCCATTCTGCAACCACAATTCCGAAACGGAAATCTTTGGCATCTGGAACTTCGTTTTTATTATAATCCGATAAATTTTTGTTTACGGTTGCCATAGTATTATTTTATTTAAATTAAACTCTTGTTCTTTTTGTTGCCTTTTAAGAATGTTGCCAAAAAAGCAAACACATTACTCCTAGCCCCGATGGGAGGGAATATCCTTTTGTATACAACTGGCAGGTGATAAAACCTGCCAGCTGTATACAAAAGATAGGAAGGACAGCGGGACGATTTTCTCTGAAAAGCCTATTGTTGCTGCTCCTAAAAAGCAGTAGTAAATATAGGCATAAAAAAAGAGGTTAGAAATGAAAGTATTCAAAAATTAATTCGAACTCCTTTGGTTTCTAACCTCAAATTATTTTGGGAAAAGTGCTTCTTATTGCGCTAATCCTATCAATCCATCTACAACGGCTGCTTCTGGAGTTGCGTCATAATTTTCTTTGATGTCTGTAAAGTATTTTAAAGCGTCTTCTTTTTTACCTAGGCTCAAAGCTGTTTTACCCGCTTTCATCAAGAAACGTGGCGTAGTAAAATCGTTTTTGTTAGACTCAGCTGCTTTTACGTAAAAATCTAAAGCTTCTTCTTGCTTGTTGGTTTGTGCATAAGCATCTCCAATAGCTCCTTTTGCTAATGCGCTAAGGATAATATCATCAGATTTGAATTTCTCTAAATAAGAGATTGCTTCTGCATATTTCCCAGTATTTAGGTAAGCGATACCCGCATAGTAGTTGGCTAAATTTCCAGCAGAAGTTCCTGAGTATTCGTCAGCGATTTTGATAAATCCGAATTTACCTTCAGACCCGTTTAATGATAATTTGTATAAAGAATCACTAGCTACACCGTCAGTTGCTTTTTGGAAGTTTTGTTGTGCTACGAACATTTCGTTAGCAGCTTCTTCTTCGTGTGGAGTGGCGATAAATTTTTGATACGCTAAATATCCTACAGTTATCAAAGCAATACCTGCTACGATACCAATAATGATTTTTTGGTTTTTGGCAACAAAATCTTCAGTTTTTGAAGCGGTTTCGTCTAGCTTAGAGAAAACCTCAGCAGTAGCACTGTCTTTTTCATTAACTTGAACTTCTTCGATTGGTTCTTTTACTTCTTTCTCTTTTGGTGTTTTATATCCTCGTTTGCTGTAAGTAGCCATTTAAAATTAATTTAGTGAGCCGCAAAAATAAAATTTTTATTGAAACAGACGTAAAAAAAAATTGATTTTATATTAAGTTTTATCTTCTTTCTTTTTTCAATTCATAAAAACCTTAATAATATGAATAATTTTCTATAATTTGCACTCCTCAAAACTAGCACTCAAAAAAGGGTTGTTGCCAACAAACGGGAAGCTTAAAACATGTATTTAAAAAAAATTTCTTTATTCAATTATAAAAATTTTGCCGAAGCTGAATTTGAATTTGACTACAAAATCAACTGCTTTGTTGGAAAAAACGGGGTTGGAAAAACAAACGTCCTCGATGCCATATATCATTTGGCCTACGGCAAAAGTTATTTCAATCCGTTGACCATTCAAAACATCAAGCATGGCGAAGATTTTTTTGTAATTGATGCCTTGTTTGAGAAAAATGAGCGTAACGAACAAATCGTTTGTAGCATCAAAAAAGGACAGAAAAAAATCCTGAAAAGAAATGGCAAAGTCTACGACAAATTTTCGGATCATATTGGTTTCATTCCATTAGTGATTATTTCGCCTGCCGACCGCGACCTTATTATAGAAGGAAGCGAAACTCGAAGAAAATTCATGGATAGTGTGATTTCGCAACTTGACGCGACCTATTTACAGCAATTGATTCAGTATCAAAAAACAATCAGTCAGCGCAATGCTTTATTGAAGTATTTTGCCTTGAACCACGTTTTTGAAAAGGACACCTTATCTATTTACAACGAGCAATTGGATGGTTTTGCTGCCTTACTTTTCGAAAAAAGAAAAGCCTTTATTGCCGAATTTTTACCGATTTTTAATAAACATCATCAAGCCATTACTGGAAGCGCAGAACAAGTACAACTCGTTTATGAAAGTCATCTTTATGAAAATTCTCTTTTGAACTTACTAAATGAAAATTTAGCCAAAGACCGAGCGTTACAGTACACCAGCGTTGGCATCCATAAAGACGATTTGTCGTTTGAGATTGATTCGTTTCCTATCAAAAAATTTGGTTCACAAGGCCAACAAAAATCATTTTTGATTGCGCTAAAACTGGCTCAATTTGATTTTTTGAAACAACAAAGTGGCGTAAAACCCATCCTACTTTTTGATGATATTTTTGATAAGTTAGATGAATTTCGAGTCGCCAAAATTATCGAAATGGTAAAAGACGATTCGTTTGGACAACTCTTTATATCAGACACTCATCCCGAAAGAACCGAGGCCATATTGCAATCGACTTATCAAAGCTATACTGTTTTCAATCTGTAGCAAACAAAAAGAACAGGCTATAGCATTCAAGATTTGAAATGTTTTATTTTAATCAAAGCCCAAAAAATAATTACTTTTACATAAAAAAAATAGGACTATCCGTAATTCATACCAAGAGATTAAATATTGAAAAAATATCCTTTGCGACCCTGCGCCTTTGCGAGCCAAATTTCACGCAAAGTCGCAGAGACGCAAAGAATAGAGAGAATAAAGGTTAATGAAAAATAGTCCACAATTAATTTATTCTCCAAAATGATATTAGTCGAGGATAGTCACTTAGAAAAACAACTATAAACAACTATAAACAACTATGAAAAACATTTTTATTATCGCATTAGCAATGCTTTTTAGTTTTACTTCTTGCCAAAGTCAAACTTCAAAAAACGTACAAACCATAGAAGCTAAAGCTTTTGCTGAAAAAATAAAAAATACCCCTAACGCACAAATCCTTGACGTAAGAACACCTCAAGAATTTGCGGGCGACCATATAGAAAATGCCAAAAACATCAATTGGCTCAATGCTGATTTTGCTACAAATGCTACAACATTAGACAAAACAAAACCCGTATTTGTGTACTGCAAAGCAGGAAGTCGCAGTAATAAAGCCGCAGCAAAACTAGCAGAAATGGGATTTACAACCATTTATGACCTACAAGGTGGTATTCTAAAATGGGAAGCGGCTGGCCTTTCAAAACCAAGTGATAAACTTGTTGGAATAAACCGTCAACAATTTGAAGCACTTTTGAACTCAGACAAAAAAGTACTAATCAATTTCTTCGCCCCTTGGTGTGCGCCTTGCAAAAAAATGGAACCTTTCATCTCAAAAATGCAAAAAGAAAATAGCGACAAAGTGGTTATTGTCCGTTTGAATGCCGATGACAACAAAACCATTATGAAAGAATTAAAAGTAGAAGAACTTCCTACCCTGCTTTTGTACGAAAACAAAAATCTAAAATGGAAAAGTAGCGGATTTGTAAGCGAAGAAGATTTGAAAAAACAAATACTATAACTTATGGTTTCGGAAAGCACGATACAATTCCTGAAAGATTTAAAAACCAACAACAACAGAGAGTGGTTTTTAGACAATAAAAAACGATACGAAGCGGTAAAAAAAGAATACTATCAAATAACCGCTGATTTCCTAGATAGTATGAAGCCTTTGGATCCAGCTTTAGAACTTTTAGAAGTAAAAAACTGTGTATTCAGAATCAATCGCGATATTCGTTTTTCAAAAGATAAATCGCCTTACAAGACACATTTGGGTATTTGGCTTTCTACTGGTGCCAAAAATACTGAAGCGGCTGGATATTATTTACAAATCGATGCCGAAAATCCTTTTGTTGGCGGCGGAATGTATTGTCCGCAACCCGAACAAATTCAAAAAATCAGAAAAGAAATCAACTTTTTTTATGACGATTTAGTAGCTATCACTAGCGACAAAGATTTCGTGTCTACTTACAAAGCACTGAATCGTGACGAAAATTCAACGTTAAAAAATCCGCCAAGAGGCTACGAAAAAGACAATCCTGCCATTGAGTTTTTAAAGTTAAAAAGCTATACCGCTACAGAAAACTTTAGTCCTGAACTTTTGACGCACAAAGATTTTATTCCGTTAATGGTCCAAAAAATGATTGCTTTGCGACCATTGAACGAATTCCTCAACAGAGCTTTAGAAATAGAATAACCTGTTTGCAACAGACAAAATAATTATCCTTATGGAAATCCTTGAAAATTTTTCATTAAAAAAATACAACACTTTTGGCATTGAAGCCAAAGCCAAACAATTCGTTGCCGTTCACTCTACCGAAGAACTACAACAAGTATTAGCACAGCATCCCAACGAAAAAAAATTCATTTTAGGAGGAGGCAGCAATATGCTGTTAACCCAAGACATTGACGCTTTGGTCATCCACATCGATTTGAAAGGAAAAAAGATAATCGATGCCAATGACGATTTTGTTTGGGTCGAAGCTCAAGCTGGCGAAAACTGGCACGAGTTCGTGCTTTGGACCATCGAGCAAGATTTTGGTGGATTAGAAAATATGTCGCTCATTCCCGGCAATGTGGGCACCACTCCTGTTCAAAACATTGGGGCTTATGGCACCGAAATCAAAGACACTTTTGTTTCGTGCCACGCGATGCACATAGCCACTCAAGAAATCAAAAAATTCACCAATGCCGATTGCCATTTTGGATACCGCGAAAGCATTTTCAAAAACGAAGTAAAAGACCAATTCGTAATCACTAGCGTGATTTTCAAATTAACCAAGAGAAATCACCACATCAACACCTCTTACGGCGATATTACTGGAGAATTAGCCAAAAACGGCATTACACAACCCACGCTAAAAGACGTGAGCAACGCCGTAATTGCCATCCGACAAAGCAAATTACCCGACCCAAAAGAGCTTGGCAACAGCGGTAGCTTCTTCAAAAACCCAATACTTCCAAAAGCCGATTTCGAAAGCATTCATAAAAAATTCCCAGAAATGCGCTTTTTTGAGGTCTCTCCTACCGAGGTCAAAGTGCCTGCAGGTTGGCTAATCGAGCAAGCGGGCTTCAAAGGCAAACGCTTTGGCGACGCCGGAATTCACAAAAATCAAGCGCTGGTACTTGTCAATTATGGCAACGCAACGGGTCAAGAAATCGTGGCGGTCTCCAAAAAAATCCAAGAAACTATTTTCAACACCTTTGGCATCCACATCGAGGCCGAGGTGAATATCATTTAGGAGCGAAACAATAGGCTTTTCAGGAAACAAAGTTCCCGCTTTCCGCTATAATCTTTTGTGCCGAACCCCGGCACAAAAGGATTTCCGCTGCAATCGGGGCTAGCGAGCCACAAAAGGCATTTTTGTAAACATCCAAAAATCTCAAAAAAATGTACACACCCGCTATTTACCAACTAGAAAATCCCGATACTATTCGCGCCTTTCTAAAAGAAAATGCTTTTGGAATATTAATCAATCAAACCAACGGAAAATTGTGGGCCACCCATATCCCAATGGAATTGGATTACAATAGCGAGGGTAAAGAAATTTTGCACGGTCATCTCTCCAAAGAAAACCCTCAAGGCATCGCTTTTGAAGACAATACCGAAGTTTTGGCTGTTTTTACGGGTCCACACGCTTACATTTCGTCTTCTTGGTACGACCACGAAAACGTACCCACTTGGAATTACACCGCCGTTCACGTATACGGAAAAGTGAAAATCATCCACGGAGAAGCGGTAATCGATTCTCTAACAAAATTGGTAGACAAATACGAACAAGCCTCAACCTGTCCGGTAAAAGTTAGCGAGTTATCTAAAGCCACGATGCGACAAGCCAAGGGCGTAATTGGTTTTGAAATCGAAATCACTCAAATCGAAGCCACTCAAAAAATGTCACAAAATCGCGACGACCACAATTACAAAAACATAATTCAAGAGCTAGAAAAAACGCAATCTTCTTCAGCTATTGCCGTTGCAGAAGAAATGAAAAAATTAAGAAAGTAAATCACCGATTGTATGGAAAGTTTACAATTGATAATTAACTTTGCAGCCATCTTATCAGAAACCAATTAGTACAATGTTTTTATATCTACTATACTTTTTTATCGCCTTAATTGTAATACAATTTGTATACTATATCGGTATTTTTAGTAAATTTTCCTTCACAAAACCAGAAGCAATTACCCCAAAAAACATTCCTATTTCGGTAATCGTTTGTGCCAAAAATGAAGAAGAAAACGTAAAAGAATACATTCCTATTCTTGCACAACAAGACTATCCAACCTTTGAATTGGTGCTAATAGATGACGCTTCTAGCGACGAAACATTAGAAGTTTTTGAAGCCTTTGAACAACAATACCCAAACATCCGATTAGTAAAAGTAAAAAATAACGAAGCGTTTTGGGGGAATAAAAAATACGCATTGACCTTGGGGATAAAAGCCGCAAAATACGAGCATTTGCTATTCACAGATGCAGATTGCTTCCCGCTTACCAAAGACTGGATTACCAATATGGCCGCTCATTTTGACCGTGACAAAAAAATAGTCTTGGGCTACGGAGGCTATACCAAAGTCGCCAATTCTTTTTTAAACAAAATCATACGCTACGAAACGGTGCTAACTGCTATACAATATTTTTCTTGGGCAAAATCAGGTCGCCCTTATATGGGCGTTGGACGAAATTTAGCCTACAAAAGAGAAGTTTTTTTTAATGTAAACGGATTTATTGACCATATTCAAGTGCGTTCTGGCGACGATGATTTATTTATCAATCAAGCAGCAAATAAAGAAAATACAACCATTGCTTACACTCCAGAAAGCTTTACGTATTCTGAACCTAAAAAAACATTCAAAGAGTGGTTCAATCAAAAAAGAAGACACGTAGCCACGGCTGAACATTACAAATGGGGAGACCAATTCCAACTTGGTGTCTTTTATTGTTCTCAACTACTTTTCATTGTATCCGCAATTGTATTGCTAGCTTTTCAATTTGAATGGATTATCGTTGCAAGCTTAATCGCTTTCCGATATTTATTCACTTGGATTAGCTTTGGATTAGGAGCTAAAAAACTAAAAGAAAAAGACATCATCTATTGGTATCCTGTTCTTGAATTTTGGCTTATATTCACACAAATTAATATCTTTATTACCAATATTTTCTCAAAACCTGTACATTGGAAATAAATAAAAAAATTGAAAAAGCTAAAAAAGGGGACCAAATTGCCTTCACTTTCTTACTAGACCACTACTGGAATGAGGTATACGGCTTTATGCTCAAAAGAACCGAAAACGAAACCGATGCAGAAGACATCACTATCGAAACTTTCTCTAAAGCGTTCGATAAAATTAGTACTTACAATAGCGAATTTCAATTCAATACTTGGTTAATTGCCATTGCAAAAAATGTCCACATTGACTTATTGCGCAAAAAAAAATCCAATCTTTTCGTAGAAATCACCGAAGAGCAAGACAGACAAGCTCAAAATATTGCCGACACTACCCCATCAGCAGAAGACGAATTGATTACAGAGCAAAATTTATCTCGTTTATTGCAGTTTATCAAAGAGTTAAAACCGCATTATCAAGAAGTCATTCAATTGCGTTATTTTCAAGAATTAAGTTACCAAGAAATCGCTACCAAAATTGACGAACCCATCAGTAATGTAAAAATCAAACTCCTGAGAGCTAAAAAGTTACTAGCAGAAATTATCCAGCAAAAACGCTAGTTTCATCAAAAAGCAAAACTTCATCCCTTCAGTTTTTTTTCAATAAAAACAAGAAATTACATTACATTTTTCACTAATAAAGTTAAATACTTGCAATTATTTTTATAATTTAACACAATAAGAGAATACTTGTTGACGTTGTTAAATATAAAAATACTGCTTATGATTCTATAGTTACTTAACCTCTAAAACTATACACCATGTCAAAATTAAGTATTTACGAAAGCCGCTGGATTGACCTTGTTTTTGAAGACAAAAACAAAAATTATGGAGCCTATCAATTACGACAAGAAAGTACCAAAAACACGGTATCTGCTTTTTTTCTTGGAGTTTTATTAATTACTACAATCGTCTGCATTGCTATGGTTATTAACAAGCTAAGCCCAAATACCATCGTTGCACCAGAAATTCCAGAATTTGAAATACGACCTATAGATTTAGATGACATCATTCCGGTGACACCTGAAGAGCCTGTTAAAAAAACAGCACTCCCAACGGTAAAAAATCCTGTAGAAAATGTAGTAACCACCCAAAACATGACCAATCCGCAAGTTGTAAATGCAGATGTGGCTACTCCTGACGTTCCAAAAAACAATGAATTCACACAACCGAGCACTACAACTCCAGCAAGTGGCGATGCTACAACTGGAACGGTAACCACAACAACACAAGGCACAGCTCCGGAAGTAGAATTACCCAATAATGGCATTGTTAACACCACTATGCTTGACAAATCACCAGAATTTCCTGGTGGAATGAAAAAATTCTATAGCTACGTAGGGAATAACTTTGCAAAACCAGACATCGAAGGATTAGAAACCATCCGTATATCGGTAGCTTTTGTAATCGAAAAGGACGGAAGTTTGACTGATATTCGCGTATTAAAAGACCCTGGTTACGGATTAGGACAAGAAGCCATTCGAGTTTTGAAATCTTTAAAAACCAAATGGACACCTGGAATTTTAAACGGCAAACCGATGCGCACCGCCTATACACTACCCATAGTCATCAAGGCAGAATAACTTCAAAAAGCAGAACATTTTGTTCTGCTTTTTTTATGCAAAATTCACTCAAAAACTGATGTGTTAACTTCCTTTTTTTACATATAACTTTGCCCTATCTTTGTGACTCTGAAAAAATGAAGATATGGAAACCTTAACAGATAACAACTTACCAGTAGGCAAACCAAAATGGTTAAAAGTAAAATTGCCCATTGGACAAAAATATACCGAACTACGCGGATTAGTAGATAAATACAGTTTAAATACCATTTGCACTTCAGGAAGCTGCCCAAATATGGGAGAATGCTGGGGAGAAGGAACCGCTACATTTATGATTTTAGGAAATATTTGTACTCGTTCTTGTGGTTTTTGTGGTGTAAAAACTGGAAGACCAGAAACCATTGACTGGGACGAACCTGAAAAAGTAGCACGGTCAATAAAAATAATGAACATTAAACACGCTGTAATCACCAGTGTAGACAGAGATGATGTAAAAGATGGCGGTTCTATCATTTGGAACGAAACCGTAAAAGCGATTCGTAGAATGAATCCAAACACCACACTTGAAACACTTATCCCAGATTTCCAAGGCATAGAAAGAAACATTGACCGCATTGTTGAAGCCAATCCAGAAGTGGTTTCTCACAATGTAGAAACTGTGCGAAGACTGACTCGTGAAGTACGTATCCAAGCCAAATACGACCGTAGTCTAGAAGTGCTGCGTTATTTAAAAGAAAAAGGCATCAATAGAACCAAATCTGGAATTATGTTAGGCCTTGGAGAACAAGAAGAGGAAGTTTTTCAAACACTTAGAGATTTACGCGAAGCTAAAGTAGACGTTGTAACTATTGGTCAATACTTACAACCTAGCAAAAAACACCTTCCAGTAAAAGAATTTATCACACCAGAACAATTTGCTAAATACGAAGCCTATGCATTAGAACTTGGTTTCAGACAGGTAGAAAGCGGGCCGCTTGTTCGTTCTTCTTACAAAGCACAAAAACATATTTTATAAAAGGATTTTCAAAATACCACACACAGAATTGAAAACAAGAATTGCAATTAATGGTTTTGGACGGATTGGACGTAATTTATTCCGCCTTTTGGTCAACCATCCTACCATAGAAGTTGTCGCTATAAACGACATTGCCGATGTAGCAACAATGGCTCACTTGATAAAATACGACAGCATTCACGGAATCTTACCTGAAAAAGTAAGTCACGACACTACTGGTCTTATCATTGCCGACAAACATTACTTGTTTTTTAATGAAAAAAACATAGCCAACCTAGATTGGAAAAAACACAACATTGACTATGTCATCGAATCTACTGGTAAATACAAAACTTTCGACGAGATTAATGCACATATTTTAGCGGGTGCCAAAAAAGTAATTTTGTCTGCTCCCGCCGAAGTGGAACAAATAAAAACGGTGGTTTTAGGTGTAAACGAACACATCCTTGATGGAACCGAAACCATTATATCGAATGCTAGTTGTACCACAAACAATGCCGCACCTATGATTCAAATTATTGATGAATTGTGTGGCATTGAGCAAGCTTATATCACTACTATCCATTCCTATACAACCGACCAGAGTCTACACGACCAACCCCACAAAGACTTAAGAAGAGCTCGTGGTGCAAGTCAATCTATCGTACCCACGACAACAGGTGCAGCCAAAGCACTCACAAAAATTTTTCCTAAATTGGAAGGCAAAATTGGAGGTTGTGGCATACGTGTTCCCGTTCCGGATGGTTCTCTGACTGATATAACTTTTAATGTAAAAAGAGCTGTTTCGATTGAAGAAATCAACAAAGCTTTTAAAAATGCTTCTCAAAAAGAACTAAAAGGAATTCTGGATTATACTGAAGATCCTATCGTTTCTGTAGATATTCTGGGCAACACCCACTCTTGCCTTTTTGACGGTCAGCTAACATCTGTGATAGACAAAATGGTAAAAGTTGTGGGTTGGTATGACAACGAAATAGGCTATTCCTCTAGAATTATTGATTTGATTTTACACACAAAACAGGAATACAAATAATGATAAAACAAATAAAATACTTTTGGATTCTATTATTGGTCAGTAGCACTATGCTATCAGCTTCTAGTACACAAATCATTGACAGTATTTCTATTTATCATAATCTATCACAATACAATTTCAAAATTCACAATTACGAGAAAGCTCTTTATTTTGCTAATAAATCACTAAAATACAGTCAGACTACCAAAAATATTGAAGCACAAATCGAAAGAAACTTTGTGCTTGGCAAGCTGTATTTTGATTTAAAAAAATACAATGAGGCCCAAAATTATTTTGAACAAAGCTTTCAACTGAACACCAAAAACCCAGCGGATTTCAATAAATTCAAAGCCATCTATTTTGTAGGCTATTGTGCTATTGAAAAAAAAGACTGGAACAAAGCATCCCTTTCATTTGCAAAAGCGGACAATTTACCAATCACGCCCGCACTCAAAAAAAAGGTCAATTTATTGCTTTTAAGAAAGGCAAAACTATATTTCAGCAACAATCAATACGATATTGCGGCTGTTAATTTCGACAGAGTTCTTTCAAATTCAGACCCTGCTACTGAAAAAAACAACATAGAAGCTGTCTATCTTTATACTGGAATCATAACGCTTCAAAACAAAAAATATCCAGAAGCACTTGCTCTTTTGGAAAAAGCTTTGGCATCGAATAAAACCACAAAAAACCTAAAAAGTAAGGAAAACATCCTGCTGCAACTCAGCAAATGCTACAAAGGAATGCGCAATTTTGACCAAGCCTATTCTTACTTGGAAGAATATCATTTACTCAAAATGCATTTGGCCGAAATCATCAACGCCAAACAAAATCAAGAAAACTTCAAACAATTCAAGCGTGATGAAGCATACAAAGCCATAATAAAGAAGAACAAAGAGCAACAACAAGAAGAAGATGCCAATAAGTACTCTAAACTAATCAATATTTTAGCCATTGCCCTAATCACTATTTTGTCACTTTTGAGTTTGTCCTTGTACAAAAACAACATCATCAGAAATGAAAGCAACAAGCTCTTAAAGGAAAAAAATCAAGAATTAATCATTGCCAAAAACAATGCAGAAAAAGCTTCTAAAGCCAGAGCTGAATTCCTTTCGACTGTAAGTCACGAATTGCGAACACCTCTTAATGCCATCAACGGAATCACCCATTTGTTACTAGAGGAAAAACCAAAAAAATCGCAGTTAAATTATTTGGCATCGCTTCAATTTTCAGGGAATTACTTAGCCACTTTTATCAATGAAATTCTTGAAATCAACAAAATCGAGTCCAATAAAATTGAACTAGAGAGTATCTCGTTTCACTTAAAAGAGTTATTAGAAAATATTCAAAGCTCACTAAACAAATTTGCTTTAACTAACAACAACGAATTCAATTTAGAATTTGATGACAATATACCGAATTACCTCATAGGCGACCCCACAAAACTTTCGCAAGTGTTTTTGAATTTAATCAATAATGCTTTAAAATTTACCCACGACGGAACAGTCACTATCGTAGCTAATTTGATTAAAATTAAAGACGACAAAGCCAAAATCAACTTTCAAATTATCGATACTGGAATTGGAATCCCACAGGACAAACTCGAATTAGTCTTTGAAAACTTCTCTCAAGGTTCGGTAGAAATCAACAGAAAATACGGTGGAACAGGATTAGGATTAACCATTGTAAAAAAGCTAGTCAAAGTCTTGGGTGGAAAAATAAAGCTGGTGAGTGAAGAAGGAAAAGGGTCGACTTTTTCGTTTAGCTTACCTTTTAAAATAGCAGAAAGTTTAGAAGAGGCTACAGAAAAAGTGACGAATTATGATGAGGAGCAATTCAGAAGCAAAAAAATATTATTGGTAGAAGACAACAAAATCAACCAAATGATTACCAAGAAAATGCTTGAGAATAAAGGAATTGTTTGCATCATTATAGACAATGGTGAAGATACTGTCAAATTGATGCACAACCACGAATATGACCTGGTCTTAATGGATGTGCATTTACCAGGTATTAATGGCACCGAAGCCACCAAACAGATTCGAGAATTTGATAATACTGTACCAATTATAGCCTTGACTGCAATTTCACTAGACGAAAATAGAGAAACACTACTTTCTTACGGTATGAATGATGTGATTACCAAACCATTCATACCAGAAGAATTTTACACTATTATATCAAAATATATTGCTAATTAATAGGTCAGAATCAATTCTCTAATTAATTGTCTGACTTTAGGCTCAGCACCTTTGGCTGCTTCGAGGACTTCGTCGTGTGAAATGGTATCAATACTATCTGCATCCCCCATATCGGTTATAACGGAAACCCCAAAAGTCTCGACATCCATATGACGGGCTACGATAACCTCTGGTACAGTTGACATTCCAACACAATCAGCGCCTAGAATTTTTACCATTTTATATTCAGCCAACGTTTCAAAAGTAGGCCCTTGCAAACCTAAATATATTCCGATATGCACTTTGATGGCTAATTGCTCCGCTAAAGAAGCAGCGTGAGCAATCATTTTTCGGCTATAGGGTTCACTCATATTGACAAAACGAGGACCAAAACGTTCGTCATTTTTCCCACGTAAAGGATGCTCTGGTAAGAAATTGATATGGTCTTTCAATACCACTATTGAACCCACTTGATACTCAGAATTTACTCCTCCCGAAGCATTAGAAACAATCAATTTGGTTATGCCTAAATATTTCATCACTCGAACAGGAAAGGTCACTTCCTTCATTGAATAGCCTTCATAAAAATGGAAGCGCCCTTGCATCGCCACTACCTTTTTGTCTCCAATGGTTCCAAACACCAAGGCTCCTTTATGACCTTGCACAGTTGATACTGGAAAATTTGGGATTTCGGTATACGGCAACGTGTACACAATTTCCATTTCGTCCGTAAAACTTCCTAATCCTGAACCTAAAATCACCCCATATTCAGGTGCAAAATTGATTTTATTTTGAATAAAACTAACGGTTTCTTGAACTTGTTCCCACATAATCTAAAATGGTTTGGTCGAATTCTTTTTCATTACTGATAAAAGAACTTCGAATTGGTAAATAATACAATTCTTCGGATAGAATAGAATCTTTCAATCGAACATAATCTTTTTCGGTGGTAATAATCTTTCTACCCTTGGCTTGCTTTTGAATAGCGCTAATTTCGCTTTCGCTAAAATTGTGATGGTCTGGAAATATCAAACATTCATCATCCTCTGCTTTGAGCTGCTCAAAAAAAGATTCTGGTTTTGCAATTCCTGCCAAAAGCAATTTGGATTCATTTTCTAAATCGGCCAATTTTAGCTTGGTCTCTTTTGAGTAAACCGAATCCTCATAATCAATAAAGGTAAAATATAATTGCTGATTTTCGGCTAACTTGAGTTGGTTTTTTATCCTTATTTGTTCCGAAGTAGAAAGGTTTTTAGGGCATTTGGTTACCACCACAATCGCTGCTCTTTGGGCTCCATTCCTACTTTCTCTTAAGTTTCCTGTTGGCAATAGATAATCATTAGCATAAATATCACCGTAAGCCGTTAATAGAATATACAACCCTGCTTTTACTTTGCGGTGTTGGTAGGCATCATCTAATAAAATAACTTCAGGAATATTCTTTTGGGACAACAATTGCTCTATACCATTTTTCCTGTCAGCGTCTACAGCTACTTGAATAGCAGGAAACTTTTGAAAAAACTGAAACGGTTCGTCTCCCAAAATTGCCGCATTGACTGATACATCAGCTAAAAGAAAACCTTCGGATTGTCTTTTGTAACCTCTGCTCAAAGTCGCCACGCGATATTTACCTGAAAGCAACCGAATCAAATATTCAATTTGAGGGGTTTTGCCCGTTCCGCCAACACTTAAGTTTCCTACCGCAATAATTGGTAATGGAAATGCATACGATTTTAAAAATCCAATATCAAATAGAAAATTTCGGATAGTCGTTATAACGCCATATACAACAGCAAAAGGGAAGAGTAATTTTCGAAGTAATTTCATAATACGAAATTAGGACAAAATATTAAAACATCTCCAAACAACAATTAATTTATAGCAACAATACCGCTAATTTGAACTTGTTCTTCTTTCCAAATATTCTTTGTGCTTTTTAAATAAAAAATCCAACAAAGTCAATTCGTCTTTGTTTATAAAAACCTTTTTTGATTCAGGGTCTTCTTTACAAAAGGTCAAGAAATTATCTATTTCATTTTTCTGAAGACCAAGCTTTTGCAGATAAAAAGTTTCGTTTAAACTAGCTTTAGCATAAGCTATAAAATCTTCCTCAGGCTGTTTTTTTCGTTTTGGGTTGTCTGGATTTTTGAAAAGACTGATTATTTTTCTTCCAATTTCCATAAAATCCATCCCATTGGTAATAGTACCATCATAAACAAAAGGATTTTTGGGATTAGCAGCTTGTTTATCAATTCTAGCGGCAGCCGCTTGCTCATAAGTAAACTTCGGCACATTCAATTTGGTGTTTTTAACAACTACTTCATCCAATTCGATAGCTGACTTAATGAGGTTGACCTTCCATTGTTTCATCTGAAAGTACTCTGGAACAACCACCACCTTTTTAAAAACATACTCTTTCGAATAAAACGCAACAACGTCTTTGCTTTTGGCGGAAATAGCGAAAAAACCTCGACTATCGGTTTTGGTGCTTTGCTCTGTGCTCAAATTAATTACTTCGATTCCGCTAACTGCCAATGTATCACTCATCACCTTTCCTCTTAACAAAGTAGTGGTTTGTGCCTTTCCAAAAGAGAAAAATAAAAGTCCAAAAACAATGGCCAGTTGCTTCATAATTACATAAAAATTAGACTACAAAAATACCCAATAATCGTTCTGTCTTTCAAAAACTATCCTAATTTACTGTTAATGAATATTTAAATTTTATTCTTCGAAGAAAAAAAGAGAACAAATAGCCCTTTAATAATTATTCAATAAAAAAAACTAAAAAGTGTATATTTGTTAGGCTTTTCAGGTACTCCCTATTGAAAACTAAATCAATCCAATACTCAAAATTCTTTTGAATGAAAATAAAACAAATCCTTGCTCTACTTGAAGAAATGGCGCCACTAGGCTATGCCGAAGATTTTGACAATGTAGGTTTATTAGTTGGTGACCAAGATGCTGAAACAACTGGCGTTTTGGTTTGTCACGACGCTTTAGAGAATGTAATCACCGAGGCAATCAATAAAAATTGCAATTTGGTTGTTTGCTTTCACCCCATCCTATTTTCGGGCATTAAAAAAATTACAGGCAAAAATTATGTTGAAAAAGCAATTCTAAAGGCGATTAAAAATGACATTGCCATTTATGCCGTTCACACCGCTTTAGACAATCACCCTGAAGGTGTAAATCAAATCTTCTGCGATGCTTTGGGTTTAACGAACACCAAAATATTAGTTCCCAAACAAAACTATATTCGCAAATTAGTTACCTACACAATACGAGAAAATGCAGATGCCGTTCGAAACGCTTTGTTTCAAGCGGGTGCAGGAAGCATTGGTAATTATGATAATTGCAGTTTTAATTCAGAAGGTACTTTCACCTATCAAGGCAACGAAAATAGCAATCCCGTAGTAGGACGAAAAGGCGTTTTATCAACAGGAACCGAAACCAAAATAGAAGTTGTTTTTGAAAAACATTTGCAATCAAAAGTTCTAAAAGCATTATTCACTACTCATATCTACGAAGAGGTAGCCTACGAAATTTATGATTTGCAAAACAATTACCAAAAGATTGGACTAGGAATGGTGGGCGAACTAGAAGAACCAATGGAAGAAACTTCCTTTTTGCATTTTGTAAAAGAAAAAATGCAAGCAGAGGGCATTCGACATTCGGCATTTTTGGGTCGTCCCATCAAAAAAGTAGCCGTTTTGGGTGGCGCTGGAAGTTTCGCTATTTCACAAGCCATACAAGCTGGAGCTGATGCTTATTTGACCGCAGATTTGAAATATCATCAGTTTTATGAAGCAGAAAATCGGATACTTTTAGCAGATATCGGACATTTTGAAAGCGAACGTTATACAAAAAATTATATTGTTGAGTATCTTCGAAAAAAAATCCTTAATTTTGCACCCGTCTCGCTACCAAGCGGAATCATTTTATCAGAAGAAAATACAAATCCAGTTAAGTACTTATAGAATATGGCTACTACGAAAGAATTAAGTGTTGAAGAAAAGTTAAGAGCAATCTACGATTTACAACTTATTGACTCAAGAATTGACGAAATTAGAAACGTAAGAGGAGAGCTTCCTTTAGAGGTGGAAGATTTAGAAGACGAAGTTGCAGGTTTGAGCACTCGTACCGAAAAATTAAAAGCAGATCTTGAGGTTATCGAAGACTTGATTAAAGTAAAGAAAAATGCCATCGATGAGCACAAAGAAGCGATTAAAAAATACACCAAACAACAAGAAACGGTTCGTAACAATCGTGAATTCAACTCTTTGACAAAAGAAGTAGAGTTTCAAGAATTAGAAATTCAATTGGCTGAAAAGCAAATCAAAGAAATGAAAGCTTCTATCGAACACAAAAAAGAAGTTATCACAAATTCTAGAGAAAAATTAGAAGCTAAAACTTCTCATTTAAAACATAAAAAATCAGAGTTAGAAGCTATTATGGCTGAAACTCAAAAAGAAGAGCAATTTTTAACTGAAAAATCTGCGGAATATCAAGCGAATATTGAACCACGTCTTTTGGCTGCTTACAACAGAATCAGAAGCAGCGTTCGTAACGGATTAGCGGTAGTTTCTATTGAAAGAGGAGCGTCTGCAGGTTCATTCTTCACTATTCCACCACAAACGCAAGTAGAAATTGCTGCAAGAAAGAAAATCATCATAGATGAGCACTCAGGAAGAATCTTAGTTGATAGTGTCCTTGCCGAGGAAGAAAGAGAAAAAATGGAACAATTGTTCTCAACAATCTAAATCTAACAAGCCTCCTTTTTAGGAGGCTTTTTTGATATGAAAAAAACCGCACTTTATCTTTATATCAAATTCTTAGGTTTAGGACTAAATCTACTAAGTTTTGCGTTCCCAAAAAAAGCAACCAAAATTGCTTATGGTTTATTTAGTGAACCAAGAGCTGGGAAACTAAATAACGAACAACTTCCTGAGATTCTACAACAGGCGCAATCCGAAAAAATAAGTTATGAAGACTCTTTCTTTCAAACCTATACTTGGAAAGGGAATGACACTATAATTTTATTAGTACACGGATGGGAAAGCAATGCCTCTCGTTGGGAAAAATTATTACCGTTCCTAAAAAAGTCTGGTAGCACCATTGTCGCTATTGACGCACCCGCCCACGGTCTCTCCAGCGGTAAAGAATTTAGTATTCCACAATATGCAGCATTCATTCATCTTGCGGTTCAGAAATTCAATCCAGATTACCTTATTGGTCATTCCATTGGAGGCCAAACGTGTTTGTATTACCAATCGATGTATCAAAACAAAGCGATAAAAAAAATGGTGATTTTAGGTACTCCAAGTGATTTTACCATTATACTTTCGAATTTTATCAAATTATTGCGACTCAATACTACCATTGCCAAAAATATCGAGAATCATTATTTAAACCATTTTAAGTTAGACATTCATCAATTCTCAAGTCAACTGTTTGCTAAAAAAGTGGATACAAAAGGTTTTATTGCGCACGATACATTAGACCCTGTGGTAAAAATTGCAGAAGCTAAAAAAATTGCTTCCACTTGGAAAGATGCCATTTTCTATGAAACGAATGGTTTGGGACACAGTATGCACGACAACCAACTGTATCATAAAGTAAGTGATTTTTTATTCGAAAACGAAAGCTAAGAATCCTCCCAAAACACAATTTTAATTATAAAAACAAACAATTGTATTAGTATCATAAACTGCTATTCAATTTTGTATTTTTGCATTATGGAAGAAAATCTAAAACGACTCAATAAATTCATTGGAGAAACAGGATATTGTTCTCGTCGTGAAGCCGATAAACTAATCGAAGAAGGCCGAGTAACCATTAATGGTGTGGTTCCTGAAATGGGGACTAAAGTGTCACCCCAAGACGAAGTACGCATAGACGGAAAATTGATTACTGAAAAACACGAAAAATTAGTGTACTTGGCTTTCAACAAACCCGTAGGCATTGAGTGCACAACGAATCTAGAAGTTCGTAACAATATCGTAGATTACATTAATTACCCAAAGCGTATTTTTCCTATTGGCCGATTGGATAAAGCCAGTGAAGGCTTAATTTTTATGACCAATGACGGAGATATTGTGAACAAAATTTTGCGTGCTAGAAACAACCACGAGAAAGAATATACAGTTACCGTAAATAAACCCATAACCGACCGTTTCATTCAAAGAATGGGTAACGGTATTCCGATTTTGGAAACAGTAACTCGCAAATGCAAAGTAGAGCAAATCAGTAAATACACCTTCAAAATTATTTTAACACAAGGCTTAAATCGTCAAATACGAAGAATGTGCGAATATTTAGGCTATGAAGTAACTGCTTTGAAACGAATCCGAATCATTAATATCTCATTGGATATTCCAGTAGGACGCTACAGAGACCTAACAGATGCCGAAATCAAGGAACTCAATACACTAATAGAACCTTCAAGTAAAACAGAAGAAGCCAGCTTACCCAAAGCTAAAGCTGAAGCTCCCAAACGAAGAGCCGAGTTCATCAAAAAAGACGACCCTAGATTTAAGAAAAGAGGAGAATACTAAATAGAAAACCCAAGATGAGAGTCTTGGGTTTTATTATTTATTTCTTAGTCTTTTATAAACTCATAATACAAAACCTTAGATAAAAAGGATTCCTTTTTTTGTTGATGAATAAAACCTTGTCTATAGGAATATTGCTCAGGAGCATTGATTTTGTTCGCTAAAAAATAGTTTTCTCTCGCTTCATCATTAAAATTCAAACTATATAAAAAAGTAGGCTCCACTCCTTTCCCTACCGAAATATTGTAGATTGTAATTATATTTCCCCAATTGATACAAGCACACAATAGAATGGTTCCATAAAAATACCACGCCATTTTATTAAAAATATAAGCATTGGTCTTTTGACGAATAATCTTTATGAAAGTATACCCCAAACCTATAAAAGCCAAAATCAAGAAGGCATAAACGCCCAATCGTTTGTACGTCAAACCAAAAAAGGCTACATATTCTGAATTCTTGATAAACGTACTTATAATTAACACACTATTTAAAACAATCCAAATTTTGGCCAAGCGTTTAAGATTAATAGCTTTTTTATCAAAATTAAAACCACCTTTAAAGTAAAATAGTAAAACACCAACCGCCATAATCGTTGAAAAAATAACCGCATTCACTCTTTCGTGCGTGGCTTTACTCAATGAGCTACTTGCTGTTACTTCAAAAAATTGTTCGTAGTTGTAGGTGACTATAAAAACAAAAAGCATAACGTTAAGCAACAACAAAGTAATTTCACCACTTTTTCTTTCAAAATCTAAATCCAAAAAAGAAAAGGTGGGTTGATTTACCTCCTCAGCTATTACGAAGTCATTAGCTAACTTTTCATTAAGTTCATAAGACATGTCGGGAACCCAATAATTCCAAAAACTAAAGGAAATATAAAACCCAATCAAGACGATTAAAAGCAGTTCAAAAATATCCAAATCTAAAGTGTAGTCAGTAAAAAGTGCCGAAAAATGGTCGCTACCAAAAGAATATACAACAAAAAATAGCAGTAAAAACACTAGCGGAATAATCACATAAGCAATCAACTTTTTGGCAAAATCATTTTTTAATTCTCGTTTTGGCAGCCATTGTCCAAACAAAAAAGGGCGACCTAAAGAAGCAAATCCATTAACAACAATCAATGGGAATAATTGAATCAATTTTAACTCGACCAATTGCGTCCTAAATTGCAGCATAATAACAGAGAGAAAAAGCGCTAAAAAAGAAGCAAAATCGCCATACCAAGCAAACGACAAACAAGATAAGACAGAAGTAAAAACTAGCCACCAATGGGATTTGTTTGCGAACTGATTTTTAAAAAAATAAACAATCATTGCTGTCAGGAACAAACCAAAAATAGCAAGGTTTAAACCAACAGACTGATTGTAAAAAAGCAAGGTAAAAACGAAGCTTGAGGCAAAAATGAAATGGTGTTTTTTCATGGTTAAAAATTTAAAAGTACTTTGTGTTTCAAAGTAATTAGACAAAAAAAATAGTTATTTAGTTTTCAATAATTTTTCAAGACTTTTAAGATGTTGTTCAAAGGCAACACGTCCTTTATTCGTTACTCGATACGAAGTTTTAGGTTTCTTACCTACAAATTCTTTTTTAACTTCGATATATTCCCCCTTTTCTAAAGCACTGGAATGGCTAGCTAAATTTCCATCGGTTATATCCAATAGCGATTTCATTTCGGTAAAATCTACCCAATCGTTAACCATCAAAATAGACATAATGCCTAATCTGACGCGACTCTCGAAATCTTTATTTAGTTTATCTATAATTCCCATCGATGGTTATTTATATTTTTTGAATAATAATAAACCATAGAAAATGTGCAATATACCAAAACCGAGAATCCAAAACACCAAACCATATCCTACAAAAAATAAAGCAATACTTCCTAAAATTACCTCTGAAAATCCTAGGTATTTAATATCTGAGTAAGTATATTTCTCTGCATTTAGCAAGGCTAAACCATAAAAAATCAAGGTACTAGGCGCTACCAAAATAAACATCTGATGATAAACAAGTGCAAAACAAAAGACAGCACCGGCAATTAGAGGAATTGCTAAATTGAAAAGCATATTTTTTGTAGCTGAAGTCCAGATTGGCAAGTTTAATTTTTTACTTTTTCTAACGGTAAAAAAAATACCAAAAGCAAGTGCAAAGAACAAGATAACAAATGCTGTAAGGATTAATTCGGTAATTAAACTAGTAGAATACAACTGATGATTGTCTTCAAAATACTCGATACCATTGACTTTAAACAATTGATAAACATATACACCGCCTAGTAGAGCAGACAAACCAGCAAAAACGCCAGACAAACCGCTTAAGGAAATAAAACGGGAAGAACGCTCCATCATGGAACGGATATGCACTAAATCTTCTTGATGCTTTTCAGTCATAATAAAAGTACTTTGAGTTACAAAGTTATATAAATAAATGAAATATAAAAGAAAAAGTTGCCTTTTTTAAAACCATCTTTTCTTTTTAAACAAAAACACACCAAATACAGACAAAATGATAGAAACAAGAATGACTATTGGCAAACCATAAGCATTGCCTTCGAGATTATTGGGCACGTTCATTCCATACAAACTGGCAATTACCGTAGGAATCATTAATATAATAGAAATAGAGGTCATTTGTTTCATGATGGCGTTCAAATTATTAGATATCACTGAAGCATAAGCATCCATCATTCCGGTCAAGATATCGCTATAAATGTTTGTCGTTTCTTGTGCTTGACGTAACTCAATCTCAACATCCTCTAACAATTCAGGGTCATAGGAATCTCTTTGGGATTTTAAATTTTTTATTCGGTGTAGTAAAATATCATTTCCTTTTAAAGAAGTCATAAAAAATACTAAGCATTTTTCAATTTGAAGTAGCGCTTGTAATTCCTCGTTCTTGATAGACTCTTCCAAATTGTCTTCGGCTAGCTTAATTTTTTGATTGACTTGTTTTAAATACTTTAAGTACCAAACACTCGAAGATAAAAGCAATTTCAAAACTAAGTCAAAGTTATCTTTTATGTTTTTGCCTTTACGCTGCGTGTAAACTACAAAATCCGTGAACATTTCTGTTTTATGAAAACTGATTGTCACACAAATGTCACCTTTAAAAACGATTCCAACAGGAATTGTATTGAAAGGTAATTTTACATTATTGGTATTTACTGGAATTCTAATAATAATCAAGGTCCAACCGTTCTCTATCTCAATACGGGGTCTTTCGTCAATATCTTCGATATCATTATAGAATTCTTCGGGAACTTTAAGGTCTTCTAGGAGGTATTTCTTTTCTTCTTCTGTTGGACATTCAACATTAATCCAACAATTAGGAGTCCATTCTTTTGACTCAAACAATCCGTTATTGTTTTTGTAAAACGCTTTCATTTCAAAAATCTACAGGTTAAGTTATAGCTTCTTGAAATGATTTTCAAGAGCTTTATTTTTTCAATTTTTCCGAATAATAATCGTCCATTGGGGCTGCTTATTTTAAGTGTTGCAAAAGTATTGTTTAAATTCCGAATAACCCTTTGATGCCTACTATTTATGCAAATCTTAAGACAAAAAAAAGCCCAAACTTACGTTTGAGCTTTATGATTTTTATGAAAGAATATTATTTCATTCTCATTTTTCTAGCTAATAAGGTGTTTTGCAACAGCATCGCTATGGTCATTGGCCCAACACCACCAGGTACTGGAGTGATGAACGATGATTTTTTACTTACTCCATCAAAATCAACATCTCCGGTGATTACATATCCTTTTGGGTGAGAAGCGTCCTCCACTCTAGTAATTCCTACGTCGATAACAACAACGCCGTCTTTTACCATATCGGCTTTCAAATAATTTGGAACCCCCAATGCGGTGATGATTATATCTGCATTTTTAGTGAATTCCTCAATATTTTTGGTTCTACTATGGGTTAAGGTAACCGTTGAATCACCTGGGTTTCCTTTGCGGCTCATCAAGATACTCATCGGACGGCCAACGATATGACTTCTTCCAATTACAACTGTATGTTTTCCTACTGTATCAACTTTATAACGTTCTAACAATTGCATGATTCCAAATGGTGTCGCTGGAATAAAAGTATCCATATCCAGTGCCATTTTACCGAAATTAGCTGGATGGAAACCATCTACATCTTTGTCAGGGTCAATTGCCATTAATATTTTTTGTTCATCAATATGTTTTGGCAATGGCAATTGTACGATGTAACCGTCTAAATTATCATCTTCATTCAATTCTTTTATTTTTAACAACAACTCAGCTTCGGTAATACTTTCTGGCAAACTCACCAAAGTAGATTCAAAACCAATTTGCTGACAAGAACGCACTTTACTACCAACGTAAGTTAAACTTGCACCATCTGTACCCACAATTACTGCAGCCAAATGAGGCACTTTCTCCCCATTGTCTTTCATTTGTTGCACTTCAATGGCAATTTCTTTCTTGATATCTTCTGATGTTTTTTTTCCGTCTAGTAGTTGCATTTCTATTGTATTTAAAAAAATTAAGAGTTTAAACGTTTAAAGGTTGAGTTGACTTTAAAATAAACTTATAAAAGTGTGTGTTGCTATTAAAAAATAAAGTTCAAAACTTTAAACAAAATTAAACTTTTGAACTTTATCCAATTTTATCTCATTCCGGGCATTCCAGGCATTCCTTTCATTCCGCCCATCATTTTCATCAAATTCTTTCCGCCTGGACCTTGCATCATTTTCATCATTTTGCTCATTTGGTCGAATTGCTTCATCAATTGATTGACTTGCTCCACTTTTGTACCAGAACCTTTTGCGATTCTAATCTTACGTTTGGCGTCGATTAGGGCTGGTTTGCTTCTTTCTCCAGGTGTCATAGAATGGATGATGGCTTCAATATGTTTGAACGCATCGTCTTCAATTTCGATATCTTTCATAGCTTTAGAAGCACCTGGTATCATTCCAACCAAATCCTTCATATTACCCATTTTCTTTACTTGCTGAATTTGAGTCAAGAAATCATCAAAACCAAATTCATTTTTAGCAATTTTCTTTTGTAATTTTCTTGCTTCTTCTTCGTTGAACTGCTCTTGTGCACGTTCTACCAAAGAAACAACGTCTCCCATTCCAAGGATACGTTCTGCCATACGAACAGGATAGAATACATCTATTGCATCCATTTTTTCTCCTGTTCCTACAAACTTAATTGGTTTGTTTACAACAGTCTTGATAGATAAGGCAGCTCCACCACGAGTATCACCATCTAATTTCGTCAAGATAACTCCATCAAAATTCAAACGGTCGTTGAAAGTTTTTGCTGTATTTACGGCATCTTGACCTGTCATCGAATCAACGACAAACAAGGTTTCTTGTGGCTGAATGGCTTTGTGAACGCGTTCGATTTCGTTCATCATTTCTTCATCCACAGCCAAACGACCTGCGGTATCGACAATTACCACATTGAATCCGTTGGATTTGGCGTGTTTAATCGCATTTTGTGCAATCTCTACAGGATTTTTGTTTTCTGGTTCAGAATATACCTCAACAGCTATAGAATCTCCAACAACATATAATTGTTGAATCGCTGCTGGACGATAAATATCACAAGCAACTAAAAGGACTTTTTTATTTTTTTTGGTTTGAAGATAATTGGCTAATTTTCCAGAGAAGGTAGTTTTACCAGAACCTTGCAAACCTGACATCAAAATTACGGATGGATTACCAGACAAATTGATTCCAGCAACATCGCCTCCCATTAATTCGGTTAATTCGTCTTTGACCAATTTTACCAAAAGCTGCCCTGGTTGCAAGGTCGTTAATACGTCTTGACCAATGGCTTTTTCTTTAACTTTGGCTGTAAAATCTTTGGCAATTTTAAAGTTAACATCGGCATCTAGCAACGCACGACGAACTTCTTTTAAGGTATCGGCTACATTAACTTCGGTGATTTTTCCGTGACCTTTAAGAATATGGAACGCTTTATCTAACTTATCGCTTAAATTATCGAACATAATTTTCTATTTTTTTGAGATGCAAATATACTATAAAGGTTTAGAGGCACAAAGATTTGAAGTTTAAACTTTGGAGAATTTAGACGTTTTTGGAAACAAAAAAAAGGTAATTACAAGTTCTTCTATTTTGTTTTTTTTGGTATGAATCCAAAAAAGCTTTATGCTTACTTTTTAGCCCCGATGGGAACGGCATCCTCCTGACTTGTGACCAAACAAGGCAGGAGATATAGTGGACAGCGGGAAACCTGCCTACAAAAAAGCCTATTGCCTCCGCTCATAAAAAGTATGGTTTGCTAAAACTGGAAATAAATAAAAGGTACCAATTCGCTTGAAGCCATTGCAGCAACCAACCAAAAGGTAAGCGCAAGAATTAAGGCTTTGAAAAGCATCGGTAGCTTGTCGAAAATCGTTTTTAGTCCTTGAGTGATTTGGGCTGGAACAAAATGCAATGCGTACCCAATAGCAATCATTATAAACACGTTTTCGTAGCCTGAAATGACTATCGCCCATTGTTCCCAATTGAATTGTAATTCACCAATTGAAGTAATCATATCTAAGGCCACTGTAAAATCTTTGGCTCTAAAAAATATCCAACAGAAAACTACAAAATGAAAGGTAACTAATACAGAGATAACTGTAGTAATGGCTTTCCAAAACGTGAATTTAGAATCTTTGGAAGTAGGAAAATAATCCGAAAACAATTTATTAACCGCCAAAGCAATGCCGTGTAAAGCACCCCAAATAATAAATTTCAAACTTGCGCCGTGCCAAAAGCCACCCAGTAACATCGTAGTCATTAAGTTCACATTGGTAAACATCGTTCTTTTCTTGTCTTTGGCTAATAAGAATGTCAAACAGAAAACCAACAGTGAAGCAATAGCTATCACCAAAGGAATTGGACTCACGGGATAATACCAAGTTGCCCAAGCTATTAATCCTGCGAAGAATAACGAAGGAAATAAAAACCCTCCAAAACTACCGCGACGGTTCCCTCCTACTGAAATGTACAAGTAATCACGCAACCAAGTTGATAATGAAATGTGCCATCTTCGCCAAAACTCGGTGATAGAAGCCGATTGATAAGGCGTTCTAAAATTGACCGATAATTTAAACCCCATCAACAAAGCAATCCCGATAGCCATGTCAGAATAACCTGAAAAGTCACAATAAATCTGAATCGTGTAGCCATACGATGCCATAAGGTTTTCGAAGGCGGTATAACTTTTGGGCGCATCGAATACACGGTCCACAAAGTTCAAAGAAATATAATCGGATATGACTGTTTTCTTAATCAAACCCCCAATAATCAAGAAGATTGCTGAGTCAAAATCGGCACGAGACAATTGAATCTTACTATAAATTTGAGGAATAAACTCCGAAGCTCGAACGATTGGCCCCGCCACCAACTGTGGAAAGAAGGAAACGAAAAACATATAATCCAACATATTCTTTGTTGGTTCTAATTCTCGTCTATAAATATCGATAATATAACTCATCGATTGAAAGGTATAAAACGAAATTCCGACAGGCAAAATCACATCGATAAAATGAATCTGACCTTCGAATAGCTGATTGTAGTTGTCGATTAAGAAATTCGAATATTTAAAATACCCTAAAAATGACAAATTAAAAATGACACTAAGTATCAAAAAGAATTTACGATAGCCTTCTTTGGTTTCTTCATACAGAAATTTAGCCAACGTATAATCGACCAAACCAGAAAACAACAACAGACAAAAATAGATTCCGCTGGATTTATAATAAAAGAACAAAGAGAAGGCAAAAACATAAATGTGTCGGTAGACTCTAGTTTTGGCTTTGGTCGTAAGAATGTAAATGGGGTAGAACAATAAAAAAAGTCCTAGGAAAAAAGCAGTATTAAAAAGAATTGGCTCTTTTGGATTGAAGGTAAGCCATTCATTCACTTGAGCTGCGTCTATAGTGCCAAAAGTGTTTTTTAACCAATTTGTTATATCTGTAATAGTAATCAAAATCTCGTTTATTTATTAAATTCTTTAAAAGCGTTGAGCAATACATTGGACAACATATTTCCTTGTAACTGATACCCGTTTGTGGTATAGTGCACGCGGTCTGAATTCATTAATCCTTTACCATAAATTTTACTTACGCCGTGCATTCCTCCCAAAGTTTGAAACAAATCCCACACCGCATATTGTCCTAACGTTGCGTAACTCACCAAACTTTTGGCATATTCATCTACAAAGGTATTCAAGCGATGATGCGGTAAAAACGATGGTGGTGGCGTAATGATTAAAACATCGGCTTCAGGGTTTTGTGTTCTAACTTTCAATAAAAACTCTTGAACTTGTCTGAGGTAATCCAATGGTGCAATTTTTCCATAGGATTCATTGGTTCCCAAAGACACAATAATCAAATCGGGTTGCAGGGCTTTTAACTGATCAAAAAACAGCGGATATTTATTGTAATCAGAGTATTTAGCGCCATTTACACCAATATTATGATAGATAATTCCGGGGTTGTTACTTTCTAAAACCACTCCATTCAAGGCATACAAGGGAGCTTCTTCATTTGGCAAAAGAACAAAACGATCTAATGGTTTTTCGGACTCAAAAAAATGATAATTCATATCTTCTTCAAAAGATTCAGAATGATACTTTGTCTTTACTACCGATTTCTCACTGGTTTGGTTGGTAGGGATTTTTAATGTCTTACCCGCCGTAATTTTAGTACTTGTGAGTTTGTTTTCTTTTTTAAGTTTTGCCGTACTTACGTTGTAATGATCCGCAATGGTAGAAAGCGTTTCGCCTTTTTTAATGGTATGAACGACCTTCTTGGGTACTGTCTTGATTGTAACCGTTTTTTCAACCTCACCCGCTCTTTCAAAAAGCGATTCGTTGTTGGGAGTGATTATTTTTAAAGTATTAAAAAAATAGTCTTTGTTTTTTACTTGCAACGTAAGACGCAAACTTTTTGATTTGCTAGTCAACGAAATACCACTTATACCGACTGGACTTCCATTCAAAGGCAAGATATTACGATGATTCGTCCATTTTACATTTGATGAAAAACGGACATCTGGAGAGCCATTCGTATGCGCTAGTGTATATGGAAACACCAAACCACGACCAGCATTCCCAAAATTCTTTTGCAAATTGTTTCTACAAACTGCCGTCATTACATCCCCTTGAATATGGGAATCCCCAATGTGAACAATATTCAATTTTCCCTTTTGGGTACTTTGCAACACTTTTAATTTGGTAAAAAATGTCGTAAGTCGCTCCGTGTTCTGAATTCCTCTTGGATAGAATTCAGGATCCACCATTTCGTTAACAGATGATATTGACATAAGCACAGGTAAAAGCGTGTTTTGAGAAAACATTTTAAAGACTACAAAGCAAAAGAAAAAAAGGAATTTAGTTCTCATCTGTTTCTTCTGTTTTAGGAACAACGGGTTGCGCTATGGCGCTATCCTTAGGGGCTACCGGTTTTACAGTTTTTATTGTTCTACGCAATCTTTTGTATTCCTGATAGCCATTCATAATTTGGTCATAAATCATCCCTGCTACTTTTTTAGAACCTCGTATATTGAAATGCGTATAATCTTTATTGGCCATAGCGGGTTCTTGCTCAACCCATTTTACCATTGAGCCATCTCCACCCATAAGCGTGTACAAATTCACAAATCCGGATTGGGTTTTGAGGGCATAGTTGCGCTGAGCATTAGTCAAAGGCACTACAGCCGAATCGGTTTTCATTTCGGTTTTATATTTCGAAGCTTTATCAGCAGTCGAAACAATCAAAATCGAAGCTCCCGGAAAACCTTCTCGCAAACGGTTTACGGTTTTGGTCATACTTCTGGCGTACCAATTGTAATCTTTTGTACCATAATTCAACACGTTCGTACCGTAATGCAAAACGATTAAGTTATAGTTTAATTTCTTTTGAAAAGCTTGCATCAAAGCGGGATCAAACTTTGAAATAGGAATTCCAGAATTTCCACGTTGTGAAAAATTATCAACGTGAACCCCTTTTCCGTCATCAAAATTAAACCCATATACTGGCACCGATTGCGCGTTCTTGAAATTCACCTTTAGCGCTTTCATATTACCATTTTTCAACACAATCGTATTAAGCAAATTATTAGCTGTCAAACTTTTATTGATGGTATCTTTTTCGAGTTGGTAACTTATGTATCCAGAAGTATTTGCGGAACTTCCGTAAAACAAAGTAGGATTATCTAAGGATGCCGTATTCCTAGCTCTACCCGCACCAAATTTCACCCAAATATCTTTATTGGTATCGTTGGCAAAAAACACGTGACCATTTACTCCAAAAGGACGAATTGGATTTTTCACATTCAGATACGATTGCATTTTCCAATTTTCAGAAAACTGGTGCAAAACAGAACCTCTAGAAGCCGCAGACTCTGAGGTAATTGAAACAAAACCAACGCCTTTTCCACCAAAATTATTTTGAAATGCTGCACGAACATCTTGCACAATCATATCGCCATCGGTCATAGAATCGCCAAAATAAGCGATACGAACTTTACCGTTTTGATTGGTTTCTAATTGGTACAATCGTTCGTAAAAAGGAATCAAATACTGATACCCTTTGTAACTATCCATTGATTCTTCAGGAAAAGTTACGCCAAAGGACTCCTCAAAAACAATTTTTTGATCGGACATCGTATCATTGGGCGTAATCGCTACACTGTCGGGCTCCGACTCAAATGCATCAATCAACATACTGTCAATCAATACATTTTTAGAAGGACCTTTAGCCGCTGCAAATATTTTTTTTGGCAAAACTTCTTTTAATCCTAAGAAAAAGCAAGCAGCCATTAGGATAATCAGAAAAGAGCGAAGAAAATACGATTTTGGTGTATTCACAAGAATGTCTTTTGGTTTTTACGATTAAAATTACATACGTTCTGGAACATTAATTCCCAACAAACTAAAAGCTGCCGCAATCGTATCGGCTACTTTTTTAGACAATTGTACTCTAAAAATTTTCTTTTGTTGGTCTTCCTCTCCTAAAATAGAAACGGCTTGGTAGAACGAATTGTACTCTCTAACCAACTCATAAGTGTAATTGGCAATCAAAGCAGGGCTATGATATTGAGCTCCATTCTGAATCACTTCTGGGAATAGTTCTAATTGTTTGATGAGTTCTTTTTCTTTTTCATTCAATTCGATTAGAACACTTGGCGCAGAAAAATCGAAAACCGCTTTACGAATAATCGACTGGATTCTGGCATAGGTATACTGAATGAACGGACCTGTATTTCCAGCAAAATCAACCGATTCTTCTGGATTAAACAAGATGCGCTTTTTAGGGTCAACTTTTAGAATGTAATATTTCAAAGCTCCTAATCCAATGGTGCTATATAAAGCAGCCTTTTCTTCGGCTGAGTATTCGTCTAATTTCCCTAAATCTTCTGCAATTTTTTGAGCCGTATCGGTCATTTCTTGCATCAAGTCATCGGCATCTACAACAGTTCCCTCACGACTTTTCATTTTTCCTGAAGGCAAATCTACCATTCCGTACGAAAGGTGATACAAGCTAGAAGCCCAATCAAAACCTAGTTTTTTCAAAATCAAAAACAATACTTTGAAGTGGTAATCTTGTTCATTTCCTACTGTATACACAATTCCACCAACATCGGGCATATCTTTTACACGCTGAATGGCTGTTCCAATATCTTGCGTCATATAAACCGCTGTCCCGTCTGAACGCAAAACAATCTTACGGTCCAAGCCTTCGTCAGTCAAGTCAATCCAAACGGAACCATCTGGGTCTCTTTCGAAAATACCTTTATCCAATCCCACTTGTACGACATCTTTTCCTAGTAAATAAGTATTGCTTTCGTAATAATAACTATCAAAGTCAACGCCCAAATTCTTGTAGGTAGTCGCAAAACCGTCATACACCCATTGGTTCATTGTGCTCCAAAGCGCTTTTACGGCAGTATCACCAGCTTCCCATTTCAACAGCATTTCTTGGGCTTCCAAAAGAATTGGCGCTTGTTTTTTCGCTTCTTCTTCCGTTTTACCTTCAGCCATTAATTGGTTGATTTCTTCTTTGTACGCTTTATCAAAAGCTACGTAATAATTACCCACCAATTTATCACCCTTCAAGCCAGTGCTTTCTGGAGTGGCTCCGTTTCCGAATTTTTGCCAAGCCAACATCGACTTACAAATATGAATTCCTCTATCGTTGATGATTTGTGTTTTGTATACTTTTTTTCCAGAAGCTTTGATGATTTCCGCCACTGAATACCCCAAAAGATTGTTTCTAACGTGTCCTAAATGCAAAGGTTTGTTGGTATTGGGAGAAGAATATTCTACCATTACTGCTTTAGCATCTGGACTTGGCGTTACAAAACCATAACGAGTATCGTCTTTGATTCCGTTAAAGAAATTCAAATAGTAGGCATCGGCAATGACAATATTCAAAAAACCAGATACTACGTTAAAACGAGCCACTTCGGCTACGTTTTCTACCAAATAAGTTCCTATTTTGTTTCCTAATTCTACTGGATTGCTTTTGATTACTTTCAATAAGGGAAAAATAACTAAGGTAATATCTCCTTCGAATTCTTTTCGAGTCGCTTGAAATTCAACTTTATCAAGAGTTACGTCAAACAAGGTTTGAACGGCTTTGTGAATCGACGGAGTAAGAATCTGTTGTAATGACATGTATACTGTATTTTAAAAGTGCGCAAAGATACTGCTTATTTAGCAATTAGAAAACCGCTTGCTCAACGAATTTGTTTGATTTTTCTTAAGGTAGTTCAAAAAAATGAGCGTGTTTTCTATTTTTTTTGAAAGGGTTCAAAAAAAAGAGTTCACCCCATCCTTTTCTAGCGATAAGTTCCTGACTAAAAATCGATTAAAACCAAACATTGTTTAACCAAAATGAGTCTCAAAAGCCTAAAAAAAGGGAATAATAGTCTTTCAAAGTAAACATTTCTTAATTTTTCTTGTAACATATCGCAAGCTTTTCAGTCTAAATAAAACATCAATCAAAATCAATCAATCATGAAAATCAAACTAATTACTTTTCTACTACTATGCGTTGTTGGAATAGGAACGGCACAAAATTCTGGAAAAATCACCGGAAAAATCACTGAAAAAACTTCAAACGCTCCGATATCTTATGCTATCGTTTCAATCAAAGACAACGGAAAAGTTATCTCGGGCGCAAACACTGATGACAATGGCGAATTCACCATTAAGAATTTGGCTTTAAAAAGCTATACCGTCGAAATTCAATACATCGGATTTAGAAAATACATCGGGTCAGCCATTTTAAGTGAAAACAAAAAAGAAGCCACTTTCAAAGTTAGTTTAGAAGAAGAAGCTACTCAATTGAAAGGCGTAAACATCGTAAGTGAACGCTCTACTATTGAACAAAAAATCGACCGAAAAGTAATTACTGTCGGAAAAGATTTGACCACGGCAGGCGCTTCGGCTTCAGACATTATGAATAATATTCCTTCTGTAAATGTGGACCAAGACGGGAAGTTATCGTTGCGTGGCAATGAAAATGTGCGTGTCTTAATTGACGGCAGACCGACCAACATTGACCCAGCGCAATTGCTAAAACAAATCCCATCGACTTCTATCAAAAAAATAGAATTAATCACCAATCCGAGTGCCAAATACAATCCTGAAGGAATGTCGGGCATCATCAATATCATCTTGCACAAAAATGCCAATACGGGTTTTAACGGAAGTTTTAGTGGTGGTATTACCTTTGGTGAAACTGCCAAATACAACCAATCTTTGGATATGAATTACAAAGTAGGCAAAGTGAATTTCTTTGGTAACGGAGGACGCAACTTTGGTACTTATTTCAACGATGGAAAAATCGCGAGATTGGACCAAGATTTAGTGCAACGATTAGATATTTCAAATGAAAACGATTCGTATTTGTACAAAATAGGAATGGATTATTTGATCAATGATCACAATACCTTGTCTTTTTATACCAACCAAAACAAAGCAGATGGATTGGGTAAAGTGAATACCGATATTGACTACAACAACGGCAGCTCGATTGACAGAATTCTGCAAAAATCTACTTACGAAGGTCCCAATCAAACAGGAACTTACAACTTGGCGTACAAACATATTTTCAAGAAAGAAGGTCACACGCTTGATGTAGAAGCCAACTTTAACGATTACAAAGAAACCCAAAGAGCAAGTTTTGTTACCGAAACGACTACGACTAACAATTCCAACAGCACTGTTTTTTTTAAAGACAATATCAAAGACGCTCAAAAACTAAGCACGTTCAACATTGATTACGTTAATCCAATTGACGAAAAGTCAACGCTTGAAGCAGGTGCTGAAGCCAGAATTACGAGAACGGAGAACAACTACAGCACCGGAAATCCATTAGTAGCTCCAGCAGACCAACAATCGAATTACACGTACGATATTGATATTTATTCTGCCTATGCCACTTTTGGTCAAAAATTCAAAAAAATCAGCTACCAAGTGGGAGCGCGTTTTGAAAGTTATAAAGTTGCTGCCAACTTAAACAGAGGAAAAACCACCTTTGATGACGATTACCTTACCGTTTATCCTTCTGCTTATTTGACCTATAATTTGAATGAGAAAAATACTTTGCAATTCAGCTATAGCCGTCGTGTGGACCGCCCAGGTTTAGAGCAAACCAAACCTATTCGTGAATTTGCAACTCCATTGGTAACTTCTTTTGGAAATCCAGAATTACGTCCACAATTTACCAATTCGATTGAAGTAAACTATACCAAAGTATTAGAAAAAGGAAGTATTACCGCCGGGGTGTTTGTGAGAAGCATCAACGACCAAATCAGCCGTATCTTATACCCTGACGAAAATGACCCAAGTGGACAAAGACAGATTTTGACCTACACCAACTTCGATAATAATACAGCTTCTGGATTTGAAGTGTCTGCTAATTATAAAATCACGAAATGGTGGGACATACAGCCAGCTATTGATTTTTCGAGCATCAAACAACAAGGTGTGGTTTTCCAATTCGATCCAACTACCAACACTAGCAAACCTTTGGAAAGAAATGTGACCGTATCTGCTTTCAACGGACGATTGAACTCTAACTTCAAAGCCAACAAGCGCTTGAGCTTTTTACTTTTCGGATTCTACAGAGGAAGTGTGGATGGATTGCAAAACAACAGCAAAGAAATGTACAAAATAGACAGTGGTGCGCGCTATACTTTGCTAGACAACAAAATGAACATTAGCGTACGTTTCAATGATATGTTCAACACTATGCGTTATGCCTTTGATGCTGAATATCCTTATCCGCAAACTGGAGCATTTACTTGGGAAAGCCGAACAGTATACTTGGGTGTAACCTACGGTTTTGGTGGCGGAAAAAACAAAAGTTTACAACGCAAACAAAGAGACGACAATACGAATAAAGGAGGCGGAGGTATGTTTTAACCCAGAATCCTTTCCTTATTTTTTATTTTACTTGTAGAAAAAGAACCCCTAGAGACTGCCAACTCTAGGGGTTCTTTGTTTTGAAATGAGAAGTATAAAACAATAGTTACAATCGCATTTACTATTTAGTTCTCTTGATTTTGATTGGATTTTGTCTAGTATCAAAAACATCAACTACTTCAATTGTATTCAGTTGACTATTGACGAAATAAATGATTTTATAATTTTTAAAAACTATATATCGAAACTCCTTATCACTATTTTTCAACAATTCTTCCTCTTGTCCAATTGTCGGTTGAAGCTTTAACCTCAACGTTTCATTTACAATTCCTGTGACGAGTTTTCTAGCAATAGCAACACTGGCTTTGTCTTTGTAGTATTCAAAAATGTTTTTCAACTCATTCTTAGAAAAATCGGTCCACTTGACTTTTAACTCCATTTTTCAATTTCTGTTAAAAGGTCATTCGCATCCGTTACTTTACCATTTTTAACATCTTCCAGAGACTGATTAATTCTTCTATGAAATTCATCCACTGTCATTGGATTCGGCTCTTCCTCATTCGCAGCTGTGCTCCTAAGTAACTTTTCAAATTGAGCAATCGTTTTCTCACTCTCTAATTTTAGAAAGTCTTGGATGAAATTTAATTTTCGTGTTTGTAAATCCATTTTCCAATCTTTTTTTCAAAATTACAAATTAAAATAACTCCTAAATTGCTTTATGAATACTTTATAAATAATTGTAACTATTCAGATATTTTTTTGGCCATTAATTGCCTCCAACTTTAGTTGGAGGGGTTAAATTTGAAGTTTTTAAAGGCTTTAGCCAAAATTAGCTGCTTTTATTTGGCTAAAGCCTATGAAATCAATCCACATAACTCCAGCTAAAGCTGGAGCCAATTGAAAGTAAGACAAGCTGAGTAGTTACAAATAATTAAATTTTTCTATCCAATTAAGCAAAAACTATTTCTTCAAATACACCTCCCCTTCCGAGAAACCATTTTTCCTGATAAATGCTCTAAATTGCTTTTTTGTAGGTTGCACTATAAATGGCGTTGTTGTATCTCTTTTGGTTTCTGTAATTTGCTCTAGCAAGGCGATATCCTCTTTGTTAGTAATAGCATTAATACCCAATTGTCCTTTTTTAAGAAAAAGTTTTTTTACCAACCATACATCATTGCTGCTTTTGGAACTAAGGAAGTAATAGCCTTTCATTTTGCGTAAGATATTATCCTTGTTGATAGTAAAAACAGTGTCCACAAACACATAGTTTGTAAAAAGAGAATCGTTGATTTTTTTGATAACGTATTTTTCTGAAGTCTGTAAATTAGTCAATGTATCTTCAGTAATACGCTCATATTTCGATAAATCTTTTCGGCTAAAGGTATCTTTCATAACCATCGTTCTGACGATTTGAAACGGACTAATTTTCAAGCCTTTTTCTTGTTCTACGTTATAATATTCCCCTAATAAGTGCTTGGGAAACGACGATAAATCAGAGGTTTTTTCAGGTTGGGCTTCAGCAAACGCTACTTCAGATTTTTTGCAGGAAATAATTCCAAGCACACAAAATAACAGCACTACTTTTTTCATTTTTTTTGGTTTTTATAGTTAATAACTGGACTTTAACTACAAGCCAACTTTATAAAATAGAGAAGAATGCAATGGAATCCAAAACCTCCTTTCCAATAATAAAATGCTGTAGCAAAGAACACTATCTACACTTTAACCAAAAAGCAAGCCAAAATTTTCTCTTAGCCTTCGACAATTAGTTACTTGAAAACACTTTGAAAATGAAACACGGATGACGCAGATTTAAACAGATTTAAACAGATTCAACATAAAAAAAACCAGCGAAAATCCGTACCATCCGTGTCATCCGCGTTCTAATAATGATAAAATTTACACTTTCACTTCGACAACTTGTTATTGAAAACACTTTAAAAATGGAACGCTGATGACGCAGATTTAAACAGATTCAACATAAAAAAAACCAGCGAAAATCCGTACCATCCGTG